>Ga0164292_10000536_pt1 | contig 29896 bp, 27 predicted proteins | sample GEODES117metaG_FD_111486 | JGI IMG/M metagenome (GOLD analysis project Ga0164292, IMG submission 111486) | Eutrophic lake water microbial communities from Lake Mendota, Wisconsin, USA - GEODES117 metaG | ecosystem: Environmental > Aquatic > Freshwater > Lake | place: USA: Lake Mendota...
CATTACATTGGTAGGGTTCACCGCTTTATCGGTAGAGATCATTACGAAACGCTCAACGCTGTGTTTTACCGCGATGTCTGCCAATTGACGCGTACCCATTACATTGGTGCAGATGGCTTCTAATGGACTGTGCTCCATCATGGGCACATGTTTGTAAGCTGCAGCATGGTATACAAAATTCGGTGAGTACTTTTCAAAGAATTTTTCTACAATCAGTTCGCTTCTGATATCGCCTAATGCCAACCTATAATTTGAAAAGCCCATTTCTTCCAATTCTAATTGTAAATCGTGTAAAGGGGTTTCGGCGTTGTCGTTTAATACCAACAATTTGGGTTTGTACTGAATCAATTGACGCACAATTTCAGAGCCAATAGAACCAGCAGCACCAGTAACCAATACGGTTTTATTGTTCAGTTGTTTAAAGAGAATTTCGTTGTAAATTTTTATTTGCTCTCTTTCAAGCAAATCTTCAATTTTAATATTTTGTAACTGTTTGGAACTTAATTGCCCATTGATCCAATTTTTTAAAGGTGGAACAGTAAATACAGTAATCTTTTCATCCAAACAAAAATCTACAATATCATTTTTTCTTTTAGAAGGTAATTTATTGGTTGCAATAATGAGTTCATCAATAGCATATTGCTTAAGTAACCCTTCTAATTGGTTAGAAGAAAATATTTTTATCCCATCAATATTCTTACCCACTTTACGCTGATCGTCTTCTAAAAATAATACCATTTGAATATTGGCTGTCATATCGTGTTCTAAAGCACGTTTGGTAGAAATACCCACATCACTAGCCCCATATATTGCTATTCTTTTCTTAGCAGTGTTCACTGTAGTAATATAGGCGAAAAAATATTTAATGATTACCCTATAAGAACTCAGAGCAACAAATGAAAGTAACGTATTAATGATTAGAATAGAAGGAGCAATCAAATTGTAACCATTCCATTTATAAATCAACATGTCCAATATCCAATAACCTGCATTGGCAAAAAATACTACAAAAAAAATGCGGAAAGTATCTTGTAAACCAGTAAAACGAATAATACCTGCATATACCCTAAATAATGCAAAAAGAGATACATTGAATGCCAATAAGATGAGTGTATTATTAAATACTTGAGGATCATTAAAGATATTGTAATCTAATTCTGCTCTAATTAAATAGGCCAATAAAAAGCAGATGCAGCTTATGACAATGTCTAAGGAGAAAATTACCCAACGGGGTAAAATAGATAGATTTTTAATACGCTTTAAACGATAATGTTTAAACATAAGTCAGTTTGAATTTATCAAATATAATATAATCATAAGGATAAATGGTTCACACCAATTAGCAAAAAAAAATCGAAAAGGTGATTTTACAATTTTGTTGATAGTTCGTTTATTTAGCAGCGAAATGAGGCTAAGCTAACTTCAATCACAAACAACTAAGTAAATTGTGTTAAATATTAAAAATACAACTAAATTAATCAAAATATTCAAAGCGCAATACCCATGAAGAATTAATTATCAACTAAGTGTGCCAATTGGGGGATAATAGGTACTACTTTTCTTTAAGAAGTGCAAGTATATACTAAACAATCCATTTTAATTTCGAATATACTTAATATCTCTAACCCAGAGCTGCTCAGATGAATTTAAAATTAAATGTTCTGTATGGTTTGGATACTTTTTAAGCCAGTGATAAGTTTGTTTTTTGTATATATCTCCTAAGTTTTCTAATGGGCAAACCATTATACCTTTAATACTCAAATAATTGATCTCTACCCATTTTTACTCCATGCTGTTTTAATGGCAATTGGAGTTCGTATAATAATTTTCTAGCGCCAAACATTTGCATAATAGTTTGTAATTCTCGAACCAAGCAAAGAACAATAATATCTGCTATGCTTGATTTTTGTTCTTGTCTTAGAGGACCATAAAAGGCCTGACATAATACACCAAGCGATACAAAAATATTTTCCAAGCTAGTCTTTGGATTTCTTTGCCTTATTTTTTTAACTGTTCGGTACCAGACTTTTTCGGATCTTAATATTTAAATCTTCTTCGGCCACTTCAATATAAGTCTCAAGCGTCAGTACCATTAGTTTTGACTTTTTAAGTTCCGCACTTAGTTCTTTTACTTTTTTTATTAAGGCTATATTTTTGGGGATATCATTTATAATTGAAGATAAAGCTACCCAATCATTACTAATTATTTGGGCGGTTGATTGCTTCATATAAATAGGCTTAACGTATTCCTAATAATGTCATAATTTAAGCCAGCCGTTCGTTTAGTTATACTTCCATCTTGGATTTGAACTAAAATATTGTTTATTTCTTCCTCCGTTCGCCTTTTACAAGGTTGACTACTTTTGGGATAAATCTTAGCCTTTTTGGGCTATCTTTCTGACATTCTGAATAATTTGTCGTAAAGCTATTTCAGAACAAGACATCAATTTGAAACGCGATGAGGGGGTCAGTTAAAGCGTTTTTCACACCCTATTTATTAAATTAGAAGCTTATTGAATAAATAATAGTTTAACCAATCGCTCTTAATTTAAAGCATAGCCTATAATCAAAAAAACTAGCGAATAGTATTTTTATATATATTAAACAATATAAAATCATGGCCTTACTCTATCCCCAAAACCCTTACCAAATAACGTTAGAAAAATGTATTTGAAATAATGAATTATATCTAGGTGCTTTATCATTGTTTCGTCTGTTTCCGCCAAAAGTTGAGGAGTAGACATATCAATTTTGTTGATTTGAGCTAATCCTGTAATACCAGGACGGCAGGAATATACCTCCCTTTTAACTCGCTCTTCAATTAAATCTGTTTGGCTAAATAAATTCGGTCGAGGTCCAACAAAACTCATATCACCGACTAGAACATTAAATAATTGGGGCAATTCGTCTAATTTAGATTTTCTTAAGAAAGCCCCCCACTTGGTTATTGAACTTACTTGAACCAAATGAGTAGCAACTGACTTTGTATTTAAATACATTGAACGAAACTTAATTAATTTAAATACTTTTTGATTAAGTCCAACTCTTTCTTGAGTAAATAAAGGGTAGCCTGTATCAAAAAATCCTATAACAAAAAGTATTACTACGACTGGACTCAAAATTATGAGACCAAAAAGTGAAAATAGAATATCAAAAAATCTAATCATACTTATTTTTAATATATTTTAAACCCTTCTAATACATTTATTGGGTTCCAACCGAATGTTTGCCTCGCTTTGCTATCATCAAAGGTTAGATCTGAGGTGATTTTTTTCATTTTTATTGTATTTAAAGGAGCAATTATTCCAAATAAATCTCCAAGCCTTGAGGCAATTTTAGCAAGCCATAGAGGCATATTTAAAGGCTTTTTTTTACCTAACTGCTTAGAAATATGATATGAAAGTTCAGAAAAAGAAGGGTGATAGCCGTCTGTCAAGTTATAAACACCTCCAATCTCCAAAGCTTTCAAAATCACCTTGGCAACATCTTCAGCCAATACCATACTCTTTTTTGCTTTCCCAGCTCCTATATTAAAGTAATACCCTCGTTTTATAGCAATAAGCATAGATCCAAGATTACCAGGTGCCCCCCCCCCTACCACTAATGGTAATCTCAAAATTGTACATATCACATTATTATTCTCACACCAAAGTTTTATAAGCTCTTCGGCTTCTATCTTACTTTTTCCATATGGATCTTTTGCAAGAAGATTTGCCTTTTCATTGATTAGAATTCCACTAGTCAATCCATAAACACTAACTGAACTTATAAAAATAAAACTCTTTGGCACTTTGTACTTCTCGAGCCCTAATAATAAATTTCTAGTACCTTCTACATTAGCTTGAAAAAACAAGTCCTTATCAAGTGCATTATTAGAAACCGTATGAGCTAGACCACTTGCATGTATCACACAATCAAAAAAAAGATTAAAATCTGGAATCTCTTTAGACAAATCACATTTATAGTCAGCATTTTTTCGACCTAATTTATAAACTTGAAATGCTTTAATTAATTCCTTGTAAAAATATTTTCCCAGAAACCCGTTTCCGCCAGTTATTAAAAATTTCATTTATTGATTGCGATTTTTTCTAGTTCATTTAAAAAATCAAGAGCAAGAGTATTTTTATTGAAATTATCAGCAGCAATTTTTTTTAATCTATCTATTGATGAAACCCTATAATCTATATTATTATCAAGTTCAATTAATTTATCAGCCAAATCATTTGGAGAATTCGGATTTAAAGTAAACCCCGCATTATGAAATTGCAAAAAATCCTTCATCCACCCATTTGTATTCTGAATTATAGGAACCCCTGCAGCAATAGATTCAAAAAATTTATTTGGAGATGAAGTATCTAAAATTGGAGATCCACTCAACGGTACTAATGAAACTAATGAATTTTGAATAAGTGCTACAAGATTTTTCTTAGGTATTAAATCCCAAACCAAAAAATTAGTAACGTTATTTTCATTCGCTAGATTTATTAATTTATTCTTTAATTGTCCGTCCCCAATTAGTACGATTTTAATATCATCTCTACCAATTGACTTTAATATTAAAGCCGCATTATATAACCATTCTGAATTATTAACTTCTCCAATATTTCCTGTGTATATTGCATACTTATATTTAGTTACCCCTTCAAAATTTGATAAATCATCATTTTTAATTCCAAACAATTCAATGTTGGCTGCGTTAGTAATTGAAATCACCTTTTTAGGAAAATATTTATTCTCAATAAATGTTTTCATTCCTGGTGATAGTGCTACTACCAATTTCGCTCTTTTATAACAAAGCTTAATAAACCAATATGATAACTTTTCTAATAAAGAGTTTTTAATAACACCAAGCTCAATGGCTCCTTCTGGCCACAAATCTCTAGATTCAAATACCATTATTTTATTCCTAAATATATTTGCAAGCAGTCCTGGTATTCCTACAGTAATTGGTCCTGATGATACTATTATTATATCTGCTGAAAGTTTTAGTGAAAAATAAGAAGATATAAATGCATATTGCAAAAATGTCCAAATTCTGGAAATTTTTGATTTTCTATTGTCTATTTGAATGTTGATTATCTTAACCTTTATACCTGAAAAATATTGATCTTCAATAAATTTTGTTGCCTTTAAATCAGATTTAGAATAAACACTAGTTATAACTGTAACTTCGTGTCCTTTTTTAACCCATTCTGATGCAAATTCAAAAACTCTTGTACCCCAAGCTCCATTTGGCGTAGAAAAATACTGATAAAAATATAATATTTGCATTCGTATAAAATTTAATCAATAGAATTATAATATAAAGAGTTTCTAGTTGATTCTTTCAAAAAAGAAAGTATTAATTGAGTAGGTCTTAATGTAATTTTTTTCCTAATACAATTAAATATTAATTTTTATTATTGTTTTCAATGGAGATTTACCTACTACTTTAATTACTGGAGCTTCATTTTTTATTCCGTACAATAAAGAATTGTAACCTTTTTCTTCAAATAATTTAGACTTATTCTGAGGATAAAAGGCAATTTGTGAAAAGTAGTCCGGATTTGGATGCCAAAATTGGATTAAATCTACATTGTCGATATTTTGTACAGCATCGCTAACTGTTATTTGTTGATTAGTGAAATCATAATCAATAGTTCTTTGTATTTCAGTCCAACCTAAACAACCTTTATAAGTAAATATTCCTCGAAAATGAAATACTCCATTTTCAACATAACTGTAATCTTTTTTCCCTTTAGTCCAATTTAACCAAATAAATCCTGGCCCTTTTTCCATTTGTTCTTCACCAGATACACTTACCGTATTGTGGCCACTAATTCCATTGAAATATTTGATATCATCATTATTAGTAAGATATTTAAATGTACCCGAATCTCTTAAAAAATTAATGTTATTAAACCATAAGTCAATGTGACCATTATCAGATTGCCAAGGTCTAAACTTATGGTTACCCATTCGAATGAAAAGAAGACTATTAAAAGACCTAAATCCATAATAGCCACTAATGTAGTAATCAAGTATTTGATTATCATTGTTATTTGATTTCTCTAATTTTGATTTTACATATTTGCCTTCATACCAAAATAAATCATCAAAAATATCTTCATCAAGATCGAAATTTGGATTATTATTAAAATAATGCAAAAGAGGTAATAATTGGGGGCGCAAATCAAAAAATGAACAAGAGTTTAACTTAAAATAAAGAGAACCATCATTTGCGCCATAGTTTGGCACCCCCCCCTTAGGATTAATAAAATCATTTAAAAAAAGAGCCGCCTGGTTGATTTTTTTAAGCACTTCATTATTTAATTCTATATTATTCTTTTTAGATAAATAAACAGCCCAAGTATAAAGTTGTAATTTAACTTTTAAATAATTTATAGAGTACTGATTGTCTGTTCCATCTTCTAATGTTTGTGCTAATACTTCTTGTTCAAACATCTTTTTACCTTTTTTAACCCAACTTTTAGATTCAGGCAAAAAAGGGAATATTAAACCCATTAAATAAATACAAAGGGTCTCAGAAATCGAGTGATTATTTTTTACTGTAATTCTTGAAAAATTAATATTGCTTTCAACATGTTTAGTTTGTGCTACTATAGAGGCTAATAATTTATTAAATTGCTCATTAGAAAGCTCAATTATATCACTATAAAAAAATAATGTACTTGTCCAGTTTAATAATCGAATTGAAATTTCCTGTGAACAGGCATATTGCGGCCCTTTATTAATTGGATTTTCATCAATCCAATTAAATATTTTTTCGTAAACGATTTTTGAGTTGTTTGTTCCTTTAGCCAGATCCTTCCTAATAAAATGATATATGAAACTAAATTTTGATTTTTCCCATACAAATTTTATGTCACCCATTTTCTCATCAAAAAAATTTATTTTAGTCCAATGTTTAAGTTCATAAATGTTATTACTTAAAGGGTTTCTATTCCAGTTATCTACTTTATAATATTGGTTACTATTAAAATATTCAATTTCATCATCTAGGAGTTTTGCAAAAATAATTTCATCCTTTTCAATGAATTTGGGAATGAAATCAATTGCACTTGATCCACTATAAAAAAAAGTATACCTCCATTTTTCTTTCCAAATTTTATATGGAATTATATTTAAATTTGGATAAGTAATTGGGAATCGAAACACTAAAAGACCCGTTCTTTTTAAAAATTCGTAACTACTTCTAAATAAAAAATAAATAGGTCCCATTTTCAGAAAAACATACCAATATGTGTATATTTTTTTTAGCATATAAACTTTTTTAACCAAATTTCTGCAAAGATTAACCTTCCTAAATCTCTCACCCATATTTTAGGCTTATTTTCTGACAAGGTTTTAAGCAACTCATCATGGTTAATATACCCCATTTTTGCTAGTGCAGAATCCTTAAAAAAATTCCGAATCGTATTTAAATGGTTACCAGAATAATAAAGCTCTTCGTCCAAAGTAAATCCCTTTTTATCTCTTCGCCACCTTAACAGGCTTGGTAATTCGGTCATAGAGTCTCGAAGTACATATTTGGTAAACCCATTATTAATTTTATGTTGAATAGGTAAATTTATAGTAAACTCTACTAATCTATGATCAAGAAAAGGTAATCGTATTTCTTTCGAAAAAGCCATGGAATTTCTATCTTCATAATGACAAAGAGGTGGTACAGAATATTTATAATAATCATCAATTTGTCTATTCTTAAAATTTTTAGCGCCTAATAATTGATTTTTGTTTGCGGGATTTGTTAATATTTTATTAAACTGAACTCCTTGATTACCTAAAATTCCTGTGTATCTTCTTGCAGCATTTAAAGTAAACTCTTTCCCGATTTTAGAAACCACATGAAATCCATCTCGACAAAAACCAATAAGATCCATATTTCTAATCTTTTCACGTAATGCATAATAAAAATATTTATTATACCCTCCAAATGCTTCATCACCACCTTGTCCACTTAAAACAACAGTAATATCTGTTTTCTGTTTGAGAAGCCTCATCATTTGATAATGCGCTATAGTACTTATAGAAAGAATTGGTTCATCATGATGATAAATCACATCTTCAACATCATCCCACGGATTTGCATTATCATAAGATATTTTTTCAACATCTAGCTTATTATCATTAATAAGTAAATCAACATAAAATTCTTCCGAAGTATGTTTTGATGAATTTGTAACCGCTAAATTTAAAATTTTATTTTTTAATATTTTATCAGCTAACACAGCTATTGAAGATGAATCTAAACCTCCACTTAAAGTATTGCCAATTTTAACATCACTCCGTAATCGTATTTTAATGGCATCTTCAAATAAGTTCTTAAATATAGTAGAAGCTTCTTCTAAAGAAATATCTTTATAATCATCGTGAAGAGATATTTTCCAATATTTTCCAAAATTATAACTACCATTTAGACAATTAATTTCTAGGTATCCTGAAGCTGGTATTTTAAATATACCTTCAAAAAATGTCTCATCAGTATGATCAATTAAATAATAATTTAAATAATCTTTTAAAATTTTTTCATTACATTTTGCTTTTATAAATGGTAAAATTTGTTTAATTTCTGATGCGAAGTAAGTTGTTCCATCTGAGTCTTGAAAATAGTATAAGGGTTTTTCTCCAAATCTATCTCTTGAACAAATAATAACATTTTTCAATTCATCATAAATTATAAATGCCCACATACCATTCAATTCAGAAAAACCTTCAACCCCTTTTTCAGCATATAATGCTAAAACGACTTCAGTATCTGATTTTGTATTAAAAATGTAACCTTTGAGCATTAGTTTCTCTCGCAATTCAATATAATTATATATCTCTCCATTAAAAATAATATGATAATGATTCAAGTATGTCATCGGTTGATTACTCGAAGCATTCATATCAATAATTGACAGTCGATTATGTCCAAAATAAATTTGTCCCTTAGAATTGGATGTATCGTAGATATTTTTCCCACAAGCATCAGGGCCACGATAAGATATCATCTTTAAAGAGTCATTAAATTTTTCAATTTCATGACTAGAAAACAATTTATTGGTATTTACTGTACAAAAAATTCCACACATTATTTAAATATTTCAATTAAGCTACTAATTATACGTTTTGATGCTTTACCATCCCATAATTCAGGGATTCCACCATTTTTCCAATTCCCAGTAAATAACTTATTAAATGCAGCTTTAATTCCCGATGAATCATTACCAAGTAATTCATTTGTTCCAATACTACATGTTTCAGGTCTTTCAGTTGAATCTCTTAAGGTCATACATGGTATACCCATTACTGTAGTCTCTTCTGTTATTCCTCCTGAGTCTGTTATAACAGCTAATGAATTTTTTACCAAAAAATTAAATTCAAGATAAGACATAGGATTTACACAATATAATCTTGGATTCTTGAAACTAATCTCATCAAGTAGCTTTTTTGTTCTTGGGTGAACAGGAAAAACAACTGAGTTATTTTCACTATATAAAAGCACATCATTTATTATTTTTTCTAATTTTCCTTTATCATCAACATTTGAAGGTCTATGGAGTGTTAAGACCAAATATTTTTTTGAAGTCAATGAATATGTATCCCAAAAATTAGGTTTTCGGAAATTTGGAATATTTTTCAACAATGTGTCAATCATAGTATTTCCTACAAAAAATATCACTTCTTTCTTTATTCCAATAGATAGAAGATTTGTATTAGCAAATACAGAAGTAGTAAAAAAATAATCAGAAATTGAATCTGTAACAATTCGATTGATTTCTTCTGGCATTAGTTTATCGCCGGATCGAATACCTGCTTCAACATGGGCCACCTTAATTCCCATTTTTTTTGCGACGATTGAACAAGCCATAGTTGAAGTAACATCACCAACAACTAAACACAATTGAGTAGGATCATCTAAAAGTACTTTTTCGTATCCAATCATTATTTTTGATGTCTGTTCTGCTTGACTTCCTCCACCAGCATTTAGATTTATATCCGGTTTAGGTATACCAAGATCAGAAAAAAAAGTGTCAGACATATTTTTATCAAAATGTTGACCAGTATGTATTAAGCGGAATGAAATAATTTTTTTAGTAGAATTTACTTCATTTATTGCCTCAATAATTGGACTAATTTTGATGAAATTAGGACGAGCCCCTGCAATTAAATCAATTTTTATCATTTATTTATTTTACTTTTTAAAAATGCTAAACAAAATGGGATTAAAGGTTCTACAAAAATATTATAAGAAAATAACATTTCAATTAAGTACATTATCAATGTTAATTGAAAAAAAATGTGAAGTTTATTTTCACTAGAAATGAAAGTAGCTTTAACTAAGTAGGATAAAAATAAAATAGAGAAAACTAACCCATACTTTGTAAACAAATTAATTGGTGTAAAATGAACATTAGAATACGATTCCGAAGTTAATTCTGGATTAGAATTTTCATAACTATAGGTAAACCCAGGTCCACGACCAAAAAGATTATCCCAAAATGAAAAATTCTTAACTGAATTGGTTATTTCTGCCAATCTTCCACCAGAAATAAGATCGACTGACTCAAGAAATTTTTCATCATTAAAATCTATTTCTAGTTCACGAAAAGTATTAATAGTAAATGCATATTTACCAATTGCGCCATTTTCATAATTCAAGAAAAAAGGAATTGAAATAAATAATAAAACTATTAAAAAGCCAGAAACAATTATAAAAGGCAATCTACTTCTTTTATTAAAAGACAAAAAATAAATTATCAATACTACTAAAGATGCTAAAAGATAAGATCTTTTACCTGAAAGTACTATTACAATGAAAGTGATAATTCCATAAAATATATTACCGTTTATTAAATAAAAACTAAATGGAAATTCAACTGGTGGGGTAAAACCTGCATAAATGAAAATATATCTACCAAGTACCATTAATAGGGAAACAATCAAAATACTTGTTACAAAAAGATATTTAACCCCTTTTTTTATAAATACGTCCAGTCCAACATCTTCGGGTAGATAATTTCGAATAATTGCAATTTTGAATAAAAAGAAAACAGGATTTGTAATATCAGTAATTATCCTTCTACTAATCTCATTTTGCCCAAAAAATATGGATCTGAATAATGAAAATAAAATTAACACTATAAGAAATACTTCAATTCTTTCGAACTTTACATCTCTCATTATTACAAATGAAGTAATAAAACCTAAATCTATAACAAAGAAAAATAAAAGTGAGATCTGTGTAAGCTGATCCCTCAACTGAAAAAAGCTTGCAAAAGAGGTGATAATACCACTTAAAATAATATAAGCAAAAATATAATTTTTATAAAAATTATACATTAAAATAATTCTCCTCCATTTTATTAACTAAATCTGTAATTGTTTGACCTGCAACATTTTCATTTATATAATTTTTCATATATAATTGAAAAATCTTAGACAAAGAATTAGGATTACTTAGACTCATTAACATCTCTTGGATAGAAAAAGCATATATTTCTTTAAACTCTTTAAAAAGAGTTGAATTCATAAATTCATTTTTAAATTCTTTTTCCCTGTCAGTTAATAAAACAAGAATTATAGGTTTACCTCGAAGTATTATGTCCTTAATAATTGATGATGACCTACATATAGCTACATCAAAATCGTTTATATATTCATCTATAGATAAATGTGAATCAATAATGCAAATATGATTTGTTTTACAGAAATTTTTGGTTGTGAAATCTCTTGGGTGAACTTTTACTTTAAAGTTTAATTGTTTTGATTTTGCAAAATCATTAAGACTATCTAAAATTAAAATTTGAGATTCATATTCATAAGGTTGACTAAAAAATACAATACTATTTATCAATTTAAGTTCTTTCACATGTTCTTCAATAATTCTGGCATCTCCCCAATAAACCATTTTATTAGCATCCATTGGATGATTCTCCAAATATTTTTCAAGTATAGCATTTGAACTAATCACAAATCTATCAGCATATACAAATTTTGTATTTGGCAATATATCTAAGGCACCATTAGCAAACTGAAGGGAAGAAACATTCTCGGGCAAAGAGTTTTTAATAACAAATGGATATTGAGTAAACGTTTCGGCTGTAAACACACGCTTTGCGCAATAAAATAAACATGCCCTTTTCACGGCTTTTCCATAAATAAAACCATCATAATATGCAATAATTGCCTCCTTAAACACTGATCGTATAGGAATTTGCAAATCATTAATAATCCAATACTTGGGAATACAAAACCTGATTTTTATGAGTGAACTTATAACATGTGCAAATCCAGAAAATAAATCAAAAAAATTAGAGAACTTATATATGTTTAAACCAATTTTTTTTTGTCTTTTGAAAAAAATCGAGTTTAAATCTTCCCTCAAAAAACCATTTGAATATAAAAAAATTGTAGAATCTTTAAAAAACCTAAACATTGGATGAAAAAAATGAGTATGAGCAATTGACCTTGACAAAACTAAATTCGATATTTCTCTTCTTTTCTTAACCCCAATGTTAATAGATTTTAAAAATATAAAAAAATACATAGCCAGTTTAAAGAAAATAACCAAATATCGTCTTACAAATATTCGAATAAACAGTCCGAATTTACTATGCCATTTTAAAACTTTTACAGAAAATCCTAATTTCCTTAAGCTACAATATAGAGCATAGGGTATAGAATCGTACCTTTTGTAAAAAAGTGGTTTATTGATTTCTCCTTCTGCCTCATACAAAGGCATATAACTACACCTGATTGCATCGGAAATAATGATATTCTTTATATTCGGGTTTTGTTCTAAAACCTTTCGAATTTCAAACCACCATTTATATGTGTGTCTAAATACATGAAAATAAAAATTATGAAAATTAGAATCAATACTTTCTGAAATAAATTGAGTTGAAATATCATCTATTAGTTTGAATCGGAAAGCGTCTGAATTATCTCTTATTTCTGACTGATCGGAATTATTAGGGGAAACTATAAATTGCCTTTCAGAATTTATATCACTAAGATGAAATTGTGTAATGTAAAATGCATCATCTAATATAGGATATCTATTTCCAAAAACAATTAACAAATTCATTTATAACGATTTATGTACACATAGAAAAAATGAATATTCATACAAAGAGAAAATATGACAAGCCCAATATTTAAATAGATAGTTATAAATAAAATACTAAAAAAGAAATGTGATATTATCGCATAAAAACCCAATAAAATAATAGACCATAACAGAAATATTTTAAAATAGTAAGATTCATTAGAATTCACAACACTGTACGCGAATGGAATTGTTAGAATTCCAAGTAATACTTTCGCAATAAACTGCAATATAAAATGTATTTTAAAATAAGGATACATTCCAATATAATCAGTTGCAATAGGCCAAAATATTTGAATTCCCGAAATTACAATTATTGAAAAACAACACGCTAAAAATAAACTTCTTTTATACCAATAAGAAATAGTGTGAACCTGTTTTTTAACTAGTTCGTAAAACTTTGGTAACAATATAAATAATGCTGAACTTATAAGCAAAGTAGCCCCAGTTGATACTGTATCAGCAAGCTGAACAGAACCAATTAATGACTTTTCGACTTCATAAATCTTTAAAAAGTAACGATCAATAGTAGTAAAAAATAGTGTAACAAAATTAATTAGTAACATTAATAATCCATCTTTATAAAAAAGAATGATTTGATTAAAAGACTTCAAGTAAAGTTTTAGAGATACTTTTTTAATACCTAAAAGTAAGTAAGATGGGATTAGAATTAAAATGTATACTAATGCCCAAATTTGGAAATAAGTTTTTATTGAATCACCTTTAAAATAAACCAAGAAAAAAAATAATAATGTATAACTACCTGTTAAAAAATTGATAAGCTTTAACCTTTGTTGAACTCTAAGAATGTTTATGATGCTCTCAAAAAGTAGTTTTCCTGTAGCAATTAATCCAGTATAAATAAACATTATGTTAAAAGTAACACTCAATGAAAATAAAACAAGGAACCCAACAATTATTGTTGTCCAAAAACAAATATTTATTGTCTCATCTCTTTTATTTTGATCCAAATAAATTGAGTACCACTTTGTTAATACTTGATTGGTTCCAAGTGATGCAAATTGCAAATAAGAAATTAACACAAAATAAAAAGCAGAAGAACCATATTCATTTGCAGGTATTCTAGATGCTAATAATAAAGTTAATAAAGCAGTTACTCCGTATTCTAAATATTTGAGAGTGCTATAAACTAAAACTTGGTTATTAAATGTTATCAAATTGTTCCTTTTCCTATCAATATATATTTATCTAAATGATCTGTACTTAATCCTTTAGGTGTTTTTTTGAACTCAGAAAACTCCTCAATTGTTGCTAATTTAGTTTTATCCGAGCCGGATTGTTGTAATTGTTCAAGATAATTCTCCTTTAACTCCCAAACAAACTTATCACTAAGCATCCAAATATCTCTATTCCGGTGCTGATTAATTATATAGTAAAAACTATTCTCAGTTATTCCAAGCCAGTCTAAAAATAGATTAAGTTTTTTTAGAGGTTTTTGATAATATTTCTTGACCATTTTAAACCCTTCCTCTCGAGTCATCTTTCGCAAACGTATTTCCCTACAAGCATGATCAGTAACTTTACAATAACCATGTTTTATAAACTTTATATAATCATGTACATCAGAATAGTTAAAGCAATCCACATCATTATATGAATCAAATGTTCTATTTTGTTCATTTGTTTCAAACTTGTATTTTTCAATCATATCCTCATGCTGAGCTTTACTGTCCCACCTTATGTAATTATTTAAGTAAATACCCCTTACACCTACTCTTTCTATTTCTTTATCATCTGGATAAATAAACTGAACTATATCCTCTTTACTTATACAATCAAATTCATCAACAAGGTCTTCTGCCTCATACCCCATGAGGTCATGCTCCTTCCTATATTTTCTTGTCATCTCTACTTCATCAAGATGAGAAAACATTCCAACCTGATCAATACCTTGATGCGCACCCCAAATTATCAAAGGAATTTTAAATTTTACGGCCATTTGAACTGGGAATACAGTTTGACCAGCCAAACAATGCCAATAAATACTACCTAACCTTCTCAAGGTTGCTCTTGTAATATTCTTAACAATATCTGGACATACAGTTAAAGTCATAATATCGCAATCAAATTGAATCCTAAGATTTGCAAGATTTCTAATTCCTTCAGCAGTGTTATATTGTTTATTATATGTTACAAGCAACGGATTCATACCTAATATATTTTTTATGGTATGAACAATAAAATAGGAATCCCTAGCCCCACTAACTGGTATTATACAATCATAGTTATTACCTGAAACATTTTTATATTTCGAAAGTATTGACTTGAGTTTCTCATATCTAGGTTGCCAATCTAAACTATCTTTTTCTTCATGTACTCTACACCCACTGCATACTCCCTCTTCATCAAATGTGATATTCAGAGGATGATTCTCGGGATAGAGGCATCTTTTACAATATTTCATATAACTTCTTTCTCAATTCTAACAAAAAGCATTTCTTCTAAAACACTATCCAATTTTTTCTGTAGTCTATAATTTTCATCAAACTCATTTTCAGAATAATCAGCATGAGTTTCCAAACGGACTTCAATTTTCTTTTTTATTCCACATTTAGTAATATTCACACTGTGTTCAAAAAAATGAAAAAAATTGGCAGCGCTTGCAGCACTAGCATTTGTATTTTCAAATACTTTAATAAAATCATCAGCATTTTTTGCTCCACCGCTGCATATCACTGGAACAGAAACTACTTTACAAATAGAATTTATTAATTCATAGTCAAACCCTAAATAAGAGCCATCTCTATCAACTGAATTAATCAATATTTCACCTGCACCTAATTCAACAGATTTATTTGCAAATTCTGATGGGGAATCATTGATTATTTTTTTATTTAAATAATCATAAACTTTATATCCTGAATCAGTACGAACCGCATCTATACTTACAACAACACACTGATCCCCAAAAATATGTGCCGCAGAGGAAATTAAATTAGGCTGATAAATAGCTGCATTATTTAAGGAAATTTTATCGGCTCCACAGTGCATTAATTTTTCTACATGCTCAATTTTACTTATTCCACCACCTACTGTCAATGGAACAAAACATTTCTCAGATGCCTTTGATACCATTTTATAATTGGGCTCTTTTTTATTTTTGCTTGCAGAAATATCAATTAGTATTATTTCATCAATACCCCATTGATTTAAAAACTCTAAAGCAATTGGAGGTCTTCCAACAGGCAGGTATTTTTTAAAATTAATACTCTGAACTACTATGCCATCTTTTACTACTACGGTGGCAACAACCCTTTTTTTTAACATGATTAAATAGAATTTAAAAAGCCTCTGAATAATTTGAGTCCACTTGTTTGGCTTTTTTCGGGATGAAACTGAACGCCAAAGATATTTTCATGTTGAACTGCTGCGGTAACTTTAAATCCGTAGTTACAATAACCTACTACGTATTTCTCATCACAATTAAAAAAGTAGCTATGATCAAAATAAAAATTACTGTCAGGTGTATTATGATTAAAAATAGGACAATTATTTTTCATTACTACATTATTCCAACCTACATGAGGAATAGCAAATTGTTCCGGAAGTTGCAATTTTTGAACATTTCCTGGAATCCAACCCAATCCTTCATGCACTCCATTTTCTTCTGAAAAAGAAGCAAGTAATTGCATTCCCACACAAATTCCAAGTATTGGTTTTTTCTTAATCAATACTTGCTTATTTAAAATAGAAACTAAATTCCTTTCTTTCAAATTATTTACACAAGCCTTAAACGCACCAACACCAGGTAAAATCAAAACGTCTGCATTATCAATTTCTTCCTCTTTGTCGGATATGCGTAAACGCCTATATCCCAGTGAATCAATCGCATTCGATACAGAATAAGTGTTTCCAACACCATAATCTATTATGACTATTCGGGGGTTTTTCATAAGCCTACTCCTACTTGAAATTTTGGTTCATATTTACCAAGCCCTTTCTTTATAAAAAGGTCTGTATTAACTGATAAGTCAACTTGTTTCCAGAATTCTTCTACTGTGATTCCAATATAATCAGAAAAACTTTTTATATAATTCGGCGAACAAGTACCATCATATTTATTAAGAAGTTGAATACCCTCTACCCTAGTGATTCTTTGATTTCGAATATCTTCATTAACATAATCAGAAATCCTACCAAATCCATATTTCAGGTACTTGATCATCTGATTCAATGAAACCCAGTTCTCATCTAATGAAGTGATACCAACATGATCTCCTATATCCTGAGGAGGCTCATTTCTTATGTCTAAACCTCTCAAAGCTGAAAAATTTCCATTATCAATTAATGACCAGTCTTTCCAGAAATAGCCAAGAAAAGTAATTCTTAGATTTGCATCCTCCATTTCTTTTTCTGATGGATAGCTATATTGAAGGATATCAGATTTTTTTATCCCGTCGCTTAATAACCAAGTAATATCTCCCCCACCAAGTGTATTCATTTTTCTAAGGTTATTACCATCACTGCCGCTCTTCCCCATTACATTTAAATCACCTAATTGTAATGCAGTGTTTTCTCCCCACCAGATCAATGGAATTTGATAGGCGATAGCCAAACGGGGTACACTACTAAAAAGTGCAAATTCAGTTGACTTTGCCCAGTTGGTATAATTAAAGAACCCTTTTCGCATCAGTTTACGCCATACTTTAGGGGACAAATTAATCGAGACACAATCGAACCCATGGTTAATCATATTCGATACATTATCTACACCTCTTTGTGTTACTTGTTCTGGAGGGTATCCCATTGAAACTAGTAATGGTTTCATTTTAAGCACATTTTTAACAAATAATGCTTGACGAAGACTATCTTTTCCACCGCTTACTCCAATAATACAGTCATACCCAGAATGGTTATTTGCTTTACCAAAAGACACTATTGCGTCAAGCTCCTTTCGTCGCTCAGGCCAATCAACATCTTTAAGTGATTCATAATAATTACAAGCTGGACAAACGCCTTCAGAATTAAATTTTATACCCGGCCGAGTATCTGTTTGTAAGCAAATTTTGCAATATTTCATTTCTTATTTACTATTCCAAATTCAATAATGTTGTAATACTTTCCATCCTTAAAAATGGCTTCAATTCGTTTTCCTTCTTGAACCATTCCCAACTTTTGTGCTAGTTTTTGCATGCCTTTATTTTCTTCGGAAGTACCACAATAAACCCTATGCAAATTCAATACATCAAATGCGTGTTTTAAAAGAATAGAACCAGCTTCATGCATGATTCCCTTACCCCAATATGATTTCTCTCCTAAAAGAAAGGCAATTTCAGCATTACGATCAATCCAATTAATAGATTGTAAACTTATATTTCCAATATGATTATTAGTATTTATATCAATAATGGCTAGTACCAATATATTGGTTGAGGTTGTGGTTGAATTTATATATGATACTAGCTTTTCAAATGTCATTGGAAACCTACCATGAGAGTTGAATTTTACAATTTCATGATCGTTTAACCAATTTCTATAATTTCCTTCAGCATCTAAAATAGACAATGCTCTCAAGTAGATTTGGGTTCCTTTCAAAAAAAAATATTCATAGTTCATTTGCAAATAAATTTTATCTCTTGCGAAACAGTAGTATGATTTACAATTTTCCCAATATTCATCCCTTCAAAAGGATCTTTTTTTATCCCTTCCACAAGAAACCTCAATACTGGTTTATGCATTATTTTAGATTCAATTAAAAAGCTTGAAAAGAAGCCCAATACTAAATCTGAAAAATAAATCAAACTATTAGTATCAACATCAGTAGGTAAAATAAAAAAAAAATTACTGATTTCTTTATTAATTCTATTTAAATTTTGATTCGGATGCAATTTCAATAAAAAAACATATGTTTCATTAAGTCCTTTTATAGATTCACACAATTGTTTTGTAGCAGTTAACTCATCAAAACCATACTCAAATTTACCGTTAACATTAGATAGAGGATCAGGTGCATATATTATAAACTTCTTCCCTTCTATATTTAAGCCTAATTGAGAAAAAAAATAGTCTTTTGAAATGGATGGTTTCCAATCTGATATGAACTGGTGATACGGATTGCCAAATACTTCAAGAATATTTTCAGGAATACCAGATTCTAAAGCTTTATTTTTTGCAGTTTCATCTACTACTAAAATCTTTGCAGGATAAACAGTTTCGCCATTTAAAACAAATCGTTCATTAAATGAAGTCCAATGATCAACAAAAGAAAAAGATTTGACACCTAAACGGTTTGCTTCTTTAATAAAGCGCAATTCAATATTTGATGTGTAAGAAGTACCCGTAAACAAAAAATCGGGCTTTGTTTCTTTGAACTCTGTTTCTACTGTTAGAATTGAATAAGAAACCTCAAGATCAAAATCTTTAAAAAAAGAATAGTTTCTATCTGAAACTATTTTGTAAAAATTCAAACTGTTTTTTAAACTTTTTACTAGTGACAGCAAGGGTTTAGCGCCACCTGGATCACTAAAAACAAATAACCCACCCCCACTAAGATTGAGGGCCATCAATTAGTTCGCTTATATTATCAAAAACTTTCTCTACTGCATTTACAACATCCATCATATCATCCTGTTGCATTCCAGGGCGCATAAATTCATTTGTAAATAATTCTTCAAAATGCATTTTTTCGGCAATCGGGCAAATACCTCTTTCATAACTCACATTACCAGAATACAAAGCTGGATTAAATGCCCAAGCAGCTTTTTGTTGATAAATGGGTTGCAGGTAAATTGGCTTAACATAGCCTGCGCCTATTAATGGAGCAGTTTCTCTTAAAATTGCGGAAGGTAATTCTGCTTTTAATGCTTCAACAAATAAATTCCTATCTACTCCAGCAATTTCTTTATTAAACTTAATAGGGTATACGTAATAAGTATTTACGGAATTGTCCTGTACAGGCGGTAATATTTCAAATGCGGGGAATGTTGAAAATTTTTTGTCTAAAAATGAAACATTATCAAGTCGTTGACGAATCAAACTTGGAAGTTTTTTAATTTGCTCAACACCAATGGCACATTCTATCTCTGTCATCCGATAATTGTACCCTATCAGATTAGTTAAATCTTCAATAGCTCTAGGTGCCGTAACATTTTCTGCATGGTTTCTAATCATCTGACAACGATCGGCAAGTTTTGAATTGTTTGTAGTGATTACACCACCTTCCCCGGTATGAATATGTTTGTGATAGTTTAAACTAAACACACCTAAATCACCAATAGTTCCAACATTCTTTCCTTTATATTTTCCTAATGGAGCTTGAGCGCAATCTTCGATAACATAAAGATTATACTTTTTTGCAATTGCCATAATTGCATCCATGTCTGCGGGATGTCCAAAAATATGTACAACCAAAATCGCCTTTGTCCTTTCCGTAATTTTTGAAACAATGCTAACAGGATCCATACAAAATGTAATTGGATCAATATCAGCAAATACAGGAATTCCTCCATAAACTAAAGGTGCAATTGCACTTGCAGACATAGTGTAAGGAGATACAATTACTTCATCTCCAGGTTGAATTCCAATGGCTCCAATTGCTGTGAAAAGTCCTGAGGTGTTTGAATTTACAGAAATTGAATGATTTACGCCAATCATTTTTGACCAATCATCTTCAAATTTACGAACAGTTGGCCCCCCAAGAAAATCGTTTGTCCAGGCACCTAGGTATTGTGATAGGTTGCCAGAATCAAGCACTTTCATTACTGCTTTCTTTTCTTCTTCTCCAATCGTGTTATATGCAGGAAACAACTTAGATCTAACTGGTTTTCCGCCTTTTAATGCAAGTTTTGCCATATACTATTTTAAAAAATTTAACATATTTAGATTCAAATCAAGAGACTCAATAAAATTATCAGAAACAGATACATTTTTTAGTAAGTTGGTTGCATGATTTACTACAGGTACCATATAATTGTGTAAACAATTTTTCTTTGAAAGTGGTTCACTAAAAGTTAATGGATTTAAAAATTTTCCTTTGACTTCAGATTGGAATATTTCTATTTCGTTTCCAGATTGCTTGATAGTTATTTTATAATTTTTAAAATAAAGATCAATTTCAAAATGCGAAAAAAGTACATTCGCAAGTCCAAGTACGCTTACATTTACTCCATTCCAATTTGCCATTAGCGATATTGTTGGATCCGTTTCAAAATGGTCATACACTAAATTGTGTTTTTGCAAATCTGTGAGTTCTAGTGGAGTTGACGTTAAATAAGCAATCAAATCAAATGCATGACTACAATTATTTATGAATCCTCTTTGATACCTGATTGATAAGTTGGTTATCTTTTCATGAATTGAAATCTCCTCTATAAAATTTTTTAACCAAATAAACGATGGTTGAAACCTTCGGATAAAATTTATAACTACTTTGGATTTTGTTTTTTTATATAATTCTCTTAATTCCAGTAATTCACTTTCTGAATTCGAAACTGGCTTTTCGCAAATTATTAAACTTGTATTTGATTCAAGAGCCCTTTTTAAAAGTTGAAAATGTGTACCAGTAGGAGTGCAAATGCAAATACAATCAAATTCCATGAAATCAACCAAATCGATATTTAGCAAATTGATAGCATTATATTTGTCTGAAATTCGTTTTGAAAGATCCAAATCTAAATCGTAAAAAAACAACTGAGCGTTTGGTATTTGGTAAAATGCTTTTGCATGAGTTAATATTGATTCATTTTCAAAATCATATAATGCTCCAATATTGCCACAACCAATTATCAAAACACGCACAATGATTATTTTTTTAACTTTTCTTTCAAAAAAGTGTATTTTATCTCGGCAACTTTCCAATCCTCTTCGTTGTCTATGTCTTGGACTTCGCTTTCAGGCATCTCAAAAGGTATCATTAAATCAGTATACATTTTCTTATCTATTAGAAAATTGTCTGTTTTTAAGAAATAGAACTGCCCGCAATCATGATAAGCAGGGGGTAAATCTTGTGACCTGGTAGCCATATGTTCTGGCCAATTCATCTTAACTAATCCATCTTCAATTTTAAATGAACGAAGTATAGGAAATCCAAAGCTAACAATAGGAATTAAGGATTTAGCTCCTGAACTAATTAACATTTCATAAGCTGTTTTCAACTTTTCAGATGTTATAAATGGCGCAGTTGGATATATACAACAAAAATACTCAAACTCAATTCCCTGTTTCTTGTATGATTCTAAGACCTCTAAAACTACTTCGGCAGTTGTGGCATGATCATTTGACGCATCAATTGAACGCATAAAAGGAATCTTAGCTCCTAAGCCAGCTGCAATATTCGCAATTTCTTGGTCGTCAGTTGAAACCATCACTTCATCAAAACAACCAGCCCCTAATGCCGCATCAATAGAATATTTAATAATTGGAGATCCCAGAAACTTTTTAATATTTTTTCTTGGGATTCTTTTACTTCCACCTCTAGCAGTTATAATGGCCAAACAATTTTTCATAATTATCCAATTAAATCAAAAGTCAATGCTGTACCCTTTGTAACAGATTTATTAATTTTTTTCCCTAATAACATATCAAAGTATTTGGGAGCCAACCCATGCCCAGGCCGAATAATACGAATATTTGTTTCGTTAAATTCTTCCCCAGCAACCATATCATTTACTACATATACTGATCTTTTAAATCCAAGACTTTTCTTTTCGTCATTCAAAATGCCATAAGTTACTTTTCCTAAACTTAGAAATGCCCTTTCTGTTTCTTCAATTAACACTTTAAATTCAGCAGGTTCCATAGAGAAAGCTGAGTCTACGCCACCTTCTGAACGGTCTAGCGTAAAATGCTTTTCAATCACCCTTGCTCCAAGGGCCACAGCTGCAACAGCAGTTCCAACACCAATTGTATGATCAGAAAGTCCAACCTGACAATCGAAAAGGGATGCCATATGGGGGATTGTGCTAATATTAGTATTCTCAGGCGTTGCTGGATAAGTGCTAGTACACTTCAAAAGTATCAGTTCTTTGCATCCATTTTCTCTCAAGGTTTTAACTGCTATTTCAATATCTGCAAGAGTTGAAATTCCTGTAGACATGATTACTGGCTTTCCTGTACTTGCAATTTTTTTTAATAAGGGCAAGTGATTGTTCTCAAAAGAGGCCACTTTATAAACTGGCATTTCAAGGGACTCAAGAAAATCTACAGCAGAATCATCAAAAGGTGTACTAAAACAAAAAATACCTTTTTCTTTGGCCCTTTCAAAGAGTGCTTTATGCCATTCCCATGGGGTATAGGCTTCTTGATATAAATCATAAAGGTTTCTTCCTTTCCATAAAGATTTAGGATCTGAAATGAAAAACTCACCATGAGAAACATCAATAGTTAAAGTATCAGCGGTATACGTTTGTAATTTTATAGCATGTGCTCCCGCTTCAGCTGCAGCATCAATAATTGAAAGCGCTTTTTCTAACGACTGATTATGATTCCCGCTCATTTCTGCAATTACAAATGGCTTATGATTTTGCCCTATATTTATTCCGGCGAACTTTATATTATCCATGAAAACCTATTTTTTAATTAAAATATAACTCGTAATCTCATTAACAACTTTTTCTACTGAAAGAACAAATCCTGCATTTAGAAAACTTTTATAAGATTGTAAATTTGTTTTAAATACATAAGCAGTAATGGCCGCTCCTGAATTACTTTCCATGTATTCTTCTGTTGCAATTTCAATCATCTGTTTTGCATAACCCTTTCCGCGCTGATTGACATCCACAACGATACTAATAATTGCGTCTTTTAAATTATCATTTATATCAAATCTTACAAAACCAATTTTATTCTTTTGTTCATTATAAAAAATATAAAACTTTGAGCGTTTAGAATTAATTTTTTGTTTAAACCATACTAAATGATTGTCATAATTAATTGGCTCTTTATTGTATGAATTTTCTCTTGAAAGTGAATCATTGGCCCATTGATAAATCGTGTATGAATCATGAACACTAGCTATTTCATACGTTAACATCTATATAGAATTTATTGCATCAATAACTCTTTCAGCAGACCTGCCGTCGAAATGAAGTTCTTGATTTTTCAAAATTGCAGAAATGGTAACCGGCTCTACGAATTCTCTGATTGAATAACCAATTTGTTCTTCATTAATATCATTGATATTGTTCAAGGTAACCGCGCAACCTGTCTCAACTAAACTATTATGTAAAGCAATTTGATTATTTGCAGTTATTCCTATAATTAAGCCACAATGTACAGAAGCAATCTCTAATGCAATTGTACTTGCTGAAGCTATACATACCCCGGAGATTCTAATTATATCAACCATTTGTTCGGGATTAAGGTTTTGCAAATGAGCTACCTGTATTTGAGGGTTTAATTCAATGAACTGGGTTAAGTTTAAACTGTATTTGTAAGCACTGCCAGTTATGACTGATATATTTTTGAACAAATTTAATTTAACAATTGCCCTTAAAAATTTAAGAGAATTATTAGGAGAATCTGCACCACCCATACAAATCACTAAGCTTGAAAGTTCTTTTTTCGTATTATTTACCCTTGCTGCATCTAAAAATTCTTTACGCAATAAACAAAAAGAAAAACCTAATAATAATTTTGTGTATGCTTCAACAGAATATCTTTTTGCAATGGTTGAACCACCGTGATTAATAACCATATTAGCAACAATATGCCAATTCGCTTCATCATCTACAACAATAAGTTTGGCAACAAATTGCTTGATTACTTTTTGAAAATTTGTTTTAAAATGATACCCATCTAGTACCAAATAATCATCTGGTTGAAGCAAATTGTTGCAAAGTATATTTAATTCTTCTTCCTCATTTAGAGAATCTTGAATTAAGTAAGTTGCACATTTTGATTCAATTGTTTGTATGGTTTTTATGTCAGAATCTCTTGTTACAAAAATCGCTTCCTTATAAGTTCCTTTGAGAATATCATATAAAGCCAAGCATCTAGATACATGACCTAAACCTATATTACTATTCCCATCTGCACGAAAAACAATTCTCGAATTAAGCATACCAATTACCCATTTTTCCTGTCACCACCATTTCTTCAGGAATATCTTCAGGTTTTACTTTTATTCCCCCTTTGAATGAAGAAAGAGTAAGCCCATTCAACATAATTAACCCAGTAATGATTTCATTATTCGTGACTGGCATCTCAATCTTGGAATTGCCCTTAGCAATTTCTAATAGTTCTGAGAATGCATTTACAGTTGCACTCAGAGTGGTATCTACTTCAATAATTCTCCCTTTATTGATGTAACCTGTTCCATGAATATCATTGATTTCAAGCCAGGTACCATCAGAATAAACTGTCAATATCCCTTTTTCACAAGTAATCCGGGTATTCAATCCTCTTGTTGGACTAATACTTGCTGTAATTCCATTTTTAAATTTAAAAAATGCATGATTGATTAAGGGGTCATTATCTATTACCATGTAATTGTCTGGGATATAATCATCAATAAAAGTGCAATTACCCTGAACATATTCTAATTCACATGATTCAGTAAAAAAAAGAATAATATCTACTGAATGAGGATGAGCCCATAAAAGATTAGTTGAATTATGTTCAACGCAGATATGCTCAATTTTTCCAAGTTCCCCAGAGCGCAAAATTTCTCTTGCCTTTCTATAAGTTGCATGGTATCTTCTATTTACACCATAGCCAACTACCACATTGTTTTCAGTTGCGATGGCTAAGGTTAGCTTTGCTTCCGCTATACTATTGCAAAGAGGCTTTTCAAAATACAATATTCTCACACCATTTTCTGAAGCGTACTTGATAATATCTGTTCTTCCTTTTGTTCTTGTTGCAATAGAAAGAAATTCAGGTTTTAAATCATCGATGAGTTTTATATAGTCTGTATAAGTATGCATTACATTGTAATGCTTTGATAACCTTGCAAGTCTATCAGTATCACTATCGCAAAACCCAACCAAATCCAAATGAGGTATCTTTAAAATAGATTCTACATGACTAATAGGTAGCCACCCAGAAGGGGCTTTCCCTTCTAATCTTATTGATGGCTCTGCACCCATTCTACCCATTCCTATAACTGCGGCTTTTAATCTTTCCAATGTATCAGTGTTGAAAGCAAATAATATTTTTTAGAAGAGTATTTTATGTATTGTTCATTTAGTGCTCTATAGTGAATTTCACTAGTTACTAATTGATTAAAAAAGATGCTTCCTATTTTTAGCAAATTTATTATATACTCAAGGTTTCGTTTAACATTAAATCTGATTAATGATGCAGATATATCAGACTCAAATAATGGGCTTAAAGCTTTAATTGTTAAGTTTTTTGTATAAACATATTTGGGATCAAGTGGATTAAATAACGGCAGTGGCTCTCCCCTTCCAGGAAAACCCAAATTTACAATTAACCCGTTAGTATTTGCAACTTTAAGCGCTAATACCCAATCATTCCATGAATTAGAAGTGTTCACTATTATATCAAGGCCAGTATTCTGAGTAATTGTTTTTGTGTATTGCAAAGAGCTTTCTTCTTTTTTTAATACCTGTATATATTTGTTCTGTTTTTCTAAAAATGAAAATGTTTCATCTTGGTTTGAAAAAAGAAAAGTTCTTGCACCAGATACTTGGCTCATTAATGATGCAGCAACTCCTAAAACACCTGCTCCTATAATTCCAATATTATGACCCTGTTTTGCATCTGCAGTAAGTAAAGAATGGTAACCCAAATGAAATAAATAGGCAACAGTAGTTTCTTTGGCAAATTCAGGATCAATTTTTAGATAAAAATCTTTATTCGATTGTTTAAAATGACTTCTATGCGATTGGAAAGTCAAAACAATATCCCCCACCAATAAATCGTTAATCAAATTTCCTCTAACTAGCACTCTTGCAATATTGCAATACCCCACCACTCGTGGATAAATATTGCCTGGACGAAGAGGCTCTTTGCCAATAAAAGCAGCTGTTTCAGTCCCGGGTGAAATTGCAGAATAAAGTGTCTCCGCAATAAACTCATTTTCAGCTAAGTTCTCCTGGTCAATTTCTTCTTCTACTAAAACTAACTCATGGGGAGCTAATAGTTTGTAAACTTTAGTTTTGATAATACTCATCTATAGTTTTTATAACAAAGTCTTGTTCCTCTTTAGTAAGTGTTGGGAACATTGGTAAACTTAGGCAATGGTCATAATAATTTTCAGATATGGGCCAAGAACCTTTCACAAAACCTAGATTTTTATAGTAAGGCATTGTATGAACAGGAATATAATGAACTTGGCAAAAAATATTGTTTGCTTTTAAATAGTCATACAATCCTTTACGATTTTCTACTTGTATAATATACAGATGGTAGGCATGTCCTTCAACTATCCCTGATTGAGAAAGGATATATTGTTTACTTTCGAAAAAACATTTGTAAGTACTAGCAATTTCTCTTCTCCTTACTATACCTTTATCAGCTCTTTTTAATTGAGAAATACCTAAGGCTGCTTGAAAATCAGTTAGTCGATAATTATATCCTAACTCTTGCATTTCATAATACCACCCACCAACATTTTCTTTAAGTAAAGCAGGGTCTTTGGTTATCCCATGTGTTCGCAGTAATAGAAGTTTTCTATAAAGAAATTCATCATTTGTTGTAATCATTCCACCCTCGCCACATGCAATATGCTTAACTGGATGAAATGAAAATATAGCCAAATCAGCATATTTCCCATTTCCACAAAATGCTTTTTCATTTGAAGAATTTACAAAAAAACCACCTGGAGCATGGCATGCATCTTCAATAATCCATAATCCATGTTTCTCAGCCAACTTTTTAACTTTCTCAAGATTTACAGCATACCCAGCAAAATCTACTGGTATAACTCCACTAAAAAATCCTTTTGGTTTTGACTCAATCAAAGATTGTAATTTATTAATATCTATAGTATAGGTCTCAGGATCAATATCTACAAACCATATATTTCCATTGCAATAACGTATACAATTTGCTGAAGCAGCAAAAGTAATTGGAGTAGTAATTACATTTGATTGTTCATTTACATTTAATGCTAATGCACATAAATGTAAAGCGGCTGTTCCATTACTCACAGCTATTGAATATTTGCATCCTATATATTCCGAAAAATTTTTCTCGAACTCTGAAATAGATGGACCTTGTGTAAGAAATTCAGATTTTAAAACCTCATTGACGCTATTTAAATCTTCTTCTGAAATAAACTGTTTACCGTATGGAATAATATTCATAAAACTTAAGCTAGATTATAAAGTGATTATCTACATGAATTTTTATTAATTCTCTTATTACTTCTACCCCGATCCATTCAGAATTTTCTCCAGAATTATAATTAAAGCCAATCGGAACTCGCTTAGCTTTTGTTTTATCAATAAATTCATTTAAATCCCAGTTTGGTGTCTGTGGCAAGATAACATAATACTTTCCTAGATCATAAGTTGTAAATGAATCTGAAACAGTTATCATTTCTTCATGTACTTTTTCACCTGGTCTAATTCCAATGACACGCTTTTCTAAACTAGGAGCTATAGCATTAGCCACGTCCAAAATTTTGTAAGATGGTATTTTTGGAATAAAAATTTCTCCTCCCCATGCTGATTCTAAAGAATGTAAAACCATTTCAACCCCATCAGTCAATGATATACTAAATCGAGTCATTTGAGGGTCTGTAATTGGTAAAAAACCTTCTTTTCGTTTGTTAATGAAAAATGGTATAACTGACCCATTTGATCCCATAACATTTCCATATCTAACAACACTAAACTTTGATCCTTTACTTCCTTTTATATTGTTTGCTGCAACAAATAATTTATCCGAAGTTAGTTTAGTAGCACCATAAAGGTTAATGGGTGCACAAGCTTTATCAGTAGAAAGGGCTACAACATCAGTTACATAAGTTTCTAGAGCCGCCCTAATAACGTTTTCAGCACCACCTATATTTGTTTTTACACATTCATCGGGGTTATATTCTGCAATATGCACATGCTTCATTGCAGCAGCATGAATTATTATATCAATCCCATTACATGCCCTTTTTAAACGGTCAAAATCTCGTACATCTCCTATAAAAAATCTGATTTGAGGATAAATCTTAACAGGAAAATCGAAAGCCATTTGAAACTGCTTCTGTTCATCCCTACTAAAAATAACAAGCCGTTTGATATCAGGCCATTTTGTCAATACATATTTTACAAAAGCTTTACCAAAAGATCCAGTTCCTCCGGTAATTAAAATGGATTTGTTTGTTAAGTCTAACATAAATTATAATCTTGAGTTTACTAAATTTCTATTTAAAAAAGATTTTGAATCAAAAATCACGGAATTATTATCTCTTTTTAAGCTTGAAATATCTAAGCTTAAAAATTCATTATGAGAAACAGCTAAAATAATTGAATCATATTTACCATTTGGCAATTTTGATAATTGTATGTTATAATCATGCTTTACTTCTTCAGAATCAGCATGAGGATCATATACATCAACAAAAATATTATATTGTAATAACTCTGTATATATGTCTATTACTTTGGAATTTCTGATATCGGGACAATTTTCCTTGAAAGTAATACCAAGTATAAGTGCCCTTGAACCAGAAACTTGAATACAATTTTTTATTAAAAGCTTCACCACTTTATTTGCAATAAACATTCCAATATTATCATTGACTCTTCTCCCACTTAAAATTACTTGAGGATGATAACCAAGACTTTCAGCTTTATGCGCTAGATAATAAGGATCAACTCCAATGCAATGCCCTCCTACTAAACCAGGCTTATATTTTAAAAAATTCCATTTAGTTCC
>Ga0164292_10000537_pt1 | contig 29865 bp, 17 predicted proteins | sample GEODES117metaG_FD_111486 | JGI IMG/M metagenome (GOLD analysis project Ga0164292, IMG submission 111486) | Eutrophic lake water microbial communities from Lake Mendota, Wisconsin, USA - GEODES117 metaG | ecosystem: Environmental > Aquatic > Freshwater > Lake | place: USA: Lake Mendota...
CTCCGTGCCCTCCTCGCCGAACTCCACGGCCGAGGGGCATCTGACGCGGTGCCGGGGCGCCCGCCCTCCGACACTCCCAAGTCCCCCGCGGGGAGCCCGCACTGACATGGCCGCCGCTTCCCCGCCGAGGGTGTCGGCACGACCGGGCATCGCCCGCATGACGCATGGCATGCTCCTGGCCTGCATCGTGTGGGGACAGGGGTGCGGGCGAGCCACGCCCCCGGCCCGCGACCCTGCGCCTCCGCCGCCCCCCGCGACGCAGACCACCGAGCCCCCCCCGGCCCGGGTCGCCGCGCCGATCCGCTTCGCCGATGCCACGGAGGCGGCGGGGATCGGGTTTGTCCACACCGATGGCAGCAGCGGACGAAGGTATCTCGTCGAGCCGTTGTCCTCAGGCCTCGCGACGCTCGACTACGACGGCGACGGCCGGATCGATCTTTACTTTCCCGACGGAGCTCCGCTCCCCGGCGCGGATTCCCCCACCGGTGCGGTTCTCCCTCGCCACGCGCTGCTCCGCAATCAGGGCGACGGTGGCTTCCGCGACGTGAGCCTGGCTGCGGGCATCGACTGCCGCGACTACGGTCTCGGGGTCGTCGCCGGTGACTTCGACGACGACGGCCACACCGATCTGTTCCTGACGACGTTCGGTGCCAAGCGTCTCTACAAAAACCTCGGCGACGGGACGTTCGTCGATGCCACGGCGCCGGCGGGCGTTGCGGACGGCGACAAGGTCGGCGCCGGGGCCGCGTTCCTCGATGCCGACGGCGACGGCGACCTCGATCTCTACGCTGCAAACTACGTCCGTTTCACCCTCGAGAACCACCGCGCCCGCACGGTCAAGGGCCACCCCGCCTACGCCGGACCGCGCGACTACCCTCCCTGGCCGGACAGCTTCTTCCGCAACGAGGGGGATGGTCGATTCCTCGACGTGAGCGCGGAGGCGGGCGTCGCGGCCGTGGCCGGACCGGGGATGGGGGTCGTGTGTCTCGATCACGATGACGATGGCGACACCGACATCTACGTCGGCAACGACGCGCTCGAAGGCAATTTCCTGTTCGAGAACGACGGCCGTGGGGTGTTCCGAGAGACGGCGCTCGCCGCCGGCGTGGCGGTGAACCGGTTCGGTGCCGAGATCGGCAGCATGGGAACGGAGGCAGGTGACGCCGACGGCGACGGCCGGATCGATCTGTTCGTCACCGACTTCCAGCCCGACCTGCCCGTCCTCTTCCGCAACCTCGGCGGGGGCGTGTTCGAGGACGTCACCGCCGAGACGGGCGCCGGAAGCGGCGCCTGGCAATTCGTCACCTGGGGGACGGCGATCGCCGACTTCGACAGCGACGGCAACCGTGACCTGTTCCTCGCCTGCGGGCATCTCAACGACAACGTCGAGGCCTTCGACGACACCACCGCCTACCGCAACCACAATCTCCTTCTCCGCAACGACGGAGGACGATTCGTCGACATCTCGGCCGACGCGGGCCTCCACGACATTCCCCGGCACTCCGCCCGCGGGGTCGCCTGCGACGACCTCGACGACGACGGCGACCTCGATCTGGTGATCCTCAATTCGCGCGAGGCCCCGACGCTGCTGCGAAACCTCGATCGCGAACGGGGCGGCACGAACCACTGGTGCCAGATCCGCCTCCGGGGCCGCCGCACCAACCGCGACGGCGTCGGTGCGAAGGTCGTGCTCCACGCCGGTGATCGGGCCCTCGTCGACGAGGTCCACGCCGGCCGCGGCTACCAGGGGCACTTCGGCACGAGGCTCCATTTCGGCCTCGGCGCGGAGTCGGTGATCGACCGCATCGAGGTCCGCTGGATCGGCGGCGGCACCGAGACGTTCGACACGGTGCCGATCGACCGCCTCACGGTGCTCACCGAAGGGAGCGGCCGGCCCGTCCCGCCGGAGGGATGGTCGGAAGGAGAGTGATTCCCGCCACGCCCGATGTGCGGGCGTGGTCAGCGCTGGGCAGGGACCGCTTCGGTCGCCGACGCCGTCCGCACCGGCTGGGCCTGCAGGCGGAGCCGATCGATGGCTGCCACGAGTTGCTGGTACTTCGCCTCGTTGAGTTCACCCGACAGCACCCCCTGGGGACGCCCGTAGGTGTCGATGACGAGAATGTTGGGGACGTCGGGGGCCATGCCGAAGGTCTTCGGCATCGTGCCCTTGAAGTCGAGCCACACCGGCACGTGGGGCGATTCCTTGCGGATCTGCGAACGGACGACCGGATGGACGGCCTTGGGGATCTCGGGGAGGCAGGCGACGGCGACGGCATGGACGTTGGGCACCCGAACGCCCTCCGGCCAACCGGCGATCCCCGTCACCGGCTGACGCACCCAGTCGGGTCCTTCGACCTTCGCGGCATTGGGGTGGAAATGGACATGGAGCCGCTGGCCGACTTCGTGGGCCGATTCGGCGCCGTTGCGGTCGGCGTAGAGGAGCACGATGACGTCACCGCGCAGGGCGGCGGTGTCGTGTGCCTGACGGTTCTGATCCTCCATGACGATGCTCACCGCCGGCACGGCGGGGGCAGGCGCGGCTGCGGGGGCGGGGGGAATGGCGCGGGCCTGACCGGGTGCCACGGGAGCCGGGGCGGCGGGGGCCCGCGGCGCGGGCGACTGGGCATGAACCATCGGCATCCCCAGGACCACGATCCCGAGCAGGAAGGAGTGGGAGGCAACGAAGCGCGGCAGCGTCATGGGGCACCGGAATGGGAATGGGAGGGGGGTGCGGGGAGAGGGGGATAGCAGGCTGTCGGGAGCCGGCACAAGGCCGGTTCCCGGGAGCGTCGATCAGGCGGCGGCCCGCCCTGCGAACCGGTCCTCACCGGGGTCGCCGATCACGGCGATGATCCCGTCGTCGTTCCCTTCCCCTCCGGCGCCGTCGTCCACGTCGTCCTCATCCGCCGCCGGCTCGCGGTGGAGGAGACGGAGCACCGCGGGAAGGAAGACCAGTGACGTGACGGTGCAGGTGGTGACACCGAGCGTGAGGAGGCGACCGAGGCTCTCGAGGCCGCGGTGGCTCGCCACCATCAGCGCGCCGAATCCGAGGATCGTCGTCAGGGCGTCGACGAGCACGGAGTTCGCCGTCGACGCGCTGATCCGGTAAGGCCCCGGGCGCTCGAGCGAGTCGTGCACGATGTGCACGCCGTAGTCGACGGCGATCCCGAGGATCAGGGGGATGCCGATGAGGTTGGCGGGATTGAGGTCGATCCCCATCAGGCCCATCAGTCCGAACGTCTGGCCCATGCCCATGGCCAGCGGCAGCGACGCGAGCATGGCGTTCCGCAGCGAGCGGAAGTCGAACCACAGCACCACGAGGATCACCACGAGCGCCGAAAGCGCGGCCTGCTCGTAGCTCCGCTTCATCTCCAGCGACGCCTCGTATGCCTGGAGCGGATTGCCGGTGGCACGCGGATCGACGCCGCGGACATCCTTCACGAACCGCTCGAGCGAGTCGAAATTCCAGATGTCGCCACGACCGTAGATCTTGAGGAGATGCTTGCCGCTCGAGCCGACGAACCGGTCGACGAGGCTCGGGGGCAGGTCGTCGAGCGCCGGCGGATCGGGGTCGGAAACGGCGGCGAGCGCGTGGAGCCTGCCGACGAGATCGCCGGCGGAACGTTGCTGGAAGGTGGCGAGGGCCTGATAGCAGTCGGCGGGCCCCATCTGCCGCAGCGAATCGCGGACGCGTTCGAGATGCCAAGCCGTCCGCAGGGCGCCGGGCCGCTTGGAGGCTTCCGTCTGCGCCCAGGCGAGGGTTTCCCCGAGGGCATCGAGACGATCGACGGGGATCTCCGGAGGCCGCTCCGGCAGCGTGGCCAGCCGGGCCCGGATCCGCTCGATGATCGGCCTTTTCCGCTCCTCGTCGGTGGGCACGAGGGAGGCGATCTCGTCGACCCGCTCGACCGACGGCAGGAGGAGGAGCTCCTGTTTGCGGGTCAGGAGCTCCTCGCGGGTGTCGGCCATCGACAGGGCATACCACACGCTCTGATCGCACTCGGCGAGCAGCTTCTTCTCCACCTCGACGCTCTCCAGCCCCTCGGGCTGCATGTTGAGGAGGTTGTGGTCGTAACGGAGATCGTGGAGCCCCGACACGATCGCCAGCGTCGCCGCCATGCCGGCCAGGGAGACGAAGCGGGGGTGGCGCACCACCGGCTCGAGCCAGGTGTGCACCGGCACGGGCTCCGGGATGTGTCGGCCGAAAGGACCACGATCGACCAGCGCGATCACGGCGGGGAGGACGAGGAGTTCCGCGGCCGCGCAAAGCATGATGCCGCCACCGGCGATCAGTCCCAACTCGGCCACTCCCACGAAGCTCGTCAGGGCCGCACAGAAGAACGCCACCGCCGTCGTGATGGCGCCTGTGAGGATCCCCGGGCCGACTGCACCGCTCGTTTCGAGGAGCGCCGCTTCGCAGTCGAGGCCACGCCGGCGGGCTTCGAGGTAACGGCCCACGTAGTAGGTGCCGTAATCGATCCCGACGCCGATCATCGTCACCGTGAACGTGACGCTGAGGATGTTGAGATGGCCGACGGTGGCGGTGGCCCAGGCGAAGGCCCATGCCATCCCGATGACGAGGACGCCGTTGGCCATCAGCGCGTGCCGCACCCCGCCGAACCCGGCGATGATCACGATCACCACCGCGGCCATCGAAAGCCCGCTCGCCCACACCATCGACTGCTGGCTGGCGCGCATCTCGTCGTCCTCCATCACCGGCAGCCCGGTGAGGCCGATCGACACGGACGGATGACGGGCCGCGACGCCACGGATCAGCCGACGGAGCTCGTCGGTGGCCTCCGACGCCCCGGCGAAGCCCCCGTTCGACTTGGCGAGCCGGAGGAGGACGAATCCCAGCCGCCCGTCCTTGGCGAGGAGTTGGTCGCTGGAGAGATCGCGGAGCGTGGAGAGCGAGGCGGGCATGCCCGGCCAGGGGGAGACGAACTCCTCCGCACTCCCGCTGGCGGTCCGGGCAGCCGGCTCGAGCCCCGCCACGAGACTCTCGGCGTACCGTTCGAGCGTGGCCACCGGCAATTCACGCGGCGGCGGGGCATTGCGTGGCGGCCCGAGCACCATCTGGCTGGCGAGCCCGCCGACCATCGAGCCCACCTTGAGCTGGGACCATCCGCCGTCGAGGATCGGGCGCGATTCCTCGAGGAAGTGATCGATCTGCTCGAGTTCGTCAGGCGAGAGATAGTGGAGTCCCTTGGAGCGGATGCGGGAGAGATCGACGGCATGAAAGACGGAGCTGAAGAGCCGCTCGTCCCGCGCCACTTCGACGGACACCTCCTCGAGCACGCGGATCGTCTCGGCCCGGGTCGGTCCCTCGACGACCACGACGGCGTCGTCGTCCTCACCGAATTCGGCGACGTAGTCGACCCACAGTTTGTTGTAGTCGCTGCGAGGGTCGAGGAGATCGGTGCGGTTGACCTTGTACCCGAGGCTGCGGGACGTCCAGACACCGGACAACACCGCCGTGATCACCGAGACGGTGACGATCGTCCAACCGGCCCGCAGGCACAGACGCGTCCAGGCGACGAGCGCACGACCGATCAGTCCGCCATGGGCAACGCCCGACACAGACGGAAGCGGCACCGTGGCCGAAGCGCGATCGGTCGGATCGTCCTGGCGCATGCGTTGGCTTGCCTTCCCTGGCACTTCTCCCCGAGACCTTCCCTGGCTCCGGGGGCGGGCGATGGTAGGGACTCTGCACAGCAGGGCCAACCCCCGATTCACGCTGAATCCGGCAAGCCAGGGGATCTGGAGAGACTCTTCCGGTTGAAACGGAAATGACTGTGCCGCACCCGCTTCCCAGGCCGAAAACTCTCTCTGCAGTGGTGGCCGGGGCGGGTCACCGGCAGGAAGTTTCCGGGGGGAAATGTTTCATGCGTGCGCGAATGTGGGGGCTCTCCGCGGCCGTGGGGCTGCTGGTGGCCTGGGGGACGGTCGGTACCGTCCGGGCTGTCGAACCGTCGGTGGCAGGCTCGCCGCTGGCCGCGGTGCTGGGTGACGGGGGCTCGTCGAGCCGCGATGCCCGCAAGTCGGCCGGCAAGGCGATTCCGCTCGATCGGATGGCCGAGGATGACCGGAGAGCCGCGGAGAAGATCCTCCGTAACCCGACCCTCTACCGTCGGTTGCCGGTCGAGTCGTTCACCTGTGATCGCGCCCTGCTCGACTTCTCCCTCTCCAATCCGGAGATCGTCGTCGACATCTGGAGGGTGCTCGGGATCAGCAAAGTGGCGCTCGATCCCACCGCGCCTGGCCAATGGCGCATGAGCGACGGATGGGGCACGGAAGGGAAGCTTCGTATCCTCCACCATGAACGGACCGCCGCCGGTGGCACGATGGTGCTCCTCGGCCAGGGGGGCTACAGCGGTCCGCTGTCACCGCAACCGTTGACGGGATCGTGCCTGCTCCTCGTGCGTTACCGCCCGACGGCCGGCGATGGCTCGTCACGGCATGCGATGCAGGTCGACGCCTTCCTCGATGCCGACGGTGTGGGGCTCGAGATCGTCACGCGGACGCTCCAGCCGCTGATCGTCCGCTCGAGTGCCTCGAATCTCCACGAGATCTGCCAATTCATGGCGTCGCTGTCCGGTGCCGCCGCGGAGAATCCCGAGGGGGTGGCCCGCTTGGCGGGGCGACTGACCAAGGTCGAACCGGCCGAAAGACAGACGCTCGCTTCGATTGCCCGCGACATCGGCAACGGGGGCGCGATGCCGGTCGACCCGATCGCCGCCGAGAAACTTCCGGCCAAGCTCGCCTCGCGATGGCTGCCGGCGCGGCATCTCGAGGCGGAACAGATCCGCTGAGCATCGCCCGACTCACGCCGAACCTCGTCGTCGCCACGGCCGGGATACCGGGGGGCTTCCCGGCCGTGGCTGACGGGAATCTGCCCACCGACGGCAAGCAGACCGTGGCCGGAAAAAGGCCGGTCAGCGTGTCAGGTCTCCTCGGCCCACGGGCGGCTGAGCCTGGGCGACCCGCGGTCTGGCTTCGGTGGCGACCAGATAGGGCCGCTTGTACTCCGGCATGTAGCCCCGGGCTCCGCGGACCGAAACCTGCTGCCCGACGAGTGGCGCCAGATTCACGCCGGGCTGCGGATTGACGAACACGAGAACGTTGTTGTTGCCATCGACGAGCGCCCAGCGCGGCGCGTCGGGTCGGCGGGAGACGACCGTCGCCAATCGGCCGCTGGTCTCGCTCACGTCCGGGGGCGTCCACCCGGGTCGTCCGTCGGCCGAGGCGCCGCCGGGGAGCACGCCGGGGCGGATCGGGCGCGTGCCGACTCCGCCGAGACTCGACCACATGCTCCCCAGCCGCAGCGGCGACGAATCGGTCGGTGGTCCGGCGGCCAGCGATTGCTGCTTGGCCTGGATCGCCTCGAACCGGGCGATCCGGGCGTCGATGGCATCGGCACGGAGCCGGTCGGGATTCGAGCTCGACTTGGTAGCGGCGAGACGGAGCCGCTCGCGGAGCTGCGGCAGATTCCAGCTGTCGGGCGGACCGGCCACGGCGACGGAGAGGGCCAGGTCGATGTCGGCCAACTCGTCGGACATCGACACCGGAGGACCGACGACCGCCACCGGAGGCGAGGCCTCGAAGACGCCGGTGCCGCGGGGCAGCCACCCCCCGAGCATCCGCTTCGCCTGGGGCACCGCTCCGAGCGGCTGCGGCGGCGGAGCGGGGACCGGTGGATTCTCCGGGAGCGCGGCTTCATTGACGGCCAGCGTGATCCCCTCTCCCGCACCGCCGAGTGAGCCGACGCGCGCGGCTGGCGTCTGGCGATCCGCGGCGCCCGGCGGCACCACGCCGGCGTCGAGGGCTGCCTGACGGAGACGGGGCGACGAGGCCAGATCGGTGGACCGCACCCAGCGGAACTCCCCGGACGGTGGCTCGATCCGCGCCCACAGGCCGGCGTGCCGGCCCCGTTCGACGCGCACCCTTTCGAGCACCTGCACGCGCTCTCCCGCTTCGAGGCGAACCTGTGCGACATGGCGGAGATCGTTGAGCTGCGATCCGACACGGGCCACGGCACCATCGGCGACGACGACGCCGGCGCGCACGCCACGGTCCGGCGACCGCGTCTGTTCGGTCGGCTCGAGGGCCGTCTCATCGTCGATGTCGGCGCCGCGCACCCAGCTGAAACTTCCCGTGAGCGGACGCACGGCACACCAGCCTGACGGTTCGATCGCCCACACCTCGAGGGCATGCCCCAGGGCGAGGCGCTCGGTGGGATAGAAGTCGTCTCCGGGGCCGGCCCTCAGATACGCCACATCGACCCCGACCTCGACCGACATCGGGAGGAGCCCCGCGTCACCTTCTCCGGGCAGGACGGCCGGTTCGGCATCGCGGAGCACCGATACCTCCGCGCCGTCGGGGACCTGCGCCACCGTCACCGCCGGTACGAGGATCGGCACGGCCGGGAAGGAGGGCGAAAGAACCACGAGCACCGACAGCAGTCGGGCTCGCCGTCGGAGGCAGGCGTGGCAGGCCGCGATCGTCGGGTGCCGTGGCTTCGGCACGGCGACGGGCGGCATCGGGGGGATCGCCATGGCGTGAGCATCCATTCCCTGGAAACCCGCCGAAGTGGGCACGCCGTTCCACGCGGGCGATCCATCGCCTGCCATGTGGAACGCCGCCTGAGTCTGCCGAAACGCAAGCGCGTAGACGAGGCTTGGGCGACCTCGTCTACGCGCTGTGGGCAGACCGTCGGAGACGACCCACCACTGGTCTTGTAGTCCACCGACAGACGCCGCTCAAGTCGCGATTCGGGTTTTTTCCCAGCCGGGAAAACACCCGGCTTTTTCCCCTTCCGCCCCCTCCGAGAACCCCCTCCTATGGGTGGACTCAGGCATGGCGGGGGGATTCAGGAAGGCTGCGCGGGCGGCGGCACAGGCCAGGGGTGATCCGCAAGCTGCGCTAGCGCCAGCACGAGGCTCTGCGTCCCCCAGTGTCCATGGCCGTGGGCAACGAGCGAGCTGTAGAGCGACTCCACGAGTGCCAGCCCCGGCAGGGGGAGATCGAGTCGCCGGCACTCGTCGAGGGCCAGGCGCATGTCCTTGACGAAGTGCTCCACGAGGAACCCGGGGGCGAAGTCGCCGCGCATGATCCGCGGCGCGTAGTTCGAAAGCGACCACGATCCGGCCGCCCCACCGGAGATCGCGCGGAGTGTCGTCTCGACGTCGAGTCCGGCGCGGTGCGCCAACAACAGCGCCTCGCACATCCCCACCATCACGCCGGCGATGGCAACTTGATTGACGAGTTTGGTGCGTTGTCCGGAACCGGGCCCACCACACGCGACGACGTTCCCCGCCACGGCGGCGAAGCACGCCGCGAGCGCCTCGAGCGGGGCTTCGTCGCCGCCGACCATCACCGTCAAGGTTCCCTCGCGTGCTCCCCGGTCGCCCCCCGAAACCGGGGCGTCGAGGCTCCACACGCCCCGCGCCGCAGCGGTGGCGGCGATCTCCTCCGCGAGTGTCGGCGAACTCGTCGTATGGTCGACGAGGATCGCACCGGCGGGAAGGACGGCAAGCGCGCCGTCGGCCCCGAGGATGACGTCATGTACGTCCTCGGGATGGCCCACCATCACGAACACGACATCCGATCCGGCGGCCACGTCGGCCGGTGACTCGGCCCACCGGCACCCGCGTTCGAGGAGTGGTTCGGCCTTGGGTCGCGACCGCGTCGTGATGAGGAGGTCGAATCCGGCATCACGGAGCCGGCCGACCATCGATCGTCCCATCAACCCCGTGCCGATCCAGCCGAGCCGGGTGACGCCGGGGTGTGCCGCGGCGGGGGGGCGGTTCGTACCCGAGGTCGTCTTCGCGCCGCGCTCCGCCATGGAAAGAGTCTCCTGTCGTGTGCCCCGGCCTCACCACCGGTCGATCGGGCGGTCGAGCACCTCGCGGAGGAGGATCACCTGGCGGATCGTGGCGGGGTTGCGGAACATCGCCACGAGCTCATGGGCAGCCGTCGGCACCGTTTGCGGAGCGGTTCCCGATTGATCGCCGGCCCCGGCACGAGCGGGGGCCGAGGCGAGATCATGGGCGAGATCATGGGCGAAAGCCCCGTCGACATGCCGACCGATCTCACCGCCATGGCCCCCGAGGATCGCCGGGGGCGTGCCCGGCGCGGGTTGACGGCCCGAGGAAGGGACGGGGCGGTCGCCGGTCGGGGATGGGTTGCGGGGAACGTCGCGCTTCGGCGGTCGGGGGGGGACACCCGGAGCGGTCTTCACGGTGACCGGCTCGCGGCGCGGCACGGCGGGCCTGGGGAGCGCGGGCGGATTTTGGGGGCTCGAGCGCGGCGGGACGCGTTTCCCAGCTTCCGTTTGGGCACGCCGGAATGCTTCGATCTGCCTCTGGATCTCGTCGTCGGCCCCCCGTGGCTCACGATCGCCTGCAGGAATCGCCGGGCGTGGCACCTCGCGGAGCGGACGGTTCGGCTGCCCGCCGTTGGGGGCCGCGCCGTCGGGGACCTTTCCGCCACCGAGGCGTCGCACGACCCCGACCACCTGCGAGATGATCCAGAAGATGAAGAACAGGAACGGGATCAGCCCTTCGAGCCAGTCGTTGGCGGCCAACGGAAGGACGAGGCACGCGGCGATGGGCGAGGGGAGCATCGGGGGTTTCGCAACCGGGGGGAAGACGGGCACTATACCGACGCAGGCTCATTGTCCGGAAGGCATCGCATGGGTGGCGGTGGCCGGCCCACTGCCGACCCCGGCGATCGTCCGCCGCATGTCGGTGTCGGCTTGGAGGTTGCGGATCTTGTAGTAGTCGACGATTCCCAATCCGCCGCTGGCGAGCGAGTCGGCGATCGCCCGCGGCACTTCCGCCTCCGACTCGACGAGATGCGCCCGGCTCTCCTCGATCCCGGCGATCATTTCCTGCTCCTTGGCCACCGCCATCGCCCGCCGCCCTTCGGCGTTGGCCCGGGCGACGCGGGTATCGGCTTCGGCCCGGTCCGCCTGCAGCCGGGCACCGATGTTCGCACCGACGTCGATGTCGGCGATGTCGATCGAGACGATCTCGAAGGCGGTGTTGGAATCGAGGCGTCGGGCGAGCACGGTCTTCGAGATCACGTCGGGGTTCTCGAGGACGCTCGTGTAACGCTCGGCGGAGCCGATCGCCGAGACGATCCCCTCGCCGACACGCGCCACGATCGTCTCCTCGGTGGCTCCGCCGATGAGCTGATTGAGGTTCGTCCGCACGGTGACGCGGGCCCTGACCTTGAGCTGGATGCCGTCCTTGGCCACCGCGTCGAGGGTCTCGCGTCCGCTGTTGCGTCCGGGGCAGTCGATGACCTTCGGATAGACGCTCGTCTGCACCGCCTCGCGGACATCGCGCCCCGCCAGGTCGATCGCCGTCGCCAGCTTCCAGTTCAGCTCCTTGATCTTCGCCTTGTTGGCGGCGATCAGCGCCTGGACCACGAGGGGGACCCGGCCACCGGCCATCGAATGCTCCTCGAGCGCCTGCCGGGTGATCCCCGAGGCGTCACCGAGGCCGGCCTGCACCGCCATGATCTTGCTGCGGACGATGACGTTGGGATTGACCTTCTTGAAGCTCATCGCCACCAAGTCGAAGAGCCCGATCCCGGCGCTCGACGCATACGACTGGAGCCAGAGCCGCATGTAACGGGCCAGCATGGCGACCACGACGAGCCCCACGAGGAGCAGGACGAGGAGGGCGACCGGGAGGACGAACGGTGGCAACTGTGGCATCGGAGGCTCCGGACAGGGGCGCTGATCCCGGCGGACGATTCACACCGGAAAGGACGAGTCCAGCCTTGTTCGGTGGAGGTCGACAGTCAAGCGTCGGGGGACTTGAAAGACTCGAAGGTGAAGTTCTCGAGCGTCGGGGAGAGCGACGGGGGTTCCCCGGCTGCCGGTTTTTCCGTTGCTGCCCGATATTCCGCTTCCGCCGCCGCCGTCCGACCGCCGTCGTCGCCGGCCTCCCGCGTGATCACCTCGGCACGCCGGACGACCACCGCCCCCCCCTGGGACGCCACGACGACGACATCGGCTCCGGCATCGATCGGCCCCCCCTCGCTGACCCCGTCGATCGCCTCCCCCCCGACGTCGACCGTTCCCCAGGGGAGCAGATCGCTCGTCGTCCGCCCCCGCTGGCCGATCAGATCGCGGGCCCGTTTCCGGCGCGGCACGTCGGGGACGACATCGTCAGGCTCCGGCGGGGGGGGCAGCACGCGGCGGCCGAGCGCGGTCTCTGGAAACCATCGGAAGGCCAGCCCGAGGATCACCGGCACGATGACCACCGACAGGGCGAGCATCGTGGTGCCGGCGCCGGCGCCGAGCTCGAGGAACGCGGTGGCGATCGATGCCACGATGGCCGCCAGACTGACGAATCCGAGCACGCCTCCGGACGGGACGAAGACCTCGAGCACGATCACGCCGATGCCCACGAGGAACAGTGCGGCAACCCACACGACCGCGCTCATCCGTCCGCTCCCCGTGCCCCGCTGCCGACGGCACGGACAAGCAACCGCCCGCCACGCACGGCCACGACCTCGACGGCCGACCCCGGTTCGATGAGTTGACCGTCGCTCGAGACCTCGTGGATCCCGCCATCGATCCGCGCCTTGCCGGCCGGTGCGAGTCGCGACGTCGTCTCCCCGGTCCGGCCGAGGAGGGCCTCGAGGGGATCGTCGACCGTGTCCGCGGCGTCGTCCCCCGGAGGCTGGAGGAGCACGTGCCGGAACAGCCGCGACTCGGGGAGCCAGCGCCGCGCCGTCACGGCGACGACGGCGACCCCCAGCGCGGCACCGATGATGCCGAGGAGCGACCACTGGAGTTGGCGGAACTGGTAGGCGTTCGTGGGGAGGACGAACGATTGGCTGGCGAGCACCAGCGACGCCACCATCAACAGGCCGCCACCGAGACCGAGGACTCCGAAGCCGGGGAGGACGAAGATCTCCGCCGCCAGGCAGAACAGTCCCGCGAGGAACAGCATCACCTCGAGCCAACCACTCGTCCCGTGGAGATGGCTGCTCCAAAAATAGATGATGAACGCCACCATCGCCACGAAGCCGCCGAAGCCGACCCCGGGGGTGTGGAGTTCGATGTACAACCCCGCGCCACCGATGAGGAGCAGCAGCCAGGCGATCCCAGGGCTGGCGAGGGCGTCGAGGAGCGTGTCGGCCCACCCCGGGGCGGCGAGGGCGACGTCCCCCTCCAAGCCGTAAGCGCGTGCCACCCCGTCGAACCCGTCGACCACATGGGCCACGAGCCCGAGCGACTCGGCCGCCTTGCCATTGAGCACCAACGGTCCGACCCCCACCTGGGCCCCCGGTTGCCAGGCATCGCGGTCATCGAGGCGGGCAAGTTCCTCGTCGCAGAAATAGCCGACCCTTGCCGAACCGGGCCGTGTCGCCTGGCGGACGACGACGCCGGGGGCGACGAGCGCCACGGGCAACGACCACGACCGGTCGCGCTTCTTTGCCACCCCCTCGCGCCAGGCCACCGCGATCGCCTCTGCCCAGCGTTCGTCGATCGCCGCCGCCCCTTCGCCACCGAGGACGGCGTCGCCTCCCATGACGAGTTCGTCGCACGCCGTGGCGACCAGCGCCGCGTCGCCGCGCGCCTCGCGCGGGACCCAGGCCACGGTGCGAACGCGCGACGCGTCGAGGCCGGCGAGGTAGGAGGCGAGCACGAGGCTCTGCTCCGGCTCGCCCCCCGGGCTGTCGATCCGCAGGCAGACGAAGTTCCTCCCCGCCGCGAGCGCCTCCTCGATCCGCATCTTCGTCCGCGACACGAGTTCCGCCGTGATCACGCCGGAGAGCACGACCTGCACTCCCTTCCATCCTCCGTCGATGGTCGGATCGGCAGCCAGCGCCGTCTCACCGAGGCCGAGACTCCGCGCCAGTTCGGAAGGATTGCGTGCCAGCGCCCGGGCGACTCCCAATTCCCGCGCCCGCCGTCCCGACAACGTCAGCGGCACCGGCCCGATTTCCTCTTCGTCGAGGACGGCAGTCCGCTCGCGGAGGGGAGCCACCTCGGACGCCATCACGATCTGGTCGCCGTCATCGGTGGCCACCCGCACCACCCGCGCCTGCGGATCGAGGAGGGCCAGGGCCAGAGCGGCTGGTGCCGTCTTCCGCCGGGCGGCGACCTGCGTGTACACCGCGCGCATGGCGTCGTCGACGAGTGGTTCGGCAGCGTTCGCAGGACCGAGAACGGCATCGGGGGGAAGCACGATCTCCTCGCAGGCAAGCGCCACGAGGATCGCATGGCCGCGGGCCCCTGCGGGAAGCCAGGCCACCGTCTTCACGCCGGTGAGTCGCGGATCGGCGAGGAACCGGGCGAGGGCGAGCGATCGACCGAAGTCGCTCGCGGCGCTGCCCGGCTCTTCGGCGCCATCGAACTGGAGCACGAGCAAGCCACGCTCCCCCGGCCGTGCCGCCAGCCGATCGAGCGTGCGGAGGATCGCCCCTTCGACCTGCGTGTCGCGTGTGCCGGTGATCGGCAACCGCAGCGACACGACCGCGACGGAGGGATCGCGGGGAGCGGCGTCTCCGACCGCGACTTCCGCGGGGGGAGGTTCTTCAGCCACGGAAGGTTCGCTTCCCCCGGCAGCGACGAGCGTCGCGAGGATCGCCATCATCCAGCCGCACCACCCCACCGGTCGGCCGGGGCCTCTCCGTGGGGCATGCGAACCGGGGCGCGATGATCCCGAAGAGTCGGGGGCCGCGGGAATGAATGGCATGACCGTCCCCAACGCCGTGGAGCGACAACTCGCGAATTCTACGACCATGGCCCGGCGAGTCAAAAAAACGGTTCCCTCCGCCCGCGCGTTCGCCGCTTATACTGAAATCCATGGACACCACATCCCCACGATTCGCCGCCGAACTCGTCCCCCTGATCACTGCCAAGGCCCTCCGCCGGGGGACGTTCCGCCTGGCCTCCGGCCGGGAGGCGAGCTTCTACCTCGACGCCAAACAGGTGGTGCTCGACGCCCGCGGCTCGATGCTCGTCGGCCGTGCGATCCTCGACCTCCTCCGCTCCCGCGGCCCCCTTCCGGCCGCCATCGGCGGGATGTCGATCGGCGCCGATCCGGTGACGAGCGCCGTCGTCACGATGGCGGGGGTCGAAGGGATCGACCTCCGCGGTTTCATGGTCCGGAAGGAACCGAAGGACCACGGCACGAAGCGCTATATCGAGGGGCCGGTCGTCCCGGGAGAGCGGGTGGTGATCGTCGAGGACGTGACCACGACGGGGGGATCGTCGCTTGTGGCCATCGACCGGGCGATCGAGTTCGGGCTCGTCGTCGAGCGTGTCGTCACCGTCATCGACAGGCTTGCCGGGGCCGGCGACACGCTCGCCGCCCGGGGCATTCCCCTCGATGCCCTCGTGACGATCCGCGATCTGGGAATCGATCCGGACGCCCCCTGATCGAGCCCGTTGCCCGTGCCACCGCGATCCGAGGGAGGACAGCAGCGCATGCCACCGAGCGATCCTCTCCTCTGCACTCGAGCAAGCGGTCGATCCGGGCCCCACCCTGTGCGAGCGGTGCTCCTCGTCGTGGCCTTCCTCTGCGGCTTCGATCCGGTCTTTGCGGGGACGACCAACGACGCTCCCCCCGAGCCCTCGGCGGAATCGATCGCCGCGCTCATCGCCCGGCTCGGGGACAGCGACTTCCAACGACGCGAAGCCGCTTCGGCCGAACTGAAGGCGATCGGTCCGGCGGCGGTCGATGCCCTGCTGGCGGCAGCCGAACTCGATCGCGATCTCGAGGTGGCGCTGCGGGCGCGCTGGCTTGTCGACACCATCCCCCTCGGCCTGCCCCACGATGCCCCCGAGGTGGCGCGGCTGCTCGATTCCTACAAACAGCGCGATTTCCAGCAGCGGATCCGCGTCATGCACCGCCTCCTGCGCCTCGATGACGACCAGGGCATCGAGGCCTTGGCGAGGATCATCCGTCTGGAGCGATCGCCGGCCGGTTCGCGTCTGGCGGCAGCCCTGCTCGTGGGGGAATGGCGGCAGGGTGACCGCTGGTGGCCGACATTGGCCGCCCGCGCCACCGTCGGCTTGGGCGCCAGCCAGCGGCCTGCTGCGGCCTTCAGCCGGGCCGTGATCGCATTCTCGACGGCGACGACCCAGGCGGGGCGCGAGGCAGCTCTGGCGGCGGCGACCACGGCCCTTTCCCAGCTCGATCGATCGGGGGATGGCGAGGGATCCGCGGCCGGGAAGGACGGGGACGACGAGGCCGACGAAGAGAGCCTCGTGCCGCGCGACGCCGCCACCGACGTCGCGTACGCGTCGAGGGTCTTCGCCCGGGCGAGGATCGGAATGATGCTCGCCGCCGGCAGGAAGGACGACGCGATCGAGGCGGCGAAGGTCTTGCTTGCCGGCCCCTGGAGCGGCATGCCGACCGAGAATCCCGTCGCCCGAACCCTCGACACGCTCGTCTGGGCGACCAATCTGGGGATCCCCGGCGTCGTCGACTGGCTTCATGACACCCGCCCGGACGTGATCGCGGGATTCCCGTTGATCGGCTATGCCGCCGCCGCCGCGGAGCGCGCCCGCGGTGAGAACGACCGGGCGACGGTCCTTGCCGATGCCGCCTTCGCGAGGCAGAAGGGGCCCGGGCGGGGCCGCGACAACACCGACCGGCTCCAAGCGGCGATGCTCCTGGCGACCTGGGGGTGCCCCGACTGGGCTCAGCGGTCCTATTTCGACGTCATCGACGACCCGCAGAGTTCACCGGGTGAGTACTGCTACGCCGCCATCTACGCCGCGGAGCACCTCCACGAGTTGGAGCGGGAGGACGAGGCGGCAGCGTGCCTCGCCAGGCTTTTCGGACCGAACCCTCCACGACGCGACTTCAATGCCGACCAGCAGATCGACCAACTCGGCCGCGACCATCGCGGCACCCGCGCCCGGATGGACTTCTTCGCCTCCTGCGCCGCAGCGGCCCGCGGAGATGCCGCGGAACGCCGTCGCCTCCTCGAGACCGCTTTGCGGTCGCTCGGCAAGGACGTCGACTCGCTGATCGCCCTCTACAAACTCCCCGACAATACTCCGGACCAGAAGGCCGATGCGGTCCGCCGGATCAACGAGGCGTTGCGGCAGATCGAGAACGAGATCCAAGGGATGCCGGACGACGCCAACGGCTACAACGAATACGCCTGGCTCGTCGCCAACACCGAGGGGGACACCGACAAGGCGACGCGCTATTCCAAGCAGTCGCTGGTCAAGGTGTTCGACAATTCGAGCTACCTCGACACCCTCGCCCATTGCCGGGCCGCGGCCGGAGACGTCGAGCAGGCCGTGCGCTGGCAAAGCCTGGCTTCCCGCCGGGAGCCGCACAATCAGATGATCCGCAAGAATCTCGAGCGGTTCGAGGCGATGGCCGAGAAGGCCGCGGCGAAGCCATGACGATCCCAGCGGGGGCGGATTCCCCGGCCGATGCCTGCGGATCACCCCGACCGGCGGCGACGACCGTCACGCTCGATGACGGCCGCAGAATCGCCGTGCGTCAGTCAGGTCGTGGGGTGCCGATCGTGCTGCTTCACGGGTTTCCGCTCGACCACTCGATGTGGGACGGCCAGTGGCCGCTCGTGGCACCCGAAGGCGCGCTCCATGGAACGGCGCGGCTGATCGTGCCCGACCTGGCGGGTTTCGGGGGAAGCGCTGGACCGGCGTCGGCGTCGATCGCGGCGATGGCCGACGACGTGGTGGCACTCCTCGACGGACTGGGATGCAGCGAGCCGGTCGTCGCCTGCGGCCTGTCGATGGGAGGCTACGTCGTCGAGCATCTCGTCGCCCGGCACCCGACGCGACTTCGCGGCATCGTGCTTGTCGACACGAGGCTCGAAGGTGACACCCCCGAAGCGCGGGCCGGCCGCGTCGACCTCGCCGCCCGGGTCGGCCGGCTGGGGGCCCGGATCGCCGCGGAGGCGATGGTCCCGCGGCTGCTGGCCCGCGGCGCGGCGCCGACCGGCGACAGACAGGCGCTCGACGATCGTCTTCGCGAGACGATCAGCCGGACATCCGTGGCGACGATAGGCACGGCGCTTGCCGCCCTCGGCGATCGCCCCGACATGACCGCTGCCATGGCCGCGTGCACCCGGCCCGCACTCCTCGTGGTCGGCGAGGAGGATGCGATCACGCCGCCGGAATGCCTGCGACGGGCGGCGGAGCTGATCCCCGGCGCCGAGTTCGTGATCGTCCCCGGCTGCGGCCACATGACACCGATGGAAGACCCGGCCGCGTTCAACCGGCTGCTGGCGTCGTTTGTTCGGGAGCGGATCGTCTCCGCGAGCCGGTAGCCGCATCCGGGACGTTGGCACCGCCGTTCCTCCGCTCCGCATCGGCTCCGGGCCGGCGGTCCCTGCCTTCGCGGCTCCGGTCACCACGTTCGCCGCCGAATCCCCGTCCCTCGGGGCCACCGCGGCCGGACGGCCCCATGGGGAACATCGGGCGGACGTTGAAACGGGCATACCGATCGAGCCATTCCAGTCTGTCGGTCGCATCGAGGGCGACCACTGCGTGGCGATCGGCCGGATCGCGCCAGGCGACCCACTGGTGCCAGGAACGGGCAGCGGCGAGGAGGGCTTGGAGTTCGCCCTCCGGATCATCTCCATCGCCGAGCGCACGGGCCAGTTCGACGATGTCGTGGCGTCGGGAGAGCGGCAGTTCCTGGAACGCTTTGGCGGCGTCTGCGAGTCTCCGACGGGCGTCGTCGTCGAGTTCTTCGACGTGCTCGCGTCGGGCGTCGATCTCGCTTGCCGGCGTCTCCGGACCGAACGGCCCTTCCTGGAGGGCCTCGAGGGTCTCGTTGAGCTGGAGCCAACCCTCGTCCGCAGGCGCCGACGCGGGTTGATCGAATCGTGGACGGTCTCCCCCCTCACGGCCTTCCGGCGGTCGTCCGAAGGGGAAACGCCGCGGCGGCGGATAATCACGCTCGGCCACGGAACGGAGAAAGGCCACCGAGCCTGCCTCCTGGAGCACGCCGAGGTGCTCCACGACGGGGAGGTATTCCAGGATCCGCTCGTCGGGATCGCTCGTCGTGGCCCGCCCCATCGCCAGTCCGATCAACAGCGCCGCGAGCACGCAGCCAGCCGCCCCCCACAACGACCGGATCGGTCGGCGGGCCGACTTCTTCCGCTCCCCCGGCCGCCCCGCGGAGGACACGGCAACCATCTCGATCGTCGTCGACGTGAGCGTCTCGGGCGCCGACGACGGCGTGAGGGAATCGAGGAGGAGGCGGATGTCGTCGAGCGGATCGACGACGTGGTCATCGCCCCCCGCTCCGGAAGTTCCCCCTGCTACCGTGGGCCCCGAAGCGGGGTGGCTCATGGCTCTCCTCCCCCCGCCTCCGGAGAACGGACACCGTCGCGCTGATACGACTCGAGCGTCGCGCGGAGTTGGTCACGGGCACGGAACAAGAGCGACTTCACCGCCGGCACCGACAAATCCATCGCCGCCGCGATCTCCTCGTAGGAGCAATGCTCGAACTTCGCGAGCAACACCGCCATGCGCTGGTTGTCGCTGAGCGACGAGATCGCCTCGCGAACCACCGACTGGAGTTCCTGACGGTCGGCCTCGCGGGCGGGGCGCTCGCCACTGGCGGCGATGGCAATCTGCTCGAGACCGACGGCGCTCGACGACGACGACGTCGAAGGTGCCACACCATGCTCCATTCGCCGGTAGGCACGCTGCCTGAGATCGCTGGCGGCGTTGTTGGCGATGGTGTGGATCCACGTCGAGAACTTCGCCGTCGGCCGGTAGCCCTCACGCGCCCGATAGACACGCAGGAACACTTCCTGAGCGAGGTCCTCGGCGGTGGAATGGTCGCCGGTGTGGTGGAGGAAGAGCGTCACGAGACGATCCTGCCAGAGCGTCACCAGTTGCTCGAAGGCCGCTGCATCACCGGCCTGAACGCGGAGCATGAGGTCGGCGGAGACATCGGCCGAGGTGGTCATGCTGGGGATCTCAGCCGGATCGACCACGACCGAGGACACTCGTGATCTCTACACCCGCGATCTCTACACCCACGAGCGCCCTCGGGAGTCACGGGCACTCGTGAATCGTTGACCTGCAGTGGAGCGGAGGAGGATCGAACTCCCAACCTCGGCATTGCGAACGCCGCGCTCTCCCAGTTGAGCTACCGCCCCGTCGACGGAGGACGGATCCTCGGGGAACCGACCGCCAGGGAAATCGATCGTATGGCAGCCCGCGGGCGATGTCCAGCCTGCGGCCCCGGGGGCGCTACAATGGCGCTCGAGTTCGCCGTTTTCCCCGTCCTCCCCCGCTTTCTCCTGCCATGCATGTCCCTCCGATCGTGGTCCGCGGCGCCCGCGAGCACAACCTCCGGGATGTCACCGTCGGGCTTCCCCGCGGTCGGCTGGTGTGCCTCTCCGGCGTGAGCGGATCGGGCAAGTCGAGCCTCGCGTTCGACACGCTCTACGCGGAGGGCCAACGGAGATACGTCGAGAGTCTCTCGACGTTCGCCCGTCAGTTCCTCGGGCAGCTGCCGCGGCCCGACGTCGACAGCGTCACCGGGCTGTCCCCTTCGATCTCGATCGCCCAGAAGTCGGCCGGGACCAATCCGCGCTCGACGGTGGCCACGATGACGGAGATCCACGATTTTCTCCGCGTGCTCTACGCGCGGGTCGGTCGCGCCCACTGCCCGGAGTGCGACGGTGTCCTCGAGGCCCAGCCGCGTGACGCGATCGTCGAGCGGATCATCGCGCTGCGTGGCGGCCGCCGGATCCTCGTCCTCGCGCCGCTCGTCCGCGACGCCAAAGGGGAACACCGCGACCTGTTCACCGACCTCGTGCGGCAGGGCTTCACCAGGGCGCGTGTCGACGGCCGTGTCGTCCGCGTCGAGGATCCGCCGCCGCTCGCCAAGCTCCTCAAGCACACCATCGAGGTGGTGGTCGATCGACTCATTCCCGGGGAGTCGACGCGCAGTCGCCTGGCCGAGGCGGTCGAACTCGCGCTCCGCACCGGTGGCGGGATGGTGATCGTGGCCGCCGAACCGGATGGGGAGGTGGCCGTCGACGTCGCCGCGGCGACCGGACAGGCGGCCCCAGGCCGGAAGAAGAAGGCGACGAAGCGAGCGGCCTCCGACGGTGACGACGACGCCCCTCCTTCGCCGCCTGCCTCCGACGAGCTCGTGCTGTCGAGCCGCTACGCCTGCACCGCCTGCGGCGTCAGCTATTCGACGCCGGAGCCTCAGCTCTTCAGCTTCAACAGCCCGCAGGGCGCCTGCTCGGCATGCGAGGGGCTCGGCGAGATTTACGGCATCGATCCCGACAAGCTCGTCACCGAGCCCGGCAAGTCGCTCCGCAAAGGTGCGCTCGGGATCCTGGGGAGCTTCCGCGACATGCCGCGGTGGATGCGGCGCTTGTTCACGGGCGTCGCCGCCCACGCCGAGGCGAAGAGGAAGCTCCCTCCGGGCACCCTCCTCGACACCCCCTGGGAGGATCTCACGCCGCTGCAACGGAGGATCTGGCTCGAGGGAACCGGCCTCGAGGAGATCCGTCTGGCCTGGAAGCGGGGGAAGGCCGAGCGGGGTGCGAAGACGAGGTTCGAAGGGATCCTGTCGATGCTCGGCAACCGGTGGCGCAACGCCAAGAGCGGGATCCTCCGGCGGATGCTCGAGAAGCTGATGCGCATCACCCCCTGCCACGGCTGCCACGGTGCCCGGCTGTCGCCGCAGGCCCGTGCCGTGCGGATCGTCACCGCGTCGAAGGCGGCCCGTACGGCGCACGGAGCGGAGCTGTCGCTCGACCGACTCTGCGGCCTGCCGATCGCCGATGCCCGCGAGTTTCTCTCCGACCTCACCCTCGACGCGACCCAGCGGATCATCGCCGCCGAACTCCTCAAGGAGATCCGCTCCCGTCTCGAGTTCCTCGATCAGGTGGGACTCGGCTACCTCGCCCTCGACCGCAAGGCGCCGACGCTCTCCGGTGGCGAGAGCCAACGGATCCGCCTCGCGGCCCAGATCGGCTCCGGCCTGTCGGGGGTGCTCTACGTCCTCGACGAGCCCTCGATCGGCCTCCATCCGCGTGACAACACCCGTCTGCTCGGGGCGCTCGAGGCACTCCGCGACAAGGGCAACACGGTCGTCGTCGTCGAACACGACGAGGAGACGATCCGCGCCGCCGACTGGGTGGTCGACTTCGGACCGGGACCGGGAAAGCGCGGCGGGGAGGTGGTGGCCACGGGAACGCCCGACGAGGTGGCGGCCAATCCGCGGAGCGTCACCGGCGCCTTCCTCTCGGGCCGCGACCGGATCGAGGTCCCGACCGGCCGCCGGCCCCGCAGCGATCGGCGGCTGCGGATGGAGGGGGTGCGACACAACAATCTCCGCGGCATCGACGTCGAGATTCCGCTCGGCCTCCTCGTGTGCGTCACCGGCGTCTCGGGGAGCGGGAAGAGCTCGCTTGTCGGCGACGTCCTCGAGCCGGCCCTCCGCGAGAAGCTCGGGAGCGAAGCGGCACGCCCCGGCGAGTTCACCGCGCTGCTCGGCGCCGACGAGCTCGACAAGGTGATCGTCATCGACCAGTCGCCGATCGGCCGCACGCCGCGGAGCAACCCGGCGACCTACGTGAAGGTCTGGGACGACATCCGCAATCTGCTCACGATGCTCCCCGATGCGAAGACGCGCGGTTGGAAGGCGGGGCGATTCAGCTTCAACGTCGCCGGCGGCCGCTGCGAGGCCTGCGAGGGGAACGGGTCGGTGCGGCTCGACATGGACTTCCTCGCCGATGTCTGGGTGACGTGCGACACCTGCGGCGGGGCCCGGTTCTCCCGCGACACCCTCGAGGTGCGCTGGAAGGGGAAGAACGTCGCCGACCTCCTCGGGATGGAGATCGGCGACGCCCGCACCCTGTTCGCCGACGCCCCGGACATCGCCCGCAAGCTCGAGACCCTCTGCGACGTCGGCCTCGACTATCTCCATCTCGGCCAGCCTTCGCCGACGCTCTCCGGCGGCGAGGCCCAACGCGTCAAGCTCTCGCGCGAGCTCGCCAAGCGGTCGACCGGGAGGACGCTCTACATCCTCGACGAGCCGACGACCGGCCTCCACATGGCCGATGTCCGCCAACTCCTCGTCGTCCTCGAAAGGCTCGTCGATGCCGGCAACACGGTGCTCGTCGTCGAACACAACCTCGACGTCGTGAAGCGTGCCGATTGGGTGATCGACCTCGGCCCCGAAGGGGGCTCCGGCGGGGGAAGGATCGTCGCCGAGGGAACGCCCGAGAAGGTCGCCCGGGCGAAGGGCTCGCAGACCGGCATCGCGCTGACGCCCATCCTCGCGGCCGGTGCCGCGGCACCGCCGCGGCGGGCCGCCGTGCGGCGGCGCGGAACCGTCGACGCGGCCGCCCTCGAACGCGACACCCTGGCCCGGATCACGGCCGCCTCGCGCGATCCCGGCCCGGCCGCGATCGAGGTCCGCGGCGCGGCCCAGCACAACCTCAAGGCCGTCGACGCCGACATCCCCCGCGGCGCGATGACGGTCTGCTGCGGGCCGAGCGGATCCGGCAAGACGTCCCTTGCCTTCGACACCCTCTACGCCGAGGGGCAGCGGCGCTACGTGGAGAGCTTGAGCCCCTACGCCCGCCAATTCGTCGGCCAGGTGCCCAAGCCGCTGTTCGAGCGGATCGAGGGGCTGTCGCCGGCGGTGGCGATCGAGCAGCGGGCCACGGGCAGCACGCCCCGCTCGACGGTCGGCACCCTCACGGAGATGTACGACTACTTCCGCGTCCTTGGCGCGCGGCTGGGAAAGATGCACTGCCCCGACTGCGCCGTGCCGGTCGGGGCGCGGAGCGTCGACCAGACCGTCGAGCGGCTCCTCGCCCATCCGGCCGGCACGCGAATGCTCCTTCTGGCCCCCGTGGAGACGCGCGTCGGCCAGTCGTCCGACGCGTTCTTCGCGACGCTCCAGGCGGCCGGGTGGGTCCGCGTGCGGATCGACGGACGCACCGTCCACCTCGATGACAAACCGGGGCTCGACCGCAAGCGGAAGCACCGCATCGAGATCGTCGTCGACCGCGTCACCGCCGACGCCGCCTCCCGCAGCCGCCTCGCACAGAGTGTCGAGGCGGCCTTCGCGGCCGGTGGCGGCACGATGCTCGTCGCGCGGCAGGTCGAGGGGCACGGCGGCGCGCCCCTCGAGGAGCCGGACTGGCCGATCGAGGTCCACAGCCGCCTGCTCGCCTGCCCGGGGTGCGGCCGCGGGTTCAAGCCGCTCGAGCCGAGGCAGTTCTCTTTCAACAGCCCGCTGGGGTGGTGTCCGCGGTGTGACGGCCTGGGAACACGCACCGGTGTCGAGCATGCGTCGCTCGTCCGTGATCCGACGGTGTCGCTTGCCGACGGCGCGCTCGACCTCTGGCCAGGGCTTTCGGGACCGGTCTCGAGGGCGATGCTCATGGCGCTGTGCGCCGCGACCGGCCTGCCGACCGACGTGCCGCTCGTGGATCTCTCCGGCCTCCAGCAGCGGGTCCTCTTCGAGGGAACGGGTGACCGCTGGATCGATGTGCCCCGCCCCGGTCCGTCGTCCCCCTCCGGCAGGGCGGATGGCGGCCCATGGTTCTCCTTCCGCTTCAAGGGTCTCGAGCAGGCCTGCGAGGAGGCGGCAAGGCTCGTCGTCGGGCTGCGGGGCCGCGTCGACGCGGTCCTCGGCGAGGTGCCCTGCAGCGAATGCGGCGGCAGCCGTCTGGCCGACGTCGCCTCCGCTGTGACCCTCTGGGGCCGTCCCCTCGACGTCTGGTGCCGGATGCCGCTCGGCCGGCTGAAAGGAGAGCTCGAGGGGATCACCCTGGCCGAGGGTGACCGGAAGATCGCCGGTGACCTCCTCCGCGAACTGCTCTCCAGGGTCACGTTCCTCGTCGATGTCGGCCTCGACTACCTCGACCTCGCCCGGCCGGCAGGGAGCCTGTCCGGCGGCGAACTCCAGCGGATCCGTCTGGCGGCCCAGGTCGGCAGCGGCCTCACCGGCGTGCTCTACGTCCTCGACGAGCCGACGATCGGCCTCCATCCCCGCGACACGCACCGGCTGATCACCGCCTTAGGCAAGCTCCGCGACCTCGGCAACACGCTCGTCGTCGTGGAACACGACCGCGATGTGGTGGCGGCCGCCGACATGACGCTCGACTTCGGGCCGGGGAGCGGGCGTGAGGGGGGCCGGATCGTCGCCGAAGGCCCGCCTGCCCGGCTGACGACGCTCGCGGAGAGCCCGACAGGGCCGTTCCTCTCCGCGCGGCGGGCCTGCGATGCGGTGCTCGAACGGAAGACGCGCGACGGCCGCCGAGAGCCGACCGGCTGGCTCGAGATCCGTGGCATCCGCCATCGCACCCTCAAAGGCATCGACGCCCGGATCCCGCTCGGAGTGCTCGCGGCCGTCACCGGACCGAGCGGGAGCGGCAAGACGTCGCTGGTCCTCGAAGTGCTCTGGAGGGCGCTTGCGCGCCGGCTCCATGCCGCCCGGGAACAGCCGGGCAACCACGACTCGATCCGCGGCATGGAGGCGATCGACAAGGTGATCCTCGTCGACCAGGAGGCGATCGGCTCGACGCCGGGGTCGACGCCCGCGACCTACACGGGCGTGTTCGACCATATCCGGCAGTTGTTCTCGAAGGTGCCGGAATCGCGGACACGCGGCTTCACACCGCGGACGTTCTCGTTCAACGTCCCCGGCGGCCGCTGCGAGGCCTGCGAAGGTCTCGGCCAGCGCCGTGTCGAGATGCACTTCCTCCCCGACGTGTGGGTTGAGTGCGAGGCCTGCCGGGGGAGCCGCTACTCCGCCGAGACGCTCCACGCGAAGTGGCACGGCAAGAGCATCGCCGACGTCCTGGCGATGAGCGTCGCCGACGCTGCGAGGCTCTTCGAGGGAGTGCCGCAGGTGTCCCGGATCCTGGCCACGCTCGTCGATGTCGGCCTGGGATACGTGACGCTCGGCCAGCCCGCCCCGCAGCTCTCCGGCGGCGAGGCGCAGCGCGTCAAGCTCTCCCGCGAACTCGCCAAGCCGGGCACGGGGAGCACGCTCTACATCCTCGACGAGCCGACCACCGGGCTCCACTTCAGCGACATCGAGAAGCTCCTCCATGTCCTCGAGCGGCTCGTCGACTCGGGCAACACCGTCCTCGTCGTCGAGCACAACCTCGAGGTGATCGCCGCGGCCGACCGGGTGATCGACATGGGCCCCGAGGCGGGGGACGGCGGCGGGCGGATCGTCGTCGAGGGGCCACCGGAGGATGTCGCGATCCACGCCGCCCGCTGGCGGGCGGCGGCCGGGGCCGTCAAGACACCCCCCGGAAAGCCTCCGGGCTCCACCGGCCCGGCGGCGGGGAGTGATCCACTCCTCCGCAGCCATACCGGTGAAGCCCTGGAGCGCTTCGGCCTGCCGGGGCTCGCGCCCGCGACAAAGCCCGCGACTACCAGCGGCTCTCGAGGCCGAACTGGACGCCGTTGAGAAACACGCTGCCGTTGGTGTTGATGGTAGCGGTGTTGCCGAGCACGTCGGTGGTGTTGAGCTGATCGACCGGCACGGCCACGCCCGAGAGCCAGAAGAAGTTGTAGCCGGTCCGCCAGGCGAGCCAGTCGGTCAGTTGCCACGTCCCGAAGATCCCGAGTTCACCGAAGAACGCCGTCTGCTGGGCGGCTGCGGAGAGGGGTCCGAGCTGTCCCTCCGAGAATCCGTTCGTGTGCTGGACGGCGTTGTTGAGGAACACACCCGCCTTTCCGACGGCATTGAAGCGGATCGGTCCGCCGTTGTTCCAGAGCATCACGTCGGCACCGGCCTGGCCGCCGTACAGATCGTTGATCGTGTTGGTGGTGATCCGCTCCGACTGCACGACGGCGGTGGGATCGGTCGTGCCGTAGCTGTCGAGGACCTGCAGGCTCTGGTTCCACTCCACCCAGCGGAAGCCGCTGAGCCAGGTGACCGGGCCGCAGGTGCGTCGGCGCCAGTTGAGTTCGGCACTCATGATCGAAGCGTTCGTCGTCGCCTGCGCCCAGTCGATGTCCTGGAAACCGGGGCTGTCGATGGGCTTGAGGCCGGCGAGGTTGTTCCCTTGATAGGCACCGGCTGTGGGCGGCGTCGACTGCTCCCCGTTGAACGGCCGGACGTTGAAGTAGTTCCCCTCCACCGAGTAGATGTTGTCGAGATTGAAGATCACCCCGATCCGCGGGCCGACAGCGGCCTCGTTCGCCGTCTGGTTGATGTCGAGCGCCGTGGTCGGCAGCGTGTCGGGCGGCGGGAAGGGATTCGGCTGCGTCGTCGTCACCTTGTTGTTGAGGTACAGCGGCCGGCTGCCGATGTTCCCCTGCCAGAGGAACAGCGCGTCGGTCTGCACGACCCACCGCGGCGACACCGGGCGGAGGAGCCCGCCGCCGAAGTCGACCGGGCCGTTCCAGGTGCTGAAGCCGCCGTCGGCTCCGCCACCGTAGGGAATGAAGCCGGGTTCGGAGCCGGGGTAGACGCCGTCGACGCGGGGGACCGCATCGACGGTGGCGGCCGAATCGTAGCCCCCTTCCCCGCCGGACGGGTCTCCGAAGCCGATCTCCGGCAGCAACTCCGAGGGAGTGAGCACCGAGGTCTCGACCGGCTCGACGATCTGGCCCTCGCCGCCGTCGAGAAAGCTGTCAAAGCCCGCTGCCGTCGCGGTGGCCGACAGGGCCCCCGAGACGAGGAGCGCGGTGGCCGTCAGGCCGAGGCCTGTCGCGTCGCGGAACGTCCGGGCCAAGCCCGTACAACCGGCAACCCGCACGCCACGCGGAGATCCCGCCCGATCCTGCCATGCGTTCATGACGTCATGATCCTCCCAAGGAAAACGGTTCCCCAGGATTTTCGACTGACGGTCATGCTGGTCGTGACTTTCGATCCTCGAATGCCGGTCACGGCGACCGGGCAATCGGGGCGAACTGCACAAACCCTGCGGGCGGGGTTCATGCGCCGACGGCGGCCGTGGCCTGTCTGTACCCGCGCAACCTCTCCATTCGCCCCGGATTTCCAGGCAACCGGAGAAGCGATGGTAGCGCCGCACTCGAGCCGGCGGATCGACCGGGGGAGGCCCTGATCGTCAGGCTGCCCCGAACGGATTGATCGGACCGGCCTCGGCAGACCAGGCACCCTGACCCAGGGACGTCACCGCCGCCACGCGGAACAGGTGGCCGAAGCGGGTGACGAAGCCACTGATCCTCGCGGTGGTCGCGGTCGGCGACACACCCGCCGGCCACCTCGCCGTCACCCACGCGGTTCCGGCCCGGTTGACCCGGTACTGGATGACGTAACGAGTGATCGGCTCGCCACCGGTATCGGTCGGAGCGTTCCAGCGGAGCGTCACCGTGCCCCGAGACGGCGTGCCGGTGAGCCCCGTCGGCCCGGCCGCGGGCCCGATCGGTCTGACGAGGTTCGACTCCTCCGTCGGCAGCGACGACCCGGCCGCGTTCTTCGCGGTGATCCGGAAGGCGTACGTGGTGCCGTTGACGAGATTCGTCACCACGGCCGACGTCGCCGCCGTCACGCCATCGGTGAATACCGTCCAACCCGTGTCGGTCGACCGTCGGTACTCGATGACGTAGTCGGTGATCGCCGAACCGTTCGCCGCCGGGGCGGTCCAGGAAAGGCTCGCCTGCTTGTCACCGGCCTTGGCCACGAGCAGCGTCGGCGCCGAGGGGGGGGCGATCACGGCCGCGGCATTCGAGATCGCCGAGGCGACCCCGGCACCGAGGGGGTTCCTTGCCGAAACCCGGAAGACGTAGCTGCTCCCCGTGGCAAGACCGCTGACGACGACCGTCGTGGCCGTCGACACGCCGTCGGGGTGCGTGGTCCAGGCCGTGTCGGTCGTGCGTCGGTATTCGATGACGAAGTCGGTGAGCGCCACCCCGCCGGTGTCGGCCGGTGCCGTCCACCGGAGCTGAACATCCGCGTTGACGCCGGCCGTCGCCACCAACCCGGTCGGCGCGCCGGGCAGACCCATGACGACCACCGGGCTCGACACGGCCGACGGCGATCCTGTCCCGAAGCTGCTCCTGGCGGTGATCCGGAAGACATACGTGACGCCGTTGGTCAGCCCGGTCACCGTGGCGGCGGTCGCCGTCGACGTGCCATCGGCGAAGGTCGTCCAGGCGACATCCGCCGTGGAGCGGTATTCGACGACGTAATCCGTGATCGGCAGACCACCGTCGGTGACGGGCTTCTCCCAGGTCAGCCTCGCCAGTTTGTCGCCCGCCACCGCAACGACATTGAGCGGCACGGCGGGCACCGTCACCGGCATCACCACATCGGTGGCGACCGATGTCGGGCCGATGCCGGCGGGATTCACCGCGGTGACTCGGAAGGTGTAGAACGTGCCGTTGACCAGCGGCGTGACCGTGGCCGTCGTGGCATTCGAGGCGACACGCGGGAACCGGACCCACGCGGCGGTGGGACTCGTGGTCTTGTACTCGACGATGTAGTTGGTGATTGCACCGCCACCGTCGCTCTGCGGCGCCCGCCAGGTGAGCACGACATTCGCGTTGCCGGGCGTCGCGACCAAGCCCGCCGGAGCGCCCGGAATCGTCATCGGCGTGATCGGGGTCGTCAACGCCGTCGCCCCGTTACCAGCCGGGTTGACGGCCGCCACACGGAAGAAGTACGCCGTGCCGTTCGTGAGCCCGTTGACCACGATCGACGTCGCCGTCGACGGAGTGTGCGGGAAGGTGAACCACGGTGCCCCGACCTTCGCCTCGCGGTACTGCACGAGATAGTCGGTAATCGCACCGCCGCCGTTCGACGTCGGCGTGCCCCAGCTGAGCGTCACCTTCGTGTCGCCGAACACGCCGAGCAGGTTGAGCGGCGCCGAGGCGGTCGTCATCGGCACGAGCGGCCCGGCGACGTTGCTTGCGGGGCTCTC
>Ga0164292_10000538_pt1 | contig 29853 bp, 40 predicted proteins | sample GEODES117metaG_FD_111486 | JGI IMG/M metagenome (GOLD analysis project Ga0164292, IMG submission 111486) | Eutrophic lake water microbial communities from Lake Mendota, Wisconsin, USA - GEODES117 metaG | ecosystem: Environmental > Aquatic > Freshwater > Lake | place: USA: Lake Mendota...
ATGATGTAATTATCACAGATGAAGTTATAGACGAAGAAGGCTAACAGCAAAATAAGTTATGAATAAATATCAAGAATTATTCAAACAGTTACAAAAAGAAAAAGAATCTAATCCGTCAAATGTCGATGATCATATCATGGTGTTTGACGGATTAAATACTTTCATAAGAAGCTTTGGTGCTACTCCGTCAACAAATGAAGACGGTGAACATGTAGGCGGTATTACTGGATTTTTGTATTCTGTTGGGAAAGCAGTACGAGACTTTAAACCTAGTAGATGTGTTATTGTTTTCGATGGCAGAGGCGGAAGTGCCAGACGCAAGAAAATATACAAAGACTACAAAGGGAATAGAGCAAATAAAACAAGATTGCGTAGACATGATCATCAGCAATTTCCAACAATTGAAGATGAACAAGAAGCAATGCGTTGGCAATTTAGCCGTCTAATATCATATCTAGACAATTTACCTGTAACTTTTTTATCAATTGATGGAATTGAAGCAGATGACACTATTGCGTATATTGCACAAATGTACAATGATATTAGCAAGAAAGTTACAATTGTATCAACCGATCGAGACTTCTATCAATTAATAAGTCCAACTTTGCAGGTGTGGTCTCCAATCAAAAAGAAAATGTATGATGAAGCCACTCTTATTGAGGAGTTTGGGGTGCATCCAAACAATTATGTTGTCTATCGAACCTTTACTGGAGATAACTCTGATAACATTCCTGGTGTTGATGGATTTGGTCCAAAAACAATTTTAAAAACATTTCCGGAGCTAGTTAATGAATCCGAATTCACACTAGAAGATCTCAAAACAAAATGTGATAACAAAGTTGCATTAAACGAAACACGAAACTATCAAAAGGTACTAGATAACTATGATATAATTGACAAAAACTATCGTTTAATGAATATCAAATTGCTAAACATTCCAGCTTCAAATTCAAGCACAATTCGAGGTATCATGCAACAACCAATTCCTGGACTAAACAAAATAGAATTTCAACGAATGTTTATGGAAGATCGAATGTGGTCAACCATGAAAAATTTGCCGGAATGGCTAAACAACACTTGGTTATCATTGAATGCATTTGCACAACAAACACATAACAAATAAAACTTGGAAACTCAATTTATTTTTAATATAATAGTTACATGACAGATAAATTATCAGAGTATGGATGGGGCTTTCAGGTTAAAGTAATTGCCGCAATGTTTACCGATCGTTTATTTCTACAACAAATTTCAGATATCATACAACCTGATTATTTTGAATCAGATGCAAATGCTTGGTTGTTAGAAATAATCATGGAACATTTTATAGCATACAAAGCACCTCCGTCTAAAGATGTATTAAAGGTTAAATTGACTGAGCTAAGTGATGACGGACCAGAATCTATATTAAAAGCTGCAATTTTAGAACAACTTAAAGAAGTATTCCGATTTATGGAATCTGATGATTTGAGTTTTGTTAAAGACGAGATTCTTAAATTTTGTAAGAATCAAGAAATTAAACGAGCAATTATGGAGTCAGTCGAATTGTTGCAACGAGGCAATTACGATCAGATTAAAACCAATATGGACAAAGCCATGAAAGCCGGCGCGGATACTGATATTGGATTAGATTATAAAACTAGTGTAGCTGCTCGATATGATGAAGCTGCTAGACATACTATCACAACCGGGTGGGATGTTGTTGACGATTTAATGGCTGGCGGTCTAGCCAATGGTGAACTAGGAGTAGTAATGGCACCTGCTGGAATTGGTAAATCTTGGCTTCTTATTAATATTGGAGCAAATGCCATCAAAGCAGGACACACTGTTATACACTATACATTGGAATTAAACAAAGAATATGTTGCTCAACGTTATGATTCGGTATTAACAGGAATCAATGCTCAAACATTAAAACATCATCAGGAAACAGTACAAGATAAAATGGACACACTATCTGGTGAACTAATTGTCAAATACTATCCAACAAAATCAATTGGTGTTATGGGGCTTAAAGCTCACTTAGAAAAAACAATAATGCTAGGCAATAAACCTTCATTGGTTATTGTGGATTATGGTGACTTGTTGAAAATCAACACAAAAAAGGACAAACACGAGGCCTTAGAAGAACTCTACGAGGATCTAAGAGGAATGGCAGGTGAGTATGACGTTCCTGTATGGACCGCATCACAAGCAGGGAGAAGCGCCTTAGAAGAAGATATTATTGAAGCCGATAAAATTGCATCATCTTATGGTAAAGTGATGGTTGCTGACTTCTTAATGTCACTTTCCAGAAAAGTGGAAGACAAGATGTCAGGTACTGGTAGAGGTCACGTTATCAAGAATCGTTTTGGGCCTGATGGAATCACATTGCCTTGTAAAATTAATACAAACAATGGACAGTTCCAATTCTTTGAGCCACAGACAACTCAAGGAAAACAGACAACTCAAACAATGAAAACTGGTGAAAATATTATGAAGAAAAATTTAGCACAAAAGTTCAAAGATCTGGGCGGAACTTTAGGTTAAAACATATTTATATTATGTAAAAGGTCCGGTATTAGTTTACCGGCCTTTTTTTATCTAAAAACAAATTTATTTATTAACAAAAAAGATTACACAAATGGAGATTTCAAACAAAATTTTAAGTGAAATTACAGTATACATGAAGTATGCAAAATATCTTCCTGAGCTTAACCGCAGAGAAACATGGGAAGAATTAGTTACAAGAAACAAACAAATGCACATCAAAAGATATCCACATTTGGAATCAGAAATTGAGTCAGCATATCAATTTGTATACAACAAAAAAATATTACCATCGATGCGTAGTTTGCAATTCGGAGGAAAACCAATTGAAATCTCCCCTAATCGAATTTATAACTGTGCCTATTTGCCAATTGATGATTACAGAGCATTTGGTGAATCCATGTTTTTATTATTAGGTGGAACGGGTGTAGGGTATTCGGTACAAAAACATCATGTCGAAAAGCTTCCAGAAATTTACAAACCAAATCCAAAGAAAAATCGTCGCTACCTAATTGCAGATTCAATTGAAGGTTGGGCGGATGCCGTGAAAGTGCTTGTTAAATCATATTTCACAGGCGGATCATCATTTACATTTGATTTTTCTGACATTCGTCACAAAGGAGCTAGATTGGTTACTTCAGGAGGAAAAGCTCCAGGCCCTCAGCCACTCAAAGAATGTTTGATGAAGCTTCAAGGTATTTTGGATTCTAAAGAAGATGGTGATAAACTATCTCCAATTGAAGTACACGATATGGTTTGCCATATTGCAGATGCAGTATTAGCCGGCGGTATTCGTAGAGCAGCACTTATATCATTGTTCTCAGCAGATGACGAAGAAATGATTGCATGCAAGTCAGGTGATTGGTGGGAAAACAATCCACAAAGAGGACGTGCAAACAACTCAGCAACTTTGATGCGTCACAAATTAACCAAAGAATTCTTTATGGATTTATGGAAACGTGTTGAATTGTCCGGTGCCGGAGAACCAGGAATTTATCTTACAAATGACAAAGATTGGGGAACTAATCCATGCTGTGAAATTGCACTAAGACCATTTCAATTCTGCAATTTATGTGAAGTAAATGCATCTGACATTAAATCACAAGAAGATTTGATAGAAAGAGTACAAGCAGCAGCATTTATTGGTACGCTTCAAGCCGGATATACTAGCTTTCATTATTTGCGTCCAATTTGGCAACGTACAACTGAGAAAGATGCACTTATTGGAGTATCAATGACGGGTATCGGATCTGGCGTTGTGTTAGGATATGACATGAAAGCAGCTGCAAAAGCAGTTAAAGAAGAAAATACTCGTGTAGCTGAATTAATTGGAATCAATAAATCAGCTCGTACAACCACAGTTAAGCCTGCAGGTACGACATCATTAGCATTGGGTACATCATCAGGAATACACGCATGGCACAATGACTTTTATGTTCGTAGAATTCGAGTAGGAAAGAATGAAGCTATCTATTCATATCTAGCAAGTAATCACCCAGAACTTATTGAAGATGAATATTTCCGTCCGCATGATACGGCAGTTATTTCAATTCCACAAAAAGCTCCAGAAGGCGCAATCATGCGTTTCGAATCGCCTTTTCAATTATTGGATAGAATTAAAAAAGTGCATTTAGAATGGGTTAAACCAGGACATCGTTCAGGAAACAATACACACAATGTATCAGCAACGGTATCATTAAAAGATGATGAATGGGATCTAGCTGGTGAATGGATGTGGGAAAACAGAGACCACTACAATGGATTATCAGTTTTGCCATATAATGGAGGAACATACATTCAAGCTCCATTTGAGGATTGCAACGAAGAAACATATGACACAATGATGAAGTCACTTCATAACATTGATTTATCACAAGTAATCGAATTAGATGATAATACAGATCTGTCAGGCGAATTGGCTTGTGCTGGCGGTGCATGTGAGGTAAAGTAATGTCAGTAGTACCAGCATCAAAAGATTGGATACAACAATTGTTCGTGAGGGAGTTTGGAAACAAGCTCCTTCCTACGGACTTTTATTGGGAGAATGGATATCGAGTAATGACTGAATCATATCACAAACGTCGAGGTTCATGTTGTGGTAATGGTTGCAGACATTGTCCTTATGAACCCCAATACGAAAAAGGAAATACCATCTTGCAAGATATTTATTAATATGATACGATTGCGCAATTTATTAAAAGAAACAAATTCATCTATAGAATTAGCTTATCAAAAAATTGACAAATTACCTTCCGGTAAAATTTTTGCGGATGCTAAAAATATAGAAGGTGTTTTTACAAAGTCTAAGTATGATTGGAATGAAGTTATAGTTACATATGAACAACATGAAGAACAACATCACATTAAATACGTTAATATTGCAGATATTCATATAACTCAGCCAAATGTACAATCTGAAAAAGTAAAACAACTCATCGTAAATATACAATCAACTCCTAGAATCAATGTTGTTCAATTTGGTAACGGAGAAATGGCAATTTACGATGGACATCACAGATTAGTTGCTAATTGGGCTTTAGGAAATACACAAATCAAAGTAAATTTAGTCCAGCTAACAAAATACGATGCATCTGGTATAGATACTCCAAATGATTCAACCATGTAAAAGTTTGTATAAAACTTTGAAAATCCAATAAAATCTATTATATTATAGTAAGAAATCAAGTTATGACAAACGAACAAAGAAAAAACATAGAACTAGTTAAATCTGGATTTGCTAACGGTATCTCAATACAATTAGCAACGAAACAAGCAATATTTGGACCAGATGCTCGACTAACGGATGAAGATAAACAAGAGATTATTGATAATGCAGCTTACCATTATGGTGAGTTTCTTCGAGCATTAGGAGTGGCTTGGGAATCCGATCCTAATTCAGATAATACACCTCGCCGTGTTGCAAAGGCATATGTAAACGATTTATGGCGTGGTAGATACGAACCAATGTCAGATATTACATCTTTCCCATCTGATGGTTATGACGGTATTGTGTTTGAGGGAGGAATTCCTTTAACATCAATGTGTTCGCATCATCATCAAACAATTGAAGGCCTAGTTCATATTGCGTATATCCCAGCAGAAAATGGCAATGTAGTAGGTTTAAGTAAATTGAATCGCGTAGTTGAACATTTTGGCAGACGAGGTGCAATTCAAGAACAATTGACAGTAGCAATACAACATGCAGTAGACGAACTTATTACTGACAATAAAGGAGTAGCTGTAATGATTGAAGCAACACATAACTGTGTATCATGTAGAGGTGTTAAGCATCGAGGCGCTTCAATGAAAACTGCAAAATTATCAGGAGCATTCCTAAATGATGGAAATGCAAGATCAGAATTTTATCAATTCGTAAAAGGTTACTAATGGCAAAATACAATTCAACAAAATTATTTGACGGTTACTCAACTTGTTTCCGTCAATGGCGAGCAGAAGGAACTCATTGTAAATTCCTACACGGGTATGCAGTATCATTTCGAGTATGGTTCGAAGGCGAGTTAGATTATCGTAACTGGGTATGGGACTTTGGTGGAATGAAACGATCTAAAACTAAGATTGCTGGTATGTCTCCAAAAGATTATTTTGCTTGGTTATTAGATCATACTACAATTGTAGCTGACGACGATCCATATTTGGACCAATTTATACAAATGGATAAAGATGGTATTATTCAATTACGAATATTATCTGCAACCGGCTGTGAAAAGTTTGCTGAGTATTTATACAACATAATCAATATATTCTTGCAAGAAGAAACTGATGGTCGTGTAAAGGCAACAAAAGTAGAAGTTTATGAACACGAAAGAAACTCAGCAAGTTATGAATGAAAAGATAATTACAAGTTGGCAAGAAAATGGTATGCAATATATCATTATTGCCCGACCGATTGAAAATGCAACTGCAACGCCCAAAGGGAATGATTCAGAAATGCTTTCTGTTTATGAATATTTAGGTGGAACTCCTAGTCATGGAACTGGCGATAAAGTGTATAGACACGCAAAGCAGACAGGAGCTAAAGTTGGTACAACTGACGTATCTACTGCGAAATATACTGGACCAATTATGACATATGAACGCGCATTTCTAGATGTATATTTCAATAAGCAAACAACTAGCTCAGCACCAGTAGTAGCAACACCACAACCTGAGACATATACATATGATCCAATTAATGATGACTTACCATTTTAATTATGAATAAAAGAATTACAGATTACACAAAAACATTGCCTATAGTAGAACTATATAGATGTGTACAAAGCGAAGGAAGTCGATTTGGTAGACCTACAATTGCTGTTCGAACTACTGGTTGTACACATAGATGTTGGTTTGGTGAGGGCGGTTGGTGCGATAGTTGGTACACAAGTATCCACCCAGAAAAAGGACAATTTACATTCAACGACATCGTGAAGATATATGATGAAAATCCACATATCAGAGAAATGATGTTAACGGGAGGTTCCCCGACAATGCATCCAGCATTAGTAAATGAACTTACATGGTTTGCTCATGAACGAAACATTCACATTACGATCGAAACTGAGGGCTCGCATTTTGTTGAGACCGATTATCCTATCGATCTTATATCTCTTAGCCCTAAGTTTTCAAATAGTGTTCCCATGGTGGGAATTGCCACACCACAGGGTGATATTACCGATGAAAAGATGGTTAGACAACATAACAAGTATCGATTGAATATGGATGCTATTAAAGCTACGTTGCATTATCATACAGATTATCATTACAAACCAGTATGGGATGGCACTCCAGAAAACCTAAAAGAGATTGAAGAATTTAGAGTATCGCTTCATATTCCAAAAGACAAAACATACATCATGCCAGCTGGCGATACTAGAGAAGAATTAATACATATGTATCCAATTGTGTTTGATATGTGTGCTGAGCATGGTTATAATATGACAGGTAGAGACCACATCATTGCATTTGATACTAAACGAGGAGTATAATGAAACAACTAATTTATTTTGGCAACGAGTGGTGCGGCCCATGCAAAACAATTAAGCCACAATTACAAGCAGCAGGATTGCCAATCCGATATGTCGATACAGATCAAAGTCCAGAAATGACATCTCATTATGGCATTCGCAATGTACCTACTATAATTTTAGTAAGTAATGGAGAAATCATTGATAGAAAAACTGGATCTATGATTACAGTCGCAGCAGTAAAACAAATGTTAAATATATAAATAAGAATAAGTTATGGAATGGAAACCAATTGGAGATCAAGTACTCCTAAAACAATTAGAAAAGCAAGATAAAACACAGAGTGGTATCATCATCATGAATTCATTGGATGATTATATTGAATGTGATGTAATGGCAGTTGGTGATGGGTTATTTACTCAAACCGGAAATAAAATTCCAATGACTGTAAAGTCTGGAGATCGAATAAAAATCTATTCAGGAAACTTAGGTAACCAGAAAAAAGTTCAATTAGGATCAGTAGATTTTATTTTAGTTCGTGAACATGAAATTGCAATGATAAATACACGTCCATAATGGAAATTATCATCAACAAACAAGACATCGAAGCCCGAGTAAAAGCATTAGCAGAGGCAATATCAATTGATCATGTAATTAACAGCACTAATGTATTGCCACCTGTAATGATATGTGTTCTAAATGGATCATTTCATTTCTTTTCAGACCTAACAAGAATGATGTCGATTGATAGCGAAGTTGACTTTATCAGATTGAAATCATATACTGGCCAAGATAATTCACAAGGTGTAGTAATCACCAAAGGTTTAGAATTAGATTTAAAAGGTAAACGAGTTTATATTGTTGATGATATTTTAGATTCTGGGGCAACTATGATCGAAGCATTAACGATGGTTAATGACCGCATGGCACAAGAAGTCAAAGTAGTAACCTTGTTAAAGCGAAAAGATGGTCCAATGACTCCAGATTTTTATGGATTTGAAATTGGACACGAGTTTGTATATGGATATGGACTAGATGATTACGGGCTTAAAAGACACTTACAAGATATTTACAAAATAAAATAATGGCATATACATCAATAGGACACGACAAAAAAAATGGAATTATTCACGTATGGGACGATGAATTAGGACATCAAAAATTCCCATTTCAACCATACGGATATTTGCCAGATCGATCCGGACAATATCAATCGCTAGATGGTACTAAATTAAAAAAGGTTGCTGGTAATCATCGTGATAATCCTAAATCATATGAATCTGATCTCAATGAAGAAGTTAGAACATTGATTGACTTATATTACGAATCAGACGAACCATCTAAAGGGCATCGTGATTTCTTTTTTGATATTGAAACAGCTAAAGACGAAAACGGTTATAGTACAACCGAAGATGTTCGAACAGCTATCACATCTATTGCATATTACGATAAAGCCGGCAAAGACCGCCGAGTATTAATTCTAGATGAATTAGGTCGCATAAAAGAGCGCGAATACCAAGGCGATGGCTATGTATTAGAGATATTCCGAGATGAAAAAGACTTATTAACTAGATTTATCAATATATTCGCAGCAATACATCCAACTGTAATTACTGGGTGGAACACTGATGGATATGATATTCCATATTTAATTGGCCGCATTAAAAAAGTGTTAGGGGCACAAGCAATTAAAAAATTGAGTCCTGCAGGAATAGTTGAACAATCTAAATCAGGTAAATGGAAGATATTTGGAGTATCTAGTTTAGACTACATTAAACTGTATAAAAACTTTACATACACAGAACTTCCGAATTATCGATTAGACACTGTTGCTAAGAAAGAATTAGGTCGAGGTAAAGTTGAATACGATGGAGATTTAGACACATTGTTTACTCAGGATATTCACAAGTTTGCATATTATAACATGACGGACGTTGATTTGATTGTGGATATGGATGACAAACTGCAACTACTAAATTTAGCCCGTACAATTTGCCATAAAGGACACGTTCCATATGAAGATGTATACTTTGCATCTAAATATCTAGATGGCGCGGCCATTGTAGATTTGAAAAGAAACGGATTTGTTGCTCCAAACAAGCAATTTAGATTTGTAGAAGATGAAACTACAGCAGATGCATTAGCCGGAGCCTATGTAATGGCACCAGTGCCTGGATTGTATAAATGGATCTATGACTTAGATTTAACTTCACTGTATCCAAGTATCATCATGACTGCAAATATTTCTCCAGAAACTAAAATTGCTGTTATAAAAGATTGGAATCAAGAATGCTTGTTAAGTCCAACCGCAACTCAAGTACAATTTACTGACGGAACATGGGCTCAGGATATTAAACAATGGTTAACTGATATGAATTATTCAGTAGCCAGTAACGGGGCTGTTTACCGCAATGATAAGCGAGGATTCTTACCAACCATTCTAGAAAAATGGTTTGATGAGCGAGTTATTTACAAAGATAAGCGTGATACATTTGAGGTAGGAACAGAAGAATATAAATTTTATGATGCCATGCAGTTAACGCAAAAAGTATTGCTTAATTCATTTTATGGTGTGTTAGGATTAAAAACATTTCGATTCTATGATTTAGATAATGCCGGGGCAATTACAGCAGTTGGTCAAAGCATTATTAAATTCTCAGCAAAAGTTATTAACAACTATTACAAGAAAGAATTAAGAACAGATCACTTTGTTAATGCATCTGGAGATAAAGCTGAGTTTGCATTCTATACGGATACAGATTCAACATTTTGTAGTAGCGAACCACTAATTAAACACAGATTCCCGGGTTGTAATACAGAAGATGAACAGTTTATGATTGAACAAACAAATGCAATTGCATCTGAAATTCAACAAACTGTGAATACCATGTACAACCAATATGCAAAAGTATTTCACAATACAACTAAACACCGTTTCCAAATCAAGCAAGAATATATTGCTAAATCTGGTTTATGGATTGCCAAGAAAAGATATGCTCAATGGGTTATTTTTAAAGAAGGTAAACCTACGGATAAATTGGATATTAAAGGATTAGATGTTGTAAGATCAAGTTTCCCGGAAGATTTTAAAAAGATCATGAAAGAAACATTGTGGTATATTCTTAAAGGCAAAGACAAACAAACTACTTCCACATTGATACATGATTTCAAAAGTAACATTAAAAAATCAGAAGTGTTGAATGTAATGAAGAATTCAAGTGTTAAAGAATTATCCAAATACATTCGAGGTCGAAAATCGTTTTCTGGATTTATAAAAGGTACTACGGCACATGCAAAAGCAGCAATCAATTTTAATGATATGCTTTCAACATTGAACACTGATATTCTACCAATTAAAGATGGAGAAAAAATCAAATGGGGCTACATGGTAAACAATCCATATGGGTTTGAAACTTTGGCATTGCGAGGTTATCAAGATCCACCTGAAATAGTTGAGTTTGCAAAACAGTATATTGATCACACTAAAATGTTTACATCTGATTTGAGTAACAAGTTCAATGATTTTTATGCCGCAATGGGTTGGGGACAGTTACCGGAAAATAATAACGCTAAAAAGTTCTTTTCATTTGGGAAATGATTTTTTTTTATCCTATATTTATTAATAAATTAAAAAAGATATATTATGAAAAACATTCTAGCAGAAAACATGCGACGATTCAATACAAAGAATTTAACAGAACAAACAAATCCAATAAAATTTGATGAAAAATATTTCATGAATAAAAAAACCGGAGTAATTACTTTTGATGATAATGGAAAAGTAATATCGGTTGATAATATTCCTATACAACCTAAATATTATGATTTTCAATGGAAGGAAACTGGTGCAGTGCGATCAATTGAATCAAGTTTTAACTCTGGAGAATTAGATGGCGGAGAGTATGATTGGACTTATATTAAAATAGAAGACGGTGGAAGCGAAGTTGTATTCTTTAATAAACAAAAACAAGAAGTCGGAAAAATAACATATACATCTTAATATTTTTAAAGATATTAAATAAACTCAAGTGCTAGCAGCAATGTTAGCACTTTTTTACTGCACACCCGGTTGGATATTATTAGTAAATTCATTATATTAAATAAAAAAGGTTATAAATGTACGGAAAGAAACAGTGGCGTGGCCTAGAAGTAGAAGGACGCTATTCAGATATAATGACATTCTTTGTCAGAGATTTAGTTGACAACAAACTAGTTGTAAAAGAATACAACGAATATCCACATTATTATTTTACTATTGAATACATGAAACAAATTCATAGTAACGTTAATCCGAAATGCGTATCAATCATTCGAGATATCTTAGATACAACTAATTGTGCAATTACAATCGAAGCCGATACGGTTACTTTAAAGAGCATTCCGGTGGACCTAGTTAATAGATGCCACATTATTTATCGCATACAAGATCCTGCAGTACAACTGCTAAAAGATACCGATACATTAAGTATTGATGCTGGTTGGTATCGTGTTCATCAAATTACCAAGTGTAACATGATGGAAATTAAGCCAGATAACTATAAATTTGATGAAGAACTATGAAATATAGTGTAGTAGTAACATTTAGCATCGAAGGCTTTCACAATTGGCCAGATGCAAAAGAAATATTCCCAGAAGTAGCATTCCTTTCAGATCGACACCGTCATATGTTTGGATTCCGTTGTTATGCAACAGTAACACATACAGATCGAGATGAAGAATTTATTTTGTTAAATCGAAAGATCCAAAAATCGCTTCGAGTTGGGTTCTCAAAGGAATCGACCAATGTATTAGAATTCGGTTCTATGTCATGTGAAATGATTGGTGAGTGGTTGCTAGAAGCATTTTCATCTTTGTATAAAGTTGAAGTTTGGGAAGATTGGGAAAACGGAGCAATAATTGAAAGATAACATGAGAAACGTATTTTACTTTGGGCTCGAGCCCCTTAAAGCTCGATATACTTACCAATTGAGTAAGGAATGGATGCCAGCAACATTTGCTCCATATGAAACAGCAAGTGAATTAGAATTTATTGATATCCCAGGAGATTTTGATCCAGACCAGCAAATCAAAGTTGGAGCCGTGTTAGATGCCGTAGGGCGAGGTAAATTTGCTATGAGTCAATGTAGCAATTTCTTGGATATGATCAATAACGATCAAGTTAAAGATGGTGATGTAATCTTCTTGCAGGATTATTGGACTCCGGGAATGGATGCAATTTGGTACGCATTGGATTTGTATGGTATCAAAGTCAAAGTTTATGCAATGATACATGCACAAAGTGTTGACGAGTATGATTTTACTTGGCCAATGCGCAACTGGATGCGTCATTATGAATTAGGTTTAGATGAACGAATGACAGCAATCTTTGTTGGATCTACAATTCACAGAGACCAATTACGACAAGCAGGATTTAAAGCACCAATCCATGTAGTATCATTGCCATTGCATCATGCCATGACTTTGGCTAAATTGCCTAATTATTCAGACGCATTACAACATGGTTTGATTAAAAAGAAAAACAAAGTAGTATTTTCAAGTCGATTAGACAAAGAAAAGAATCCATTCTTCATGTTGCAAGTTGCTGAGGAATTCTTAGAAAATATGCCAAACTATACATGGCACGTGACAACTTCCGGTAAATCATTCAAATCAATGTTGCCAGGTGTAATTGAAGAAATGAATGCTTTAGCCCAAAGACAACCTAGATTCAAATTGTTAAGCAATCTAACAAAAGAAGAATATTACACGGAATTAGCAACCGCAAAGATTCAATTCAATAGTTCATTGCAAGATTATGTATCATGGACCGTATTAGAATCCACAGCATTTGGTTGCGATGTTGTATTTCCAAATTTTAGATCGTTTCCAGAATTTATTCCAGCACATCAAATGTATCAACCATTCCAAGTACAAGATGCGGTAAACACATTAATGAATTGTATAGTTAAACTAGAGATTTCTAGTGCAACTTATAATTTTGCAGAAATTGCAGATATTGGCCGAAGAATGGAGGCATACATTATTGCAAATGATTATCAACAAGAAATCAATGTTTGGCACGAGCTGGAATATTGTAAATATTTATTAAAACAACAAGGTTACAATGAGTAAAAAGTTTATTTACTACCCATCACTGTCAGCAGGATCGATGGTCTCAGCCTTTAAAAAGGACACAAAGTTTACCGATGGTACTACGATGCGTTTCTTTTCAAAAGAATACCCTGAGGAATGGAGGCATCCATATTTCCTAATCACAGCTGGTCACCATTATAAGAAAATGGACTTCCGTCAGCAAATGGGATTAGATGATGAAGTATTAGTGTTTGGTGATTCTGGAGGATTCCAGATTGCAACCGGAGCATTGAAATGGGATTCAACAATTCGCGAAAAGATCTTTCATTGGTTAGAAGCCAATAGTGATGTTGCAGCAAATTTAGATATTCCACCACGAGTAACATTTGAAAATAGATTCCAAGATTCTATGGATATTTCATTTGATAACTTTAAATGGTTTGAGAAACATCAATCAGGTAAAACTAAATTCCTGAATGTGATTCAAGGAACATACAGTGAGGAATACAATACATGGTATCATAAATTCAAAGATTTTGATTTTAATGGTTGGTGTATTGGAGGTCCTAAAAAATTAGTTGACTTCATGTATGTGGTTGCATTAATGTTGAAAGAACGTGAATTTGAAAAGAAACATGTAGAATTCATACATTTACTAGGAATAAGCAAAATATCAGATTTCTTTATTTTGTCAACCTTGCAAAAGTTATTGAATGAGTTAACTGATGGCAGAGTTCAATTGTCTACGGATTCATCATCTCCAGGTCAATATCCAGTATATGGAACATATCTTCATTCAACAAATTATAAAACACAAACCTTTACGGAATTGTATTTTCCTAAGAATGCTGAGTATCGTAGAAAATCTCATGCTAGACAAGGCAAAGAAGGTGAAATTACAATTGACAAAACAAAACATGTACCTTGCAGTATAGAATGTCCAGCATGTCGTGATTTTACATATGAATACTTAGGTGGAAAAACACCAGAAGGATTGTGTCGTAATTCACAAGAAGGAATGCCTAGAATGGTTGTGCATAACACTCACTTGTATGTTAATATGGCAAAAGATGTTGACAAACTAGTTGATAGTCATGTGGAATTGTTGGAAACTGCTATCCCAAGTGAATTATTCAATGTGATTCTTTCACTACATGAAATGTTTGCAGATCCAGACAAAGCTATGCAAATATACTCAACATATGTTAAAACATATAAAAAATTCGGAGGCGATTCTATATCAACAACGGATGCCGAAAACTTTAATAAATACTTTAAATTTTAATCAAATAATAAAATGGAAAAAAGCAAATTACAATCATTCATCAATCGCTACTATTTGGCAGGGAATTGTGAAGCAGTTATTTTAAAAGAAGATACATCGGGAATCAATTGTGAATTGATTGATATGGATCAAACCGTTGTAGGTAAAATTCAATGGAAAACAACTCCATTCATGAAAGGTTCATTGGGAATCAATCATACCGGAACATTGACAAAGATGCTAGGAGCATTGGGTGAAAACATCAATATTGATGTAAAAGATTCATCTGGTAAGAATTATGCAATGAAAATTACAGAAGGAAATACTCAAGTAACTTTCATGTTAGCAGATACCACAGTTATTCCAGCAGTCCCAACCATTAATGCTGAGCCTGATTATGTTGTAACGATTCCAGTAAATGATGAATTCGTTAACAAATTTATCAAAGCAAAAAATGCAATTCCAGATGCAAAGAATTTTGCAATTCAGGTTCAAAACGGCAAAATCAAATTCATCATCAATTATTCCACAGTGAATGCTGATAATATTTCATTTGAAATGGATGGAGGAAAAGATCCAATTGAGCCAATTTGTTTCTCAGCTGACAAACTCAAAGAAATTTTAGTTGCAAATAAAGGCGATGCTGGTCAATTGCATATCTCAACCGAAGGATTGGCAAGAATCAATTTCTCAGGTGCTGATTTTGATTCAACTTATTGGTTAGTTCAATTACAAAACTAATATGCAAGTACGAGTAAAAAAATTACATCCAGACGCAGTTATCCCTAGTTATGCAAAAGCTGGGGATGCTGGAATGGACCTGACTGCAACTGCTATGGAAAAAGATAGCCATGGCAATATTACATATAGCACAGGATTAGCAATTGAGATTCCACAAGGACATGTAGGATTAATATTTCCTAGATCATCAAATAGCAAAACTGATTTATATTTAACTAATCACGTAGGCGTCATAGACTCAGGATATCGTGGTGAGATTATGTTTAAATTTCGACCAGTAAATGGCTTATTAAACGCAACAATCTATCATCCAGGTGATCGAGTAGGACAATTATTAATATTACCATATCCGCAAATCGAAATAGCAGAATCAGGCAACTTATCTGATACTGACCGAGGCGAAGGAGGATTTGGATCAACAGGTAAATAACATGTACGGAAACACAGAAAATACGTTGTGGGTTGAATCATTTCGCCCAAGCACATTAGAAGGATATATTGGAAATGAACATATCATTGAAAAAGTTGGTATCTTTATCAATAATGGCGATGTTCCTCACTTATTGTTTTACGGTCCGGCCGGCACGGGTAAGACCACGTTGGCAAAAATCATTGCCGGTAGTGTGGACGCCGATGTTATGTATATAAATGCATCAGATGAAAACTCAGTAGATGCAGTACGCGACAAGATTAAAAGATATGCATCAACAGTAGGATTTCGTCGTTGGAAAATCATTATACTAGATGAAAGTGATTACTTAACACCGAATGCTCAAGCAGCACTTCGTAATTTGATGGAGACATATAGCAAAACGACTCGTTTTATTTTAACATGCAACTATGTTGAAAAGATTATTGACCCGATTCAATCACGTTGTCAAACATTTGCAATTACACCTCCAAACAAAACAGATGTAGCAAAACGATTAGTTACAGTGTTGAATGAAAACGAGGTTGAATTTGATATCAAAGACGTTGCTGCAATAATAAATGCATCATATCCAGATATTCGCCGAGCTATCAATGCAGCACAAGCATCTGTAGTTAATGGTAAATTGCAATTGGATAAGGCAAGTGCAATTCAAGCAAATTATCTAACTGAAGTACTCGATGTGTTGAAAAATGCTAAAGATAAGAAAGCGGCATTTACCAAAATTCGTCAAATTATTGCTGATAGCAAAGTTAGAGATTTTACGCCAATGTACACATTCTTGTATGATAGCTTAGATGAGTTTGCTCACGGACATATTGCTCCATGCATTTTGATCATAGCAGAATCTCAATTTAAAGATGCTAGCGTTGTTGACAAAGAAATCAACATCATGGCTATGTTTGTAAATTTATTGGGAGAAATATGAGTATACAATTAAAGCAAAAAAATAATGTCAGCACCATATTATAAATCTAATATAACAATTGTTTTTAAAACTTCTAATCGCAGCAATGCTCGAACTAAAATGAAAACATTTAGGAATAAAAGCATTGATGATGTGTTAGAAAAGAAATTGCCAGGAATTCCTGACACTGCAATTATATTAGAAATGGGAATTGGCGGAATATTCGAAGAAAAATATAAACTTAAGTATAAACTATAAACATGGCGGACGAGAAAAAGGGTGCAACAATTTTTGATTTCATTGACGGAGTAACACACAAAAAGAAAGAATGGAGCAAATGGTCCGAAACGGATCAATCAAAATTTGCTCCATACATTGTTAACAGATGGTTATCTATGCGTCAGGACTTGACAGAAATTATTAATGAGTTACAAACATATACAATCGGATTGTTACGACCAAAAGAAACATATCGTCTTTACTATGAATTCCTGCCAGCTAGCAAAGGGTTTGCAAAATACATAAAAGGCAAAAAAGACGAAAAGTTTTCAGACAAATTAATCGCACAGGTAGCAGAGCATTACAGCATTGGTAAATCAGAAGCATCAGACTACGTGGAATTAATGGATCAAACAAGTTGCACCCGTCTGCTAGGTTTATATGGATATACTGAAAGTGAAATAAAAACAATGATTAAAGGAGTAAAAAAATGACACCAGAACAATTTACCTACTGGTTGCAAGGATTTATGGAGTTAACTACTATGAATCATTTGACTACAACACAATTTCAAATAGTAAAAGATCATCTAGACTTAGTATTTGATAAAAAAACACCAGACCGAAATACGGTTGGATGGACTCCAGAATGGCCGGTAATGCCAGGAACAACTGCACCTGTAGGTCCATATACATATCCATCGATATCGGATCCACGGACAACAATAATTTGTTAATCATGAGTATTAATACCGAATCACATTACAAAGGCAAAGATAGTCTTTATAAGTTTGCGGAAGAGTGGCAATTGAATACCTATGAATTTGACATCATTAAACGCATTGTTAGATGTCGGCATAAAGGTCAGTTTAATCAGGATCTAGTTAAAACAAAAAACTTAATTGACATTTACTTAAAAGAAAAAGGCGAAATGCGGTTGGATATTGAAAAATAATTTCATATTATATAAAAAAAAGAAAATGAAAAATATTTTTGATATCCAATTGAATTGGAAACTGCTTGTCATAACATTGTTAGCATACATGTTTGCAATATCACTGTTTTTTGAGTATTGTATCAATCGAGAAATTAACGAATATGTAGGTGGCGCAGCCGGAGTCATTGCATTGATTTACACAGTCTGGCAGATTGAATTAATTATTAAATTTATTAACAAAACAATTAAAAACAAGTTAAAATGATTACAGGTATTATTATTGGAATTTTCCTTATTATTGCAGGAATTAAAATTGTCAGTGCTATCTCACAAGACAGTACAAAAGGTCTAATGACAGGCATTGCAATTGCGGTTGTAGGTGTCGTTATTGCATTCATTCAACCATATAGTGTTGAAAAAATTGACAGTGGTTACAAAGGACTAAAAATTAGTTTGATTGGATCACAACGTGGCGTAACTAACTATCAATACAAGACAGGTTGGGTAGTATACAATTCATGGACTGAACAAGTTAAAGAATTTCCATTATTCCAGCAACATATCGAGTATGATGACCAAATAGTTATTACAAAAGGCGGATTCTCAGCAACTATTAAACCAACCTTTAACTATTCCTTGAAGGAAAACAATATTGGGGACATGTTTGTGAATCTTCGATTAGACACCAAATCTATTGAACAAGGATGGCTAAAAAATGCAATTGTCGGATCAGTTAATGATGAAGCAAATAAATGGGAAGTCGATTCAATCTTTAGTCATCGTCAGGAGTTTGAAGCTGCAATTGTTGTAGAGTGTAACAAGCGATTAACAAGATGGTTTGATGTATCTCAACTAAGAACAAATATCACACCACCAGAAGCATTGCAAGAAGCAATTATATCTAAAACAAAAGCAATCCAACAAGCAGAAGCATCTGAGCAACAAGCATTGACAGCAATTGCTGAGGGTAAGAGAAAAGTAGCAGTAGCAAGAGCAGACTCAGCCGAGACAATTATCAATGCCAAAGCAGCAGCACTAGCAATTAAGTTGAAACAGATGGAATTGACGCCAATGTATATTGAGTATACTAAAGCTACAAAATGGGACGGAGTATTACCAACCACCGTGGCAGGAGGCGCAGGAACATTCTTGAATGTTAAATAACTAAACCACAATATATAATGAAAAGCCGTAGCAGAAATGTTGCGGCTTTTTTACTGTTCTTTTGGTTTTTATCAAATTTTTTATTATAATATAGTATGAAAGAAAATGTAAATTACATAGCTCCTATCTATAAGTTAGCATTGCGAGATGCCACAACTGTACCTAGAAAGATTTCGTACTCCCAATGGTCTATGTATGAAAAATGTCCACAACAATGGAAACTTGCTTACATTGATGGGTTAGCTCCATTTCAGTCTAGCATCGATACATGTTTCGGAACAGCATTCCATGAAACCTTGCAAACATATTTAACTGTGATGTATACGGATTCTATAAAGAGTGCCGATCGAATTGATTTGCAAGGACTTTTGACAACTAATCTTCGCTCAGAATATTTACGAACAGTCACAGCAATGGATGGCAAACACTATTCGAATCCATTGCAATTGGCTGAGTATCTAGAAGATGGTGTTGCCATTTTAAATTGGTTTAAAAATAGACGTTCAACCTATTTTTCTACAAAGGATTGGGAATTGGTTGCAATTGAAATGGAATTGTGCACTCAGGCATCAGCTAAGAATCCTTCGGTGTTTTGGTATGGATTTATTGATGTTGTTTTGAGAAATACTAAGACCAATGAAATTTTGATACTAGATATTAAAACAAGCAGAAGTGGTTGGAACAAATATCAAAAAGCAGACAGTATCAAAATGGCACAATTGATTGCATACAAGAATTATTTCCATCAACAATTTGGAACTCCAATTGAAAAAATTGATGTTGAATTTTTTATTGTTAAACGCAAACTAATAGAAGATTCAATGTTTCCACAAAAAAGAGTTCAACAGCTTCGACCAGCATCTGGATCAGTTACTCAGCGCAAAGTGCAGAAATCAATTGATGCATTTGTTGAATCATGCTTTGATTCCGAAGGCAATAAAAATGCTGATAGAAACTATCTAGCAATTGCAGGAAAAGGTTCAAAGAATTGTAAATATTGTCCCTTTAAGGAAGACTATGCTAATTGCTCTAAAGAAGCTAGGATTCGTGAATAAAATTAAATATATTATAATATGATTCGGTTTAAACACAAACATACATATGTATATGGATTTGATATTCAAAAGAAAGCACCATATACTGGATGGACAAAGTATGAATATACATTATTAACTGATATATCAGATCCACAGTGTAAAACGAATCGAACAACATTGGAAATGATGCTTCGAGTAGCATACGGACATATGCCCAAGAGTGTTAAATTTTTATACGAAAAATCAAAATGAAAAAAGTAGCAGTTATAGGTAGCACTGGTTGGCAAAATAAAAGAAAAGTACAAGATACGCTGTTTCGACTAAACAAACAATTTGGTGATGAATTAACAGTTATAGGAGCTGGAGGAAATGAGGGTGCTAATAGTATGGTTAGAAAATATGCATTGGAATTTGGAATAAACTATCAAGAATTTAATCCATCATTTTCAGGATATAATTTATATTCAGCAATGCCAGAATCATATTACGGTAAATCATATCATTTCAGCCAATTGCATCATCGCATGAAATTAATTGCAGAACAATGTGATTATATGATGATAATGACTCAGGAAGATCAGTTAGATCCTGTTTTAAAAACAGCATACACAAATCAACAAAAACTTAGTAAACCGGTGGTTATATTAGGTTAAACTATATTTATATAAAAGTTACAAGGAATATATGGAGTTATCAAAAAAGAAAAAAATCCTACTACTAGGTGATGATTTTCGTTTGCCATCCGGGATCGGAACTATTAGCAAAGAAATTATTTTAAACACAGTTAAAGAATTTGATTGGGTTCAATTAGGAGCTGCAATTAATCATCCAGATGCCGGGCAAGCATTTGATTTGTCAGCTGAAGTAATCAAAGAAACCGGCATATCAGATGCATCAGTCAAATTGATTCCATGGAATGGATATGGTGATCGCAATATTCTGTTTGCAATTATCAATCAAGAACAACCTGATGCAATTCTTCACTTTACTGATCCACGTTATTGGACATGGTTGTATGCAATCGAGCATGAAATAAAAACAACATTCAATATTCCAATTACATATTATTCTATCTGGGATGATTTACCATATCCAATGTGGAACGCACCTTTTTATGCTAGCTGTGATATGATTATGGGAATTAGCAAGCAATCAGACAATATCCATAGAGAAGTGCTTAAACAGAATGGATTTGAGGTAATTAACTATGATGATTCCTGGTATATGCCAACAGCCAAGAAATGGAACCAGATACTTACCGGATATGTTCCTCATGGGTTAAATCACAATGTATTCAAACCATTAATCTCAAATGATCCAGCATATGTTGCAATGCATAAAAAAATCAAGCAAGATAACAAAGTTGATTTTGTTGTGTTTTGGAATAATCGCAATATTCGAAGAAAACAGCCAGGCGATGTAGTTTTAGCATTTAAAACGTTTATAGACACATTACCAGCAGACCAACAAAGCAAAATTGCATTAGTTATGCATACTCAGGCAATAGATGAAAATGGTACAGACTTAAAAGCAATTGCAAAAACATTGGCACCACAATGCAAAATTATTTTCTCAGAACAAAAAATAAACGCAGCTGAATTAAATGCAATGTACAATGTGGCTGATGTTACAATTAATATCGGTAGCAATGAAGGTTGGGGACTTAGTTCAACTGAGGCAATTTTAGCAGGATGCCCAATCATTAACAATGTTACTGGTGGATTGCAAGACCAATGTGGATTTGAAGATGAAAATGGAGAATGGCTTCGTTTTGATGGCAAATTTTCAACTAATCATACCGGCCGATTTAAAAAACATGGAATATGGGTAAAACCAGTATTCCCAAGCAACAGATCACTACAAGGCTCGCCAGCAACACCATATATTTTTGATGACCGAGTTCAATTCGAACAAGTTGCTGAAGCAATTGGATATTGGTATACAATGACCGAAGAAAATAGAGCTGCATGCGGATTTGAAGGAAGAACATGGGCATTAGCTAATGGATTAACGGCAGAACAGATGGGTAACAAAATGATTTCAATGTTTAGAGATTTATTTGCAATGAACAGAGAATTAAGACCATTATTCACAGTAACAAAAGTAGAAACTCCTAAATACGAACAAACAGGAATAGTAGCACAATGAGAAAAGTAGTTATAGCGTCGCCAGTAGCGACACAAAGCGGTTATGGTCATCACGCACGCGAAGTGATAACAAATATTATAGAACAACGAGGGTCTGAATGGGATGTAAAACTAGTTTCATTGCCATGGGGACATACCCCAATGACTTATCCAATTTCTGTGGATTTGCAACTTCGTATAATTCCATTGCCATTAACAGAACAACCAGATGTATGGATTCAAATTTCAGTTCCAAATGAGTTTCAAGCTGTTGGAAAATACAATATTGGTGTTACGGCAGGTACTGAAGGAGATATTTGTCCGGCACAATGGATTGAAACCATCAACAAAATGCAATTGATAATTGTACCTAGTGAATTTACTCGTTCTACATTTGAGGAAACAGCGAAACGCAACAACTTATTGATTACAACTCGAATTGAAGTAGTTCCAGAATATTTTGATGAAACAGTGTATAAATCATCAACTGATATCGTATTATCTGAATTAGATTCAGTTACCGAATCATTTGCCTTCTTATCAGTCGGACATTGGTTGCAAGGCCAATTAGGCGAAGACCGAAAAAACATAGGAGCCATGGTACATTGCTTTTTCCATGCATTTAAAGATGTTAAAGATGCACCAGCACTTATCCTAAAAACATCAGGTGCAACATATAGCATCATGGATCGAATGGATATTGAAGGCCGAATCAATCAAGTTCGAGATATGTACGGTACTGCAAAATTACCCAATGTTTATTTAGTGCATGGAGATTTAACGGATGCTGAAATGAATTCACTATACAATCATCCAAAAGTCAAAGCATTTGTGTCATTTACAAAAGCAGAAGGATTTGGAAGACCATTATTAGAATTCTCAGCAACAAGCAAACCAATTATTGCGCCGCATTATTCAGGTCAAGCAGATTTCCTCAAAAAGGATTTTATTTGTGCACTACCAGGCCAATTAACACCGATCCATCCATCGGCACAAAATGAGTTTTTAATTGGTGATGCAAAATGGTTTAGTTTTGATTATGGATATGCTTCTGCCATGATGAAAGATGTTCGTAAAAACTACAAGAAGTGGGCTGAATTAGCAAAACGTCAACGTTATTTTGTTAATTCAACATTTACAAAAACTGCGGTTGCTGAAGTATACAAACAAGTATTAGAAACAGTGGATACTGGGTTAGAATCAATTCCAAAGCCAATTGAATTAAAATTGCCTAAGCTTCAAAAGATTTGATTTGTCAACTAAATTCATTATAATATAATATGAAAATAAGTTACGCAGTTACGGTATGCAATGAAGTCGAAGAAATTAAACGGCTCATTGCATTCCTTTTAAAACATAAACGAGAACAAGATCAGATTTTAGTCTTAATGGATTTACAAAAGTCAGATTTCTACGATAAAATTCCTGAAAAAGAACAAGTGCATGAGTTCATTATGCAACATCACGCGAAAGCTCACTTACAAGTTGCATTTAGATCATTAAACAATGATTTTGCTGCATTTAAGAACAATATAGCTTCATATTGTACTGGTGATTATATTTTTCAAATAGATGCTGATGAATTGCCACATGAAAAGTTAATTGAAATACTCCCAGACCTGTTAGAAGAAAACTGCGATTGTGATGTATTTTTAGTGCCACGTGTTAATACGGTAGAAGGTATGCAACAAGATCATATGCAACAATGGGGCTGGGCGGTAAATGAAAAAGGATGGATTAATTGGCCAGACAATCAATGGAGAATTTGGAAAAACAAACCTGAGATAAAATGGATCAATAAAGTGCATGAACGATTGGATGGATTCAAATCATACACAGTTTTGCCAGAAATGGAAGAATTTGCATTATATCACCCAAAGACAATCGAACGACAAATTAAACAAAACAATTATTACAGTACATTATGAATATAATTACTTCAAAATTAATGGGCGGTTTAGGTAATATGTTATTTCAGGTTGCAGCAGGATACTCATTATCAAAAAAAATTGGGGCTGAGTATTTAATTAATACGCAATATACAGAGATCAGTCATGGCCATTCTAGACCAAAATCACCAAGTGATTATTTAGATACGATTTTTAATAAACTTGTTATATATACACATAATCATGATCTAATCGAAATTCACGAACCAAATTTTCGATATAATCCGATAAACGATACTACATCTAATATTATATTACATGGATATTATCAATCTTATAAATATTTTAATGATATTGAAATACAAAAATTATTCGCACCAGATATTAACATGTTAACTAAATTAAATAGTAAATATCCTGTATTACAAGATAACACTGTTTCACTACACATTCGTCGCGGTGATTATATAACATTATCAGATTTTCATCATAATTTATCTATTTCATATTATAATAATGCAATCAAACAATTCCCAATTGGAACGAAATATCTAGTTTTTAGTGATGATATCGATTGGTGTAAAAACATATTTATCGGAAATGAATATACATTCATAGAATCACAATCAGATATCGAAGACTTATATCTAATGTCGTTATGCAAACATAATATTATAGCAAATTCTACATTTAGTTGGTGGGCAGCTTGGCTTAATTGTAATACGACAAAAACAGTAATATATCCTAATCGATGGTTCGGCCCTGCAACTATTAATAATTTATCAACAATAGATATGTTTCCAGCAGATTGGGTATGTATTAACGAATAATATAAGTATGGAAATTAATTTATTTGACACGGCATTTGAGCATTTAATAACAGAAGACGGTAAATATTCTCACGTTTTTTCTAAGAGTACACAATATACAACATATGTAAAAAATCAAACCAATTGGCAAGGAATTACTTTATTTACTGACAGTTTTATAAATTCAGGCATCGCTCCAGGAATTACTAGTAAACATAAGATTGGTTGGTTAATGGAGTCTAGGGAATTACACCCGGGCTTTTATACTACATTTGATCAATATAAAGAGCATTATGATTTTGTATTAACTCACGATCCTGAACTATTAAAAAATTATCCAACTAAAACTAAAATGTATCCGATCGGCGGTTGTTGGATACATGAATCTAATTGGAAAATGCATGATAAAGCAAAGTTAGTTTCAATGATATATTCTGGACGACAGCAATTAACCGGACATCGATTACGACACGTAATTGCAAATAGATTTCAATCATCTGGGATTGATTATTACGGACATGGGTCTGCAAGACCATTAGTCAACAAAGAAGATGGATTACAAGATTATCAGTTTTCCATAATAATAGAAAATTCTAATCAATTAAATTATTTTACCGAAAAAATTGTAGATTGTTTAGTTGTAGGAACAATACCAATATATTGGGGTTGTCCAAACATATCAGAATTTTTTAACACTGATGGTTTTATTTGTTTTAATTCTATAGATGAGTTAGATGATATTTTAGCATCACTTACTCCGGAATTATATCAATCAAAATTAAAATATGCTCACGAAAATTTAGAATTAGCAAAACAATATGCTGTGACAGAAGATTGGTTATTTAAAAATATATTTACTAAGTTATGATATTTCCAGAAGTTACCGTGTATCGGCCTGATATTTTTACTGATTTCAGGGGTGATCTATTAACTCTGTGGAATCATGATGAGTTTGAACCAAAACTAAATTTTAAACATGATAAAATATCATCATCTAGACAAAATGTAATACGAGGATTACATGGCGATAATAAATCATGGAAACTAACTAGTTGCCTGTCAGGAGAATTATATTTTATTGTAGTAGACAATCGACAAGATTCAGTAAACTATCTAAAGTGGGATTGGATAATATTAGATGATAAAAGCAGAAAACAAGTATTAACGCCTCCTGGTTTTGCAATCGGGTTCCTAGTATTAAGCAAACAAGCATTACTTCATTATAAATGGGCATACGACGGAGCATATGCAGATGTAGATGATCAGTTTACATTAAAGTGGAACGATTCTAACATTAATATTTATTGGCCTATAGATTCGCCGATATTATCACAACGAGATACAAAAACTAAACTAATATAAATTTATGGAAAAAGAAATTAGAAAATTAATCGTAGATGCAGCATTTCATGCCAAACATGGTCATATTCCAAGTGCTCTATCGATTGTAGATATTATATGTGCATTACATGAAACTATGACACCTAATGATATTTTTATTTTAAGTAAAGGTCATGGTTGTTTAGCATATTATGCATATTTAGTTATCATTGGCGAATTAACTATCGATGAACTTCGCAAATTTGGCAAATCTGGAAGTAAATTAGGAGGACATCCGGATAAAAATAAAATCAATAAAGTATATACATCAACTGGATCGTTAGGGCAAGGATTACCAACAGCTATTGGCGCAGCTATAGCAAGAAAGATACTTAACAAACCTGGCAAATTTTATTGTATAATTGGTGACGGTGAATGCAATGAAGGAAGTATATGGGAATCTGTAATGTTAGCTGCAGCTCATAAATTAGATAACTTAGTTTGTATTGTTGATTATAATCAATCTCAGATTCGATCATTGCCATTAGGCAATCTTAAAGATAAGTTTCAATCATTCGGATGCAATTCAATTGAAACTGATGGACACGATATAAATGAAATTATGCAATCATTAATAAATACACAAACAAATATGCCTACATTTATTATTGCTAACACAATTAAAGGTAAAGGAATTAATCAACTAGAATCAAATATGTTTACCTGGCATCATAAGGCACCAACATTAGAAGAATATACACAATTTATACAAGAAATATATGAGAACTAAATTCGCAGAAATATGCAAAAATATTGTACAAACGGATGATAAATCTGTAATATTAATAGGAGATATTAGTCACTACTTATTGCGAGATGCCCAAGACAGCGCACCGGATAGATTTTTTAATATAGGAATTTGTGAACAATCTACAGTTAATGTTGCAGCAGGTATGTCTCTTGAAGGAATGCGTCCAATCATACATACGATCGCGCCATTTGTTGTAGAAAGAGCATATGAACAAATAAAAGTTGGGTTAGGATATCAAAATACCGATGTTACAATTATTACTGTTGGCGGAACGTATGATTATGCTGATTTGGGTTGTACTCATCATTGTTACAGTGATATTGCATTAATGAGAAGTATTCCAGGAATGGATGTATATGAACCTGGATCTGCTTCTGAATTCGAGCAATTATTCAACCAATCATGGGCTAATGGCAATCCTAAGTATTTTCGATTATCAAATCATTCACATACTCAAGATCTAATAGTTAAATCTAATGAGATTAATATTATTCAAAAATCTAAAAATAATAAATACGTGTTCGTAACAGGTCATTTATTAGACGATGTATTGCATGATGAAGAAATTGGAATATTCTATGTTTCTACATTATCAAATATTTCAACAGAGTCTATTAATGAAATTTCAAAAGTATTTAACAGTGACAGTAAAATATTCTCAGTAGAAAATCATTTTATTACTGGAGGCTTAGGAGACTTAATAAGTTCTACATTTAATGTAGCGGTAACTAGAATCGGAATACAAAATAAATTTATTACAGAATACGGTACATATGATGACTTACGACAAGCATCTGGTATGGATACTAACACAATATTAAACAAATTGAAATTATGAAACACGATTACGAAAAAATTATATCGCAACTAAATTTAACTAAGCTTAGTAATGCTAATATTTTAATTACTGGTGCTAATGGGCTTATAGGAGGATTTCTAGCTGATTTATTCTCATATATGAATGATACTCACGATTACAACATTAAATTAACATTAACTAGTTTATCAACAACACCTAATCGAATAATACATTTGTTAGATAGAGATGATGTTACATATATAAGTACTGATTTATCAAAAGATAATTTAATAGTTCCTAATATTGATTTTTGTTTCTATTGTGCAGGATATGCTCAACCTTCAAAATTTTTATCACAATCGATGACTACTTTATTACTTAATTCGTATGGGGTAGCTAATACATTTGAATCTATTTTTAATAGTAATCCAACCGCAACATGTATTTATTTAAGCAGTTCAGAAATATACTCAGCATCTGATAAACAAACAGCACATACTGAATCAGATAATATTAATATTGATTTGAATAATAAACGAAATTTTTATATTTTAGGAAAAGTCAACGGTGAATTAATTGTTAACAATTTACGAAACCAAGGATATAATGCAATTTCAGCGCGAGTATCATTATGTTACGGCCCAGGCGTATTGGAAGATGATTCTCGAGTATTAAGTGAATTAGTACAGAAGGCGCTTGGGTCAAACGATACAATACAATTATTTGATGATGGTAGTGCTAAACGACGTTATTTACATGTTACTGACTTTACATCCATGCTATTAAACATTTCATTAAATGGAACACAGAATGTATATAATATATGCGGCGAAGAAGAATGCACAATTTATGAATTGGCCGAAATTATAGGAGCAACTGTTAACAAAGAAATTATAAAAGGTAAATCAAATAATGCAGTATCAGTTTCTGCACCAACTATCGTATGGAATTCATTGGATCGATATAAAAATGAATTTGGTAGTTTTCAATTAAAATCTATAAAGGACGGTGTAGTTGAATTCATAACATGGTATAAAACAATTTTAAATAAAGATTAATATGAAATTTTACGTTCCATTTGATATGCAAGTATATAATAATTTTGTAAAGGCAAATCAAACACAAAATTTACAGTACACTTATAATTTAACTAAAGATTCGATTGTGATAGATGCAGGAGGATACCGAGGAGAATTTACAGATATTATACATAATAAATATAATTGTTCTGTACACATCTTCGAACCGATAAAATCAATGTTTGATGCATTAGAATCTAAATTTAGTTCAAATCCAAAAATTATTATTAATCAATTAGGATTATCAAATTCGACAAAAAAAGATATAATTTATTTAGATAATGATGGGTCATCACTATACGGATCTGGCAATAGCGAAACAATTCAGTGTATTGATATTTCTAAATATTTACGTTCAAATAAAATACAGTCGGTGGATTTACTTAAGTTAAATATAGAAGGATCTGAATATGATGTAATAGAAAGATTAATCGATCAAAAAATGTTATCAACTATAAAAAACTTACAAGTGCAGTTTCATAGATTTGTGCCAGATTGTGACATACGTAGAATAGCTATTCATGAACAATTATCTAAAACACATACATTGTCGTGGAATTATGATTGGATTTGGGAAAGTTGGTCGATAATTGAATAGAATTCAATTTGGATTAATGAAATAACTTAATTATATTAATAAAAAGAATTATATGGATACAAATATACAACTAGTAAGTGATACAATTAATCGTGCTGATATTGACAGTCTAATCGACTGGTTAAAACAAGATCCGATACCGAGATTAACCAAAGG
>Ga0164292_10000539_pt1 | contig 29829 bp, 31 predicted proteins | sample GEODES117metaG_FD_111486 | JGI IMG/M metagenome (GOLD analysis project Ga0164292, IMG submission 111486) | Eutrophic lake water microbial communities from Lake Mendota, Wisconsin, USA - GEODES117 metaG | ecosystem: Environmental > Aquatic > Freshwater > Lake | place: USA: Lake Mendota...
CTGAAGCCGAGCCGCCGCCGCACCCGACGCACATACCTGGCGGCATCCCGCTTGGCGGCCTCATCGTCCTCGGCCTTGTGGACGGCGATGTCGGCGTCGGTGGTCGCATCGACGCGCATGGGGTCGATGTAGCCGACAGGCTTCGCACCGGGCTTGCTGACATCAATCCTCTTGCGGACGGTTCTCATAGCGCCTCACCTCGCGGGGGTTGGCTTTGCGGGCGGAGATGATGCGGGTCGGCGAACGCGGAGGCCGCATACGCGAAATCGAAACCCCGCATCCTGACGCAGGCGTCGCTCTTGGCCGAATCCCACTCGAAGATCGAAGATAAAGGGTAGTCCAATGGACGACTCTTCGCAAGGGTTTACACGAGGTTTTCATTTGTAAAGTAGCGTCGGCCGAGCGGGTGCAACAAGCACCATTTCCGGCTGAATATCCTGAAAAAGGAACTCCGGTCGGATCGTGCCGGTGAGGGACTGAGGGAGGTCAGGCCGCAACCACCTGCGTGCGCACCTCGACGCGCAGTCGCCGCTTGATCGCGGCGAAGATCGCCGAGAGATGGGTCATGGTCGGGTTGCCCGACGCCGAGAGCATACGGTGCAGGCTTTTGGCGGGGGCGTCGATCTCCCGCGCGAGCGACTCGAAGCCGATGGTCGCATTGACGAGGTCGCGCAGCACGAGCTTGGCGCTGCCGCACTCGCCATCGATGAAGAGCTGGATCGCCTCGTCCAACAGCGCGCGTGCGAACGCCGGGTCGTCGCGGACCCGCGACGCGACGGTCTCCTTGAAACTCCGGGTCAGGGCCATGGGCTCACCTTTGCGATGCCTTTCGGCGTTTGTAGTCGTCCCAACGCGCGATCGCCAATTCGATGTCTCGCTGCTGGCGGTGCTTGCTCCCCCCGCCGAGGAGCAAGATGACCTGAACGCCATCCTTGGCCAGATAGATGCGAAGTCCGGGGCCCCAGTCGATGCGGAACTCGCCGATTCCCCGGAACCAAGATACGCGGGACAGGTTGCCTTGCTCTATCCGTGCGAGAGCGATCCGGACCTTGGCCGCGGCGACGCCCTCCAAGTCAGCGAACCACTGACCGAAGGGGCTGACACCGCTGTCCAACAGTAATTCTTCAACCCGGAGCGCCATGGTGATGGTTACATAAAAGTGACCATCAGAGCAACTGCAGCAAGTCGGCTCGCTGTATGGTCAGGGATAGGTGACGGGGAGGTAGGCTGTCAGCCTATTCCGGGGCAGTCCTTCACCCAAGCGGCAAAACGGGTCAATACGGCCAGATATAGCCTCCTACACCTCAGCGATGCGCGGCAGGCGGCTCCGCCGCTTCGCCACGCTCGAGCTTCGCGATCCAGGCGTCGGCTTCCGCAGCGCTGATGTGCAGGCCGGTGGCTTCGAACTCCCGCCAAGCGCGCATTGCGGCTTGCTGCAGTTCCGCGCGGCGTTTGTCATCGGTCTTGGGGGCGAAGGGTGGGGTTGGAGTCGACATGAGGGAGCCCTCTCGGCTGATCGTCGGTCGTGCGTCCCCAATCGGGATGCTACTCCGATCCACCCGTCAGAACCCCCGACACAGGAACTCCACCGCCGCCGTGATCCGCTCGCGCTCCGCCGCGAGGTCTCGCAGCGGGATCACCACGCGGCTGTCGAGACTGTCGAGCAGGCCGCTCTGCACATCGAGCAGAAAGGGGGTCGCTGCGGCCCGCGCGCCGGGGTTGGCGTAGACATCGAACCGCGCCATCAGAAAGCCCGCCATTCAGCGAGCGGCAGACCTCCCGGGCGATTCCCCCGATTCCCCTCCCGCGCTACCCTAGGCCATGGACCTGCCCCTGCACTGGCTGCTCGCCTACACCAAGCCCCGGCAGGAACGCGTGGCCGAGGAGCACCTGCGCCGCCAAGGCTACGAGGTGCTCTGCCCCCAGATCCGCATCCAGAAGCTGCGCAACCGCCGCTGGACCTGGGTCGAGGAGCCGCTCTTTCCCCGGTACCTGTTCGTGGGGGCGGGGGAGGGGCTGTCTTGGGCCCCGGTGCGTAGCACCGTCGGGGTGGCGAACCTCGTCCGGTTCGGCGGGCAGGTCGCCGCCGTGCCCGAGACGCTGGTCGAGACCCTGCGGATGAGCGCCGCCGAGCCCCAGCACCACCGCCCGATCTACCAACAGGGCCAGAAAGTGCGCATCGTCGCCGGCCCCTTCGCCACCCTCGAAGGCGTGTTCGACATGGCGGAGGGGGGCGAGCGGGCGACGGTGCTGCTGGAACTGTTAGGTCGGCAGATAAAAATCCGCGTGGGGGTAAACAATCTGGTCACCTACGATCGGAGCGGTCTGTAGGGAATCGAGAGACCTTCCTGAACAGCGTGGAACCTTGTGGGGCGAAGCACGCCAACATCCCAGTTGAGCGGCACGCCGAGCGGCCACGACAAACCTACCATTCTTTCCGGCGGCTTCTTTGCTGTAAATTGTGGGTGTGCGCGGGGCGAGCTACGGCGGCGGGCGCGACTTAGGCGCGTAGCTGAACGCAACCTCACAACGGCTTGCCGCCCGGTGGGGTCTCGGTCGCCTCAAGTAAAAATGTTATCCCCTATCCCGTACTGCGGTTGAGCGCCCAACTCAAGCGGGAATGACGCGTACACCAGAATTGGATCGCGTCGCAATGCGGCCGCATAGAAGGGCACTCCCCGTCGGATGGTGGTATTCAGCATTTTATCTGACGAGATGAACACCCACGGGTTGATGTCAATAACAGCAAGTTTCAAGGCTTCTGCGATATCGTCCCTATCCTGCGGGTCGTACAACGCGAACAGCAAAGATAAACGACCGTCCCGAAGTTTCATCACTAATAACCCAATGATATCTCCATCCCGTCGTACTACTATCGGCGTATGCTTAAAGCATTTCGAGAACACGGAGAACTGATATCTATCCTTCTGCGCTTTGTCTTCGCTTGATCCAGAAATCCACGGATGACCCCACACCCATCGCCAGAGCGACAGGTTGCGGGCGAAGGGGTCTGCGACTGACCATCTGTCAATGAACAACTCCAAGCCCTCGTCACGAGCTGCCACGGTCTCGATTTCAAGCCGGGTGCGTCCTCGCTTACCCATGAAAAGAATGCCGTTCTTTAAGCCGGAGAACCACTTCGTGATGACGCCAATCACGCGAAAATGCGTCGGTAACGCCATGATGAAATAGACTGGCTCCAGTCGTGCGCATTCTGAAAATCTTCTTGAGGAATCATAGATTCGCTTGGCATCAAGGGTGAACGAGGAAATCGCCACTCGTCCCGAGTACCTCTTGATGGCGGAGAATAAGACCATCGTTGCTGCTAACCGATGTTTGGAATTCTTGTCAGTCCACCAAGTCGTTAGCCAGCCGAACTTGACCGGGCCCGTGTCGTCGCCGACATACCAATCGGGAAGGATGCCGATGTAGCTCACGAGCTCGCCGTCGCCGTATGCTGCAATCAGAAGAACGTCGCTTTCATCGGCCCGCGGGTTAAGCGCTTGGGCGATGCACCGCCGCCTTGAAATAGGCAGTCGCGATCTGGTCCAGAACTCCTCATCTCTGGCAATCGATCGAAAATCCTTCTTTGAGTACTCAACAACCTTAAGACCGCTCATAGACCGCTCCCACACGCCTTAAAGCAGTTCCTTACTTGGCGTTATCATTTGTAACCCGCTGAGTAGTCTAAACTACCGCCACGCTGGCCCCGACGATTGAATCTTAAATCACCGACTTGCCATCACTTCAAGCGCGCAGGGCTCTGAATCAAGATACGTCGATTTAATGCAGGAAGGCCCCGCTGAGACGCAGAAAAAAGCACTCGGTCATTTATTCGCGCGGTACGCGAAATCGGCGCGGCGGATTTCGATGTCTCATCGGATGCTCCAACTCATGCGGTGCCTGACATCTTCGCCTAGAGCATCCCGAACGAGATGGGAGGCCGTTGCAAGTTCAGTGCCTGAATCACATCCGCGAGCGGTCTTGATTTTCTCGGTTCCGGCGCAAGGTAGTCCACCAGAACATTTTCGTGCAGGCTTGGGTGCACCATTATTTCGGTGACATCCGGCAAATCGTTACGCTGCAGCAGTGCATCGTCAATGCTCCCAAAAAAACGGGTCGATGAGAGCCCTAGCGATCTGATCCTGTGGTTGATCAAGGTCTTGTACAGCCGTTTGGGAATCGACGGCTGCCAGCCGATGTTTCTAGACAGCCGAACATGTCGGATTTGGTGTTGTCGAGCCACCGACAGCGCGATGTTGAGCAACGGGAAAGTCGTGTGGACATGATGATGTGAATCAATATGGGTGGGCCTTATTCCGAATTGTATGCATCGTCGAATTTGCGCGTCCCATTCGTCATATATCGCGACGTGTTCCTCTTTCGAGACAGTCAGCTTTGATGTGGCGATTTGATGGTCGAAGCGGCCTTCACGGGCGAGACGTCTGCAGGTCAGGATTCCTGTAGTCAACGGCGTGCCCTCCACCAAGTTTAGATGCACGCCTATGCGGCCGTGGAGACGCATCGTGTCGACCATCTCGACCGCTGCCTCGAAACACGGCCCCGTCGACAGCATTGAGGCTGAGGAAATCAGTCCGCGATCGAAGGACAATGAGATTGCTTCGTTCACCGCGGCGGACATGCCGAAGTCATCCGCATTGATTATACATTTGCCTGTAATCATGGACTTCCGGCTCTCCCCTGGTGCAAAGCCTGGCGGGCGTGTCTAGTGATTGTCACGAGACATTGGACGTGGCCCCGCCGCTCGGTCGAGGCATGCCAACCGTGACGATGGATAGTTCTGTACGGCAATCACTACCCGGCATGACAAGTTGGACGCGTGGGCAGTATGCAAACCTCAGTTGCCGGGAGTCGCCTACGAGACTCTGCTTCATGCCGTCATTACGACAGTCTAGCTTCGCGACCGATGGCTGTCATCGTGATGTAGTCGACAATCATCGGTGGGCGGGTGCTCGATCGGAAATCCATCACGAAGAGTCTGCCGCGATGACCCAGGGTTACAGCGAATCTCGGGATACAGTCAATCGATGACGATTTATCAGGTGGACTGCAGAAGCATGCTTTTAGGTCGGCCGTGCGATAACGAAATTCGTTATCAATAGGCCGCCGAGATCGGCTCCTGTCGGTCTGGTCACGTCAGGCCTGGGTGATCGGGTGGAAAGTGCGGTGGACTTCGTCGCTGCTTCCTGTGGTCGGGCAAGACATCCGCCGGCAGGGTGAAGTCCATCTAAGGCTGGGTCGCGGCCCATTAAGCTGGGATGAGCGCAAACGTGACATCGGCGGCGGCCGGACTCGCCTTCCCAACCGCTAGTCGTTATAGTGCCGCTGGCTGCGGCCCATCTGTCGAGCCAGACCTCTCGATAGTCCGATGTTCGACATTGTGCCCGGGTCCAAGCGTCCCCCGAGCGCCTCAGGTCGCGGCGGGCCGTAGCAGGGAGGGGCATGTGTAGCGGCGACGGTTAAAGCTCAGGATCTATTAAGTTATCATCCCTTCCTGTTATCGGGCGCCGTCGTCAAGCGTCCGGGCTACCCGATCCTCCACGGTTTCATTACGGGGGAGGCGGTAGCGTGCGCGGGGATTTTCGGGGGGGGGCTTCGAGGCAGCCGGAGCGCGCCTTGTCATCCGAGTAAACTTTCTACCGCCAGTTTATCCTCGGCATCGGTCAACAAGCGGCCCCCGAGGCGTCTAGTCCGGCGTCCCCTCATTCGCCGACATAGCCGTCTCGTCGCTGTTCCGGGTGTGGCTCACACTGCGAAATGCACACCCAATCCTCGTCATTCCGACTTAGTCCATCGCGGGTCAACAATGAAGTTCAGAAGATTTCTCTCCAATTCCTTCCAAAGACTGCAAGCCACCTCAATGTATCGTCGTCTAAGAAGCGCGTGGTGGTTCGAATCGTTGGTCATCATCCCGATTGAGCGATTGGGAATTCTCGAGCGAGAAATCGGCGATGTATATCTGAAAAAGCTTGTCGGCACGGAACACCCCACGATAGTCGAAATCGGTGCCGATTCGGGGACGGACACCTCTCGGTTGAGCAAGCTTTTCCCGGGCGGGAGGATCCTGTCTTTCGAACCCGATCCAAGGAACGTCCCTCGCGTTTCGAGCCGAATCTCTGGTCTCGACAACGTAGAATTGACGGCGAAAGCGGTCTCCAACTTCAACGGAAAGGCGGTCTTCCACCTGAGCGCCGGAAAATCAGGCGGGGGGCAGGGCTCTTCCTCCCTGCGCGAACCGAATCTTACAACGACCGTCTTCCCGGAGATCGAGTTCCCTGAATCAATCGAGGTGGAGTGCCTCCGGCTGGACGATTACTGCGTCGAACGTGGCATCTCGAAGATTGATTTTCTTTGGATGGATGTACAAGGCGCAGAAGACATGGTGATAGACGGCGGTGCTGAGACATTTAGGGACCGGGTGAGATTTCTCTATACCGAGTATTCGAATCTGGAGATGTATAAAGGTCAGGTAGACCTCGATGGCTTGATGGCAAGGCTCCCGGGGTATCGCATTGAACGAATCTACACCTCCAATGTCCTTCTGCGGAACGCTCGTCCGCGGGTCGGTGGCTAACCGATGTCGCTGGCGATGTCAGGCGGTCGCTACCTTGCGCGCATATGGATGCTTTTCTCTATTCTCGTGAGTGGGGTTCCACAGCGCGGTCCGGCTCGCTTTTTTTTGAAGATTCCGCGGCGAATCACTATGGGGTCGCGATGACTATCCAAGACGGCGAAAACGGCCCCTCGCTCGGTTCCCGTGGAGCAGTCGCGCCGCTCGCGATTTTCGGCGTAATCGGGCTCATCGAACAGGGGCTATGAGCGTGTCCCGAGGGGTCATCTTCGTTGCTGGCCACCGTGGGATGGTTGGGTCGGCCATTTGTCGGCAGCTGATCTCGCAAGGGACAGATCCGGGCGCCATTGTGACCCGAAATCGAAATGAACTTGACTTAACGGATCAGTTGGCCGTGAGGCGGTTACTATGGGAAATCAGGCCTTCGGAGGTGTATCTCGCGGCCGCGAAGGTCGGAGGTATCTTCGCCAATAACAATTACCCCGCGGATTTCATCGGGATCAACCTGGCGATCCAGACCAATTTGATTACTGCATCTTTCGAAGCGGGGGTGAAGAGACTGCTGTTCCTTGGATCGAGTTGCATCTATCCAAGGCTTGCGAGGCAGCCGATCACTGAAGACTCGCTTTTAACGGGGCCTTTAGAGGGGACCAATGAGCCTTACGCGGTCGCGAAGATCGCGGGTATAAAGTTGTGTGAAAGCATGAACCGACAGTACGGCGCGTCCCATGGCATCAGCTACCGGAGTGTGATGCCGACCAATCTCTACGGGCCGGGGGACAACTATCATCCAGAGAATTCGCACGTCGTCCCGGCGCTCATCAGGCGCTTTCATGAAGCCAAGAAAACAGGGCTACCGCTCGTCGTGGTTTGGGGCTCGGGATTACCGAGGAGGGAGTTCTTGTACGTGGACGATCTCGCGCGTGCGTGCCTACACGTCATGAACCTGCCTGATGCTGCCTACACGGCCAGTACGACTCCGATGTGCAGCCACATCAATGTAGGATGCGGTCATGACATTACAATTAAGGAGACCGCGCAACTTATCGCTAGTGTGGTGGGGTATGAGGGGCAGATTCAGTTCGATACCACTAAACCTGACGGTACGCCGCGTAAGCTGCTCGACAACTCGCGGATATCAAGGTTAGGGTGGCAGCCCACAATGGGCCTCGAGCAAGGTCTGACCGAGACTTACGAAGATTTTCTGGAGAGAGCGAAGCATGGCACGATCTGAGGCGGCCAAGGTCGCGCTGATTACGGGCATCACCGGTCAAGACGGTTCCTATCTGGCTGAGTTTCTGATCGAGCAGGGATATGTGGTGCACGGCGTGAAGCGACGGGCCAGCATGTTCAACACCCAGCGTGTCGATCACCTATACCAAGACCCTCACGAAGAGGGCAGGAAGCTCCACCTACACTACGGAGACCTGACCGACACGAGCAACCTCCTCCGTATCGTTCAGGAGACCAGACCCGATGAAATCTACAACTTGGGCGCCCAGAGCCATGTCGCCGTCAGCTTCGAAAGCCCGGAATACACGGCGGATGTCGATGCAATCGGCACCCTTCGTCTGCTTGAGGCGGTCCGCATCCTTGGGATGCAGAAGACGACCCGGTTCTATCAAGCATCCACGTCGGAACTTTATGGTTTGGTGCGTGAGACGCCCCAGACCGAAGCCACCCCGTTTTATCCCAGGAGTCCGTACGCGGTAGCGAAACTGTATTCCTATTGGATAACGGTCAATTACCGGGAGGCGTATGGACTTTACGCATGCAATGGGATTTTGTTCAACCACGAGTCCCCACGCCGAGGTGAGACTTTCGTTACGAGGAAGATCACCCGGGGGCTGGCACACATCGCATTGGGTCTGGAAAAGTGTCTGTACATGGGGAATCTGGATGCGTTGCGCGATTGGGGCCACGCGAAAGACTATGTACGGATGCAGTGGTTGATGCTCCAACAGGACAGACCCGACGACTACGTGATTGCCACGGGCCGTCAGCATTCAGTCAGGCAGTTCATCACCTGGGCGGCGAAGGCTCTCGGCGTCACCCTTCGGTTCGAGGGGGCGGGTGTCAAGGAGGTGGCCGTTATCGCTGCGGTAGACGGCGATAGGGCCCCGGCTATGAAGCCGGGGATGGTCGTGGTTCGTATCGACAAGCGATACTTCAGGCCGACCGAGGTGGAGTCGCTTCTTGGCGATGCTTCCAAGGCGCGCTCCGCTTTGGGCTGGCAGCCGCACATCACCTGCGAGGAGATGTGTCGGGAGATGGTCGAGCATGATCTGGTCGAGGCGCGACGAAGCGCGCTGCTGCGCAGCAACGGTTTTTCCGTAGATCTGCCTTTCGATTGATCGCTCCTCTACGCACCGCCATGAGCCGTGTATCCTCGGTGGGTGTCGCATCTGGCTTTCGGCGGTGTCACCCGCGACGAGTGCCGTCCGTGCAGCGGATTCGGCCAGAGTTAGGGACGGCGCAATCGTCGCGGCGTCGACGGTCTTCGGTCATGGGATTGGGAGGCGTCGCTCACGTCGATCCGTGTCGGGTCGGCGGGTCTAGCAGTCGGTACTAGCCCTGCATCGACCAGCGGATTACGGGTTGCGTTCGTATCAGATTGATTCCAACGAAACGACGATCTTCTGTCGACGCCGCGGCCGCTCCACAGTCCTCCCATTTCGGTCCCCGCTGAACCAACAGGTTGAATGATGTCCTTGATCAACGAACGCGAAGTGGTCTTCCTTGTCGTGTCCTGTGACCGTTACTCGGATTTATGGACGCCGTTTTTCACGATGATGCAGAAGATGTGGCCCGACTGCCCGTATCGGCAGTACCTGATGACCAACGAAAAGGATTTCGTTTTCGATGGGGTCACCGTCATCAAGACAGGGCCCGATGTCGACTACTCGTCTCAGGTTCGACGCGCCGTGGAACAGGTTGACTCTCGTTGGCTGATCCTTTGGCTAGAGGACTGCATCATCTCGAGGCCAGTAGATACAGCACGATTGCATCAGATCGTGAGCGCGGCATGTGCTGCCGAGGCGGGATATCTGAAGCTCTCCGACGACTATCCTTTATCGTACGATGGCGACCTGGCTTCGGGGACGGGATTGATACCGAAAAATGTCCGCTATCGTTCTGCCGTTGGGATGTCCTTGTATCGTAGGGACGTGTTGTTCCGTCTGTTTCCGTCCGGGAAGTCGGCATGGGAACTCGACAAGAGCAGGGAATCCAACGCCTTTACAGAGGACTTCTACTGCTTGACGCTGGAAGAGGCAAAATCGGCGCCAATCAAGTACATCAACACAGTCATCAAGGGGAGCTGGTACCTGCCGGCGGTACCGTTCCTTCGACGAAACGGTTTCCGTGTGCTGTTGCAAGGCCGTCCGAGACAGACAACCTTAGCGTATTTAGCGATAGTTCTCTTCCTTGCCCGTATAGCCGTCCTGAAGCGATTCCGGTTGCACTGGTTCGAGTGACACTCCGACGAAATCCCGTGTGGTTGGAAATCCCGATCCACCATTTCTACCCTTCGGTCGCGGCAAGAGGATCCGTCGCGCAGACTCGATTCCCTTCTCCGCGGCAGTCTCCGAAGTTCATGGGCCGTCTGGGTGGCGATGCTATCCGGTTTCCTGACGGACTGCGCCGGATGTATGAATCGGCGATCCTGATTTCGACTACATGGCGTGCATGGCCGCGGTGCGCGCGCGCTTGCAAGTAAATTGACTATGGCCCGCAAAGTGCGCATCTGTCAGGTGATCAGCGGCTACTTCCGGAACGATCCGAGGGTCTTTCATCGCCAGACCAAGTCATTGAGAGACGCCGGATACGACGTTTCGGTATTGACGAACGACGGGCTGGATGATGAAGAGGTGGGCGGGATACGGATCCGGTCTACTGCCCTGCTCCTACGTTCCCGCGCTGCCGTGCTGTGTCTAGCCACGTGGCAGTTCTGGAGAGCGTGTCGCGAAGAGCGAGCCGATGTTTACCAATTACACTCTCCGGAGCTGGTGCCGTTGGGGTTGATGCTGAAGCGCTTCGGGTATCTGGTCGTATACGACGCGCACGAGGATCTCCCATCCCACATCTTGGAGAAGGAGTGGCTGCCCCGCTATGTTCGTCGACCGATATCTTTTTTTGTGGAGCGTATGCTGACGTATGCGTACAAAAGGTTCGACGGGATCGTGTCACCCCATCAGCACGTCGTCGACGCGGTCAAGCAGATAAACCCGAACACGGAGCTCGTAGCCAATTTCGCGAAGGTGGATGTAACCGCTGCGCCACGGTCCGGCAGGATGTCTGCTCGCCGACCGATAGTCTGTTACTCGGGGACCATGTACTTGCACAGCAACCAAATGGAGACCTTGTCAGCGGTCACCGCGATCCCGGGCGTGCAGTATCATGTGGCGGGGTACATGCCCGATGAGCTGCGTGTCCAGCTTGAGGGCCATCCCGGATATGGGAACCTCGTATTCCATGGCCGCCTCGCGTGGGAGGATCTCGGGGAGTTTTATAACGAGGCGGTTGCGGGGTTGGTCGTCATCGGATTGACGCGCAACCTCGGGGGCCGTCGTGGGACATATGCCGTCAACAAGCTGTTCGAGTATATGGAGGCGGGGCTGCCTGTCGTCTGCACAGCGAGCGACCTATGGAACGAGATAATTGCCGAGTATAAGTGCGGGATAGCTGTCGAGCCGGGTAGCGTGCGACAAATCCAGTCCGCCATCGAACTTCTGGTCGGCGACCGAAGATTGGCCGAGGAGATGGGGGATAACGGTCGCCGGGCGGTACTGGAAAGGTTCAACTGGAGCAAGGAGGAGGAGAAATACCTCTCTGTCTTCAATCGGCTCTTGGAGAACGCCGGCGTTGTCACTCGATAAACAGGGATGCAGTCCATGAAGACTTCACCAGTCAGAATAGCGGTCATCGGCCTAGGCTATGTAGGGTTGCCTCTCGCCGTGGAGTTCGCGAAAAGCAGGTCTGTGCTGGGTTTCGACATCAGCAGACAGCGAATAACCGATCTGCAAGCCGGTCTTGACCACACTGGCGAAGTTGACCCTGGACGCCTGTCCAACTGCACGAATCTTCGTTTCACGACTGAAGAGGGCGAACTCGGTAGCTGTGGAATCTTCATCGTGACCGTGCCTACGCCGGTCACCGAAGACCACGCGCCTGATCTCTCCCCGCTTTTGGCCGCCAGCGCGGCCGTTGGTCGGCGTATGACCCGAGGCGCCTTGGTCGTGTACGAGAGCACCGTCTACCCCGGGTGCACCGAAGAAGAATGTGTTCCGGTACTGGAGAGTTCCAGCGGCCTTAAGTTCAACAAAGATTTCTTTGTCGGTTATTCCCCCGAAAGGATTAACCCTGGGGATCGCGAAAGGAAGCTAAGCTCGATCAAGAAGGTCACATCCGGCTCGTGCGCTGAGGCAGCCCGGGCTGTCGACACTCTCTACAGGAGCATCATCGCGGCTGGCACGGTCCCTGTATCCAGCATAAAGGTGGCCGAGGCCAGCAAGGTCATTGAGAACGCGCAGCGCGACCTGAACATCTCTTTCGTCAACGAGCTTGCGCTCATCTTTGATCGCGTCGGCATCGATACCATGGAGGTGTTGGCTGCGGCGTCGACGAAATGGAACTTCCAGTTTTTCCGGCCCGGTTTGGTGGGTGGCCATTGCATCAGTGTGGATCCGTACTACCTCGTCCACAAGGCACAACGGCTGGGATATCATCCTGAGGTCCTGCTTAGCGGTCGGCGCGTCAACAACCGCATGGCGAACTTCATCGCGACGAAGACCGTGAAACTCATGGTGCAGAAAGGGATAGTGGTGCGGGGCGCACGCGTTCTGGTTCTCGGAGTTACGTTCAAAGAGGACTGTCCCGACATTCGTAACTCGAAGGTCGTGGACATAGGGACTGAATTGAGCGAGTTCGGCGCGTCGGTGGATTTTCACGATCCGGTGGCTGACCCGGAGGAAGTCCGGCAGGAGTTCGGGATAGAGTTGGTGCGGAAGCCGTCCCCGAGACGCTATGATGCAGTGATCCTCGCGGTCGCGCATCGCGAGTTCATCGGTATTGACGTGAAGCGCCTGAAAAGGCGGACGATGTCGGTTGTGTACGACGTGAAGTCAGTGCTGCCCAAGCATCTCGTCGATGGGCGACTTTAGTGCCGCGCCGGAGGTGAAATCGATGCCGTCTTTTTCTGTCGGGTCCGCCCATAACTAGTTTAATCGGTAAGTTCCTTTCCCGGTCTTTCGTACAAGATGTTGGGAAACTGTTCATTGGCACTACGATTGCGCAGGGGATTGGCCTCCTGTGCTACCCGGTCTTTACTCGGCTATTCTCGCCAGAGGACTTCGGCGAACTCGCGTGGATATCGACAAGTTCGCTGTTACTCGCGGTGATCGCCAGCGGCTCCTTGGAGGTGGCGATAATCACGGCTCGGACACGCCAATTAGCGACGGATCTCTTCATTTGGGTACTCTACCGTGCGTCCGTGGTGATAGTGACCGTCGCTTCATCGGTCCTCGTTATCGCCGCGTTGATGCTCGATGCAGGGGCGAGGGGACCTGTCGTCGGATTCACTGCAGGGGTCGCTTCAATGGCGATTCTCACAGTCGCGTCGTGGTGCGCGTCCGAGTGGATGGTCCGCAACAAAGACTTCGTTGCGTTGTCGCGGTTCCGGGTCATGCAGAGCGGTTACGTGGCGGCGGTGAAAGTCGCCGCCGGGCTCGCCGCCGCCCCAATAAATGGCCTCGTCTTCGGTGAAGTACTCGGTCGCTTTGCATCCTTACCGCGGTTCTTGCTGAGTGTCTGGGACGAGCACGGTCCGAAGTCGCTCGGCGAAAGCCTGAGACGTTCCCGGCGCGCGTCCCTAAGGTATACGAATTTCCCGCGTATCCATTTGCCGGATCAGCTCCTGAATATCCTAGGGGGTGTCATCCAAGTCCCGATCATCGGTCTTTTCTTTGGGAAGAAGGAACTCGGTCTTGTTGCACTGGTACTGTCAGCGCTCTACATGCCAATTACGGTGCTGAGCGCGGCCATCAAGGATGCATTCCGCCATCGCGCGACGACCCAGTATCGCGAGACGGGGGGGTGTCGACCTGCGTATGTCGGTGTCATCATGCCTGTGGCATTGGCATCGCTGCCCGCGTTTTTAGTCCTCTATCTGCTCACGGGCGACATCTTCGGGTTTGTGTTCGGTGCAGAGTGGAGGCAGGCTGGCGTGTACGCGGCCATTCTCGTGCCGATGTTCTACATGAACTTTGTCGCCATGTCCGCAAATGGTGTCTTCGTGATCACTGGGAACTTGAAGGCATCTCTGGCCTGGCAGGTCGTCGGATTCATCCTGCCAGCTGTCGGTATGCTCTTCGGCGCGGTGCATGTCGGAACGGTAGAGGCAGCGCTAGTTGGCCTGTGTGCAGCAAAGTCGATCTCGTTCGCCCTGCACATGGTTCTCTCATATAGCCTAGCCAAAGGCCGTGTTTAGTATCGGTCCAGAAAGCCGAATCGTGAGATAGCAAAATGGATGCCAATCGTTCAATCGCCGTCGTCGACTATGGGGTGGGAAACATCGGGTCGATTTGCAACATGCTGAAGCACATTGGCGTCAAATCCTTGGTCGCAACGGTGCCTGCTGATCTCGACGGCGTCCGCGGGATCGTACTGCCCGGGGTAGGTCATTTCATGAAAGCCATGGAGCGGCTCACCGAGAGTGGGATGGCGGCTGCGCTACGCGAGACCGCAAGCCGGGGCGATATTCCGATCTTGGGCATCTGTCTGGGTATGCAGTTGATGTGTCATTCAAGCGAGGAAGGTGGCGTTGGAGGTTTGGGAGTGATCGATGCGGAAGTGAAGCGTTTCATAATCCCAGAGGGCTCTACGCTGAAAGTCCCGCATATGGGATGGAGTGAGGTAAACATAAAACGGGAAGGTACGATATTGGGAGACACCGGTCAGCGCGATCCGAGGTTCTACTTTGTCCATTCCTATTTTGTCGAGTGCCGCGATGACAGATTGATCATCGGCACCAGCGAGTTTGGCTCGATGTTCACGTCAGCGTTTTCCAAGGGAAATTTGATTGGCGTCCAGTTTCACCCCGAGAAAAGTCACCGCTACGGTGTAGAGTTATTCAAGCGGTTCGACGGCCTGACCCGATGATGCGTCCGCGCGTGATTCCAACGCTCCTCCTTTCTGGGTTTGGTCTCGTCAAGACGAGGAAGTTCGCTGATCCCGTCTATGTGGGCGACCCTACCAATGCTGTCCGGATATTCAATAGCAAGGAAGTCGATGAACTGATGCTGCTGGACATTGATGCGTCCCGTAGTCGGCGCGGTCCGGATTTTGGGTTCCTGGAGGAGATTGCGGCCGAGGCGTTTATGCCTTTGGGTTACGGGGGCGGTGTTGCCTCTGTAGGCGTGATGGAAAGGCTGTTCAGGATTGGGTTTGAGAAGGTGGTGGTCAACTCGGCGATTTACGAGAGTCCGTCCCTGCTACGCGAAGCCGTCGCGTGTTTCGGTTCTCAAAGCGTGGTCGCCAGTGTCGATGCGAAGAAGGATTTCCTCGGACGCTATCGGGTGGTGTCCAGAGGCGGGACGGTCCGTCAGCCGGAGGATCTTTCGGTTGTGTTGCAGAGGGTTCAGGACGATGGCGTAGGAGAGCTTATCCTCAACTCGGTCGATAAGGACGGTACGATGCTGGGTTATGATATTGAACTGGTGTCCCGTGGGGCTGATGCTCTAAGAATCCCCCTCGTCGCGCTCGGTGGTGCTGGCAGCACGGATGACATGAAGGATGCGCTGAAGGCCGGGGCATCAGCCGTGGCTGCGGGTTCGATGTTTGTTTTTCACGGGGTTCATCGCGCAGTGTTGATCAGCTACCTTGATCATGACCAACTGGATTTTTGATCATGCCATATTCAGGCAGGTGCTTGTCGGTGGCGGTCGGATCGAGGTTTCAATCAAGCTCTGCAATCGTGGGCGACGCTCATAATGAGGAAGGGTCCGTCAATGCAGACTGAGAGCCAAAATATTTGTCTTCGGTGCGTCATGGATAGCACGGTACCGGACATCCGATTCTATCCGGATGGTCGTTGTTCGCTGTGCCGGCACTACGATGAGGTTCTTGTCCACGATTTACATAACAACGAGGACGGAGAACGACGACTCGAGCGGCAGCTCCAGGAGATACGGGATCGAGGTGTGGGGCGTCCTTACGACTGCATAATCGGTGTCAGCGGCGGCGTGGACAGCTCCTACGTCGCGTGGCTCTGCAAGGTCCGATACGGTCTTCGTCCGCTCGCCGTACATGTGGACAATGGATGGAATACCGAGCTGGCAGTGGCAAATGTCGAGAGGTTGGTCAAAGCGCTAGACATCGACTTGATCACACAGGTGCTCGATTGGCGCGAGTTCAGGGACATACAGATCTCGTTCCTGAAGTCTGGCATCTCGAACATAGAGATCCCGACGGATCACGCCATCTGGGCGACCTTGCTTCGGACCGCGTCACGGACGAACACGGTATACGTCATCGCGGGTAACAATGTCGCCACCGAGTCGATCATGCCTAGTTCCTGGCTCTATGGGTCGAAGGATTCCCGCCTCATCAAGTCGATTCACCGGAGCTATGGCAAGCTGCCAATGAGGAGTTACCCGACCCTTTCAACGTTCGATTACGTTAGGTACCTGCTGTTTCAGGGCATACGCTGGATACCGATACTCAACTACCATACGTACGTAAAGAAGGACGCAAAGGATGTGCTTATACGGGAATTGGGGTGGCGTGATTATGGCGGAAAACACCACGAGTCCGTCTTCACGCGGTTCTTTCATGCGGATTTCCTGCCGACGAAGTTCGGATACGACTTGAGGAAATCGTACCTCTCCGCCGAGATTTGTTCCGGACAGATCACCCGCGAGGACGCGCTGGAATCCTTGGCGGTTCCGCCGGCCACCGCCGAATTTATTCGCGTTGACAGGGAATATGTCATCAAGAAGCTTGGGTTGTCCGAATCCGAGTTTGATTCCATCATGGCGCAGGCGCCGCGAAGCCATGAGGACTACCGCAATAGTGAACGTCTTTGGACGGTCTTCGGGGAGTTGGTGAAGCGCGCTAGGGACCATGTGACCAGGGTTGGGTAGGGCGCCCTCTTGGACCAAAGCGTGGTGATACGTCAGGGAACTCTGTTGAGCCGTATTTCGAATTTACGTGCTCCGTCCTTGCTTTGGAGTTCTGGCTTCCTGTTTTGCGCCTTCTATGTCATGACGACTATCGGCTTCCTGACGACGAACCACGCATCTCGGGTGTTGGTCACCCCGATTAGGGCGGTGGCTATTGGTGCCGTGATCGTCGGGCTGGCCTACTCGCTGTTGACCCGTCAGATTCCTCGGGCCTCTGTCATCTCGGTGCCGCTTTATCTGTTCACGTTGTTGCTTGGGTTGGGTCTAGGGCTCTTTAACGGTTCCTTTGACAAAGTATCCGAGGGTTTTTCACAACATCTGTTGGTTTGCTCGATCGGATTAATGGTGGTGTCCGGAGTTAGGGCGGAGGATTGGGATCTCAGTATTCCTCGGTTCGTGGTGTTGTACTCCATATGCTGCGCATTAGCTCTTTGGGCCGTCGGGGCCATGGAAGCCGATTTTCCGCCTCGATTCTTGTACGAGTATACGGCTGACAAGGAAGGCGCGGTGGTCAACTACAGTCAGGAGGTCTCGAGACTGTTCGGTTATGCGGCGATCGCCGCCTGCGCGATCCTGCTTCGCCGCCTTCAGAGCCGGGTGTCTGGGGCGACTCTCGCCGCGCTCGTCGTCGGGTTCCTATCGCTTAGTCTGATTGGCGGTGGGCGCGGGGATAGCCTCGGTGCCGTCATGGTTGTCATCCTTGCGCTCGTTTGGGCCCGGCCGTTGCTCACCGCTCTCGTGTTTATCACTGCCGGAGTGTCGTTGGTTCTGTTCGTCGGTCCATTCGATGAGCTTTGGCGTGAGTTGATGATTGTCAATAGAATATTGGAGACCTTGGACGGAGATCTTGGGCAGAGAGACATACTGCTCCGGCAGTCCATAGATCTCTTAGTGGCAGAGCCCCGGTGCGCGTTGCTTGGATGTGGACTTGGTTTCTTTCAGCATTTTTATGCCTTGCCTTGGTACGGGTATCCGCACAACTTCATTGCCGAGATGTGCATAACATACGGTCTTGTCTTTACGATGGTTTTCCTTGTGGTGTTGGGTTTGGCGTTTCTCAGCTTCGTCCGGTCGAGTGGATTGACTTGCTTCGCAAGCCTGTTGTTCATTTATACACTGATCATCTCCATGAAGAGTTTTGACATTGTGACAAACTGGTTTTTGATGGTCTTCTCGTTCTACTTTATTGGTCGATGGATCGCGGAGGCGTTGAGTCGGACGCGGCCCGACAGGGTCGACAACCGGGTTCCGTCTTCGATGAGACCGACGCAGGGTGTCTAAGCCGGATGGAGGGTAGCCAGTGATTTCCCATTCAGCGTTCGTCCATCCCCTCGCCGATGTCGCCGATTGTCGAATTGGGGATCGGACCCGTGTATGGCAGTTCGTCGTCGTTCTGAAAGGGGCAAGCATCGGTTCGGACTGCAACATCTGTGCGCACTCGTTAGTGGAAGGTGATGTTGTCGTCGGCGATCGGGTGACCGTGAAGTCAGGCGTGCAGCTTTGGGACGGTACCCGCGTGCACGACGATGTGTTCATTGGCCCGAACGTCACCTTCACCAACGATATGTTCCCGCGCAGTCGTCGGCGTCCGGAACGGTTTGCCGAGACCACGATCTGCAGGGGGGCGTCGATCGGGGGGGGGGCGGTTCTCCTCCCTGGTATCACGGTTGGAGAGGGGGCGATGATCGGCGCGGGTGCCGTCGTCACCCGAGATGTGCCGTCCGGTGTGGTGGTCGTCGGCAATCCTGCGCGCAGTATCGGAAATGTCCCGGGAGGGTCTGATGGCTGACGTGGCGGATTGCCGGTTCGTCCCAATCCCGAAAATCAGTGACGAGCGGGGCAGCTTAAGCTTCCTTCAACCCGGGCCCGTTCTCCAGTTCGACATTCGAAGGGTGTACTACCTGTATGACGTGCCGCCTGGTGGCGAGCGAGGTGCGCACGGTCATCGCGCCCTTCGGCAGCTCATGATCGCCGTGAGTGGCTCTCTAGAGGTTGAGTGCGATGACGGACGCCATCGAAAAATGTTCCGTCTGGATTCACCCGACAGGGGTCTTTACGTATGCCCCATGATCTGGCGGCGGCTCTCGAATTTCCGTACAGGGACGGTGTGTATGGTGCTGGCGTCGGATGTCTACGATGAGAAGGACTACTTCCGTAACTACGGGGATTTTCTCTCGGAGGCGTTGAAAGCATGAGCGTACCCTTCCTGGATCTGAAGGCGACCTACACGACGTTGCAGCCGGAGATCGATGCGGCGGTCAAGCGAGTCCTTGATAGTGGTTGGTACATCGGGGGTGCGGAGGTAGAGGCGTTCGAGATTGATTTCGCGCGGTACGTGGACGCCACGTACTGTGTCGGCGTCGCGAACGGGTTGGAGGCCCTGCAACTGGCGTTGATGTCGGTAGGCGTCACCCCCGGATCTGAAGTCCTCGTTCCGGCCCACACTTTCATCGCGACATGGTTGGCAGTTACTCATTGTGGAGCTATCCCAGTCCCTGTCGACGTCCGGTCGGACACTTATCAGTTGGACCATTCGCTGCTCGCGGCTGCGATAACTCCTCGTACCAGGGCAATCATCCCCGTGCATCTTTACGGGATGCCGTCTGAGATGGACGCGGTGCTCGAGGTGGCATCCTCGCATCAGGTGCCGGTCGTAGAGGATGCTGCGCAGGCACATGGCGCGCGATTCCGTGGCCGCCGCATCGGTTCTCATGGTGCCGCGGTAACATGGAGTTTCTACCCCGGTAAGAACCTTGGTGCGTTCGGTGACGCGGGCGCGGTGACGACGAACGACGATGATGTCGCTGCCCGTTTGAGATCTCTGCGGAACTATGGATCGACTATCCGGTACGTCCATGAGGTGAAAGGGTTCAATAGCAGGCTTGATCCTGTCCAAGCAGCGATCCTGAGGGTCAAGCTCGGTCATCTGGATTTATGGAACGACCGACGAAGAGCAATTGCGCGCCGTTATCAGGATGAACTCGCGGCGACCGGGCTCGGGCTTCCTGTGGAGCGAGCCCACATCGAATCGTCCTGGCACTTGTTCCCGGTACGCCATGGGAGTCGAGATAGACTTCGAGAAGGGCTCCGATCGTCCGGAATCGAGACTCTCATCCACTATCCGGTACCTCCGCATCGTCAGGGTGCGTATTCGGATCTCGAGTGTCCACTGGGGTCGTTTCCCGTCGCTGAATCGATCAGCGAGCAGGTGCTCAGCCTGCCCATCGGACCTGCGATGACCGACGACCAGGTGGAACGAGTGCTGTCAGCGGTTCGCGGGATTGTAAGTGACCTGGATTAGACTCCCTTCGTGGGCTTCAACGCTGCGTTCAGTTGCTACTATCCCGCTTTCGACGTCGCGGGGGACCGCCGCGTGGTGACCGGAAGGTATGCCGATCCAGGCATTTTTCCCTGCACCAGCTGGTCGACGGGTAGCGGCGAATCGGTAGCAACCCACTTTCAACCATCGTGGAGCTGAGGATGTCCATGCAAGATCGCCCATTTCTATCATTCGCGGCGCCGGATATCGGCGAAGAGGAGATCGCCGAGGTCGTCGATTCTCTCCGCTCGGGATGGGTCACCACCGGCCCAAAGACCCGACGGTTCGAACAGGAGTTCGGAGCGTTCTTAGGCGGTGATGTCGAAGCGGTGGCCGTAAATTCGGCCACGGCGGGACTTCATCTGGCCCTCGAGGCTCTCGGGGTAGGACCCGGAGATGAGGTCATCACGACCACCCACACGTTCACCGCGACAGCCGAAGTAATCCGCTACCTAGGAGCGACGCCGGTTTTCGTCGATGTCAGATTGGACACCTTATGCATCGATCCTGACGCGGTGCGTGCCGCACTTAGTAGTCGCACTAAAGTAATCATGCCGGTGCATTACGCAGGCATCGCTGCGGAGATGTCGGAGTTGGATGCTATCGCACGCGAGTTCGGAGTATCCATCGTCGAGGATGCCGCACACGCGTTTCCTGCGACCTACAAGGGAAGGCTCGTGGGGACATTGAACAGCCAGATCACCGTATTCAGCTTCTACGCAAACAAGACAATGACCACCGGGGAAGGCGGGATGCTGGTGACTAGGGACCCCGCACTTGCCGCCCGCGCACGTACGATGCGTCTGCATGGAATCAGCCGTGATGCGTTCGATCGTTTCACCGCGAAGGTCCCAAGTTGGTATTACGAAGTGGTGGCGCCGGGATTCAAGTACAACCTAACCGATATCGCCGCGTCGCTGGGTATCCATCAGCTACGCAAGGCGGAGATGTTCCGGAACCGCAGAGAGCAGATTGCGCGGAGGTACAGTGAGGAGTTCCGCGGATTGCCTCTGCAACTTCCGGCCGACGCACAGGTCGGTGATCTTCATTCATGGCATCTGTACGTCGTTCGTCTGGGTGAATGCATCGTCACGCGGGATGAGTTCATCGATCGACTGTACAAGTTCGGGGTGGGTTGCAGTGTTCACTACATCCCGTTGCACCTGCAGCCCTATTGGCGAGATAGCCTTGGTCTTCGGGCCGAGATGTTCCCGGTGAGCCAGCGAGCATATGAGCGGATGGTGTCTCTGCCGATATACAGCAAGATGAGCGACGAGGACATTCAATTCGTTATCGATGGTGTCCGTGCTGCTCTCGCATGATTGCGAAACGTCTGTTCGACATCCTCCTATCGGGGTTTGGGCTGTTGGTCCTGCTGCCCGTCTTTGCGTTCGTTGCAGTCTTGATCAAGGTCGATTCGCCCGGTCCCGTGCTTTTCCGTCAGGACCGCGTCGGGCGCTTCGGCAGAAGCTTTCGCATCCACAAGTTCCGCACGATGAGTCATAACATCGGTGTCGGCGGGTCGTCGATAACGGTCGGGCGTGATAGCCGGATCACGGCAATCGGGGCCGTGCTCCGCCGCTACAAGATAGACGAGCTGCCCCAACTCATCGACGTCCTGAGCGGCTCAATGAGCCTAGTCGGTCCCCGTCCCGAAGTGCCCGAGTACGTCGCCCGTTATCCGGATCCAGATCGCGATATCGTCCTGTCTGTACGCCCGGGCATCACCGATCGTGCGTCCCTTGAGTTCAGCGACGAGAGCGAATTGCTAGGGGGTGCCGCCGACCCGCAGCGTTTCTATGTCGAGCAGATCTTGCCGGTGAAGCTCAGATATTATCGGGAGTATGTGTCGTCGCGCACGATGCGGGGTGACTTGGAGATCCTGGTCGCGACTCTCGTGAAGGTCTTCCTAAGAGGCGGAAAGTGAAGGTGCGACCGCAGCGAAAGTCGGACGGAGTTATCTGTTCGGCCACGGATTGTGCGTGAGTGATGCCTAAGGGGGGCGACCCATGATTTTGGTCACAGGTGGTGCTGGCTTCATCGGCAGCAACTTCATCCGCGATTGGCTCACTTTCGTCGACGAAGAGGTGGTGAACATAGACGCGTTAACCTACGCCGGCAACCCGGAGAACCTCTCGGATCTGCATGACGATCCTAGACACGTTTTTGTCCGGGGTGACATTTGCGACCGCAGCCTATTAGACGAGTTGTTCAATCGGTATCGTCCGCGAGCCGTCGTACATTTCGCCGCGGAGTCGCATGTCGACCGGAGCATCAGTGGACCTGAGGCCTTCATCCAAACGAACGTGGTCGGGACATTTCGCCTTTTGGAGGCTGCGCGTGCCCACCTCGGGGGGCTGCCGAGCGTTGACAGGGGCGTGTTCCGTTTCGTCCACGTCTCGACCGATGAGGTATACGGATCTCTGTCGCCGGATGCGCCGGCATTCACCGAGGGTGACCAATATCAGCCCAACAGCCCGTACTCGGCGAGCAAGGCAGCGAGCGACCACATCGTCCGCGCGTATCACCATACGTTTGGTCTTCCGGTGCTCACGACAAACTGCTCCAACAACTACGGTGCTTACCAGTTCCCGGAGAAGTTGATCCCTTTGGTCATCCATAATGCAATCTTGGGCAAACCGTTACCGGTTTACGGCGACGGGCTGCAGGTCCGCGATTGGCTTTTCGTTGGCGATCATTGCGGAGCCATCCGTCGTGTTCTGGAGGCTGGGGTTGTGGGTGAGGTGTACAACATCGGCGGGTGTAGCGAGCGGACCAACCGCGCCGTAGTACATGCGTTGTGCGATCTTCTCGACGAGATGAATCCCCGTCCCGACGGGCGCTCATATCGGCACCAGATCGCGTTCGTCGCCGATCGTCCGGGGCATGACAAGCGTTACGCCATCGATGCCGGAAAGATCGAGCGGGAACTCGGCTGGCGGCCGACTGAGACGTTCGAATCCGGGCTACGCAAGACGGCCCGATGGTACTTGGATAACCATGGATGGGTGGCGAACGTCACCAATGGTACGTATCGGTCGTGGATTGAGAGTCAGTATGGGAGCCGGTCATGAGTGTCCGTAAGGGCATCGTCCTCGCCGGTGGAGCGGGCACGCGTCTCCATCCGGCTACGCTTTCCGTCTCGAAGCAGCTGCTCCCGATCTACGACAAGCCGATGATCTACTACCCTCTGACGACGCTGATGTTGGCGGGAATCAGGGATGTTCTGATCATATCTACGCCACAGGATACACCGCGATTCGAGCAACTGCTCGGTGACGGTCGACAATGGGGGGTCCGGCTGCAGTATGCGGTCCAGCCGAATCCTGACGGGCTCGCGCAGGCGTTCATTATTGGCGAGGATTTTATTGGCGGTTCTCCGTCCGCCTTGGTGCTCGGCGACAATATCTTCTACGGCAACGACCTCTACGACATCTTGGCGGGCGCGAACGGTCGGGACGAGGGAGCCACCGTTTTTGCCTACCATGTCAGCGATCCGCAACGCTACGGTGTTGTCGAGTTCGACCGTTCGGGTCGGGTGGTCAGCATCGAGGAGAAGCCAGCGGCTCCGAGGTCGAGCTATGCGGTCACCGGACTATATTTCTACGACGCTACGGTGTGCGACCTTGCACGTCAGCTCAAGCCGTCGTCCCGGGGCGAGCTGGAGATAACCGACCTCAACCGACGCTATCTTGAGGCGGGAAGGCTGAACGTGGAGATCCTGGGGCGAGGACACGCTTGGCTTGATACGGGGACGCATGACAGCCTGCTCGATGCGAGCCAATTCATCGCGACGGTGGAGAGGCGTCAAGGGCTGAAGGTCGCATGCCCGGAGGAGATAGCGTGGAGGCTGGGGTGGATTGACGACTCGGCGTTTGTCGCACTTGCCGAGTCTCTCCGGAAGTCAGGCTATGGTGAGTACCTGCGCCGCGTCTATGAGGAGGCGAAGATCTCGCGTTAGCGTCCCTTGTCCCCTGAGCCCCTCGATGTGGGGGTGCAGCCCGGGCTCCGGACCTACCCGTCTCGTCCCAGCATGAAAGTACTCATCATCTCGCAGATCTTTGAAACGCATGCGGATACCGGATCCGACAGGCACTTCTATTTCGCCAAGAGGCTAGTCGAGGCCGGGCACACCGTCACGGTTATCACGGCGAACGTTGACTACAAGAATGCGGCACCAAAGATTGCAGACGCGGGCGTCCGACCGGTCGCCATGAAAGTCGATGGGATAGACGTCAGATACGTCCCCGTCTTCACGAGGTTTCGCGGAAGCTTCTCCCGCCGTATCCTGTTTTTTGTCTCTTTCGTCCTGTCCGCCATTGGTTTCTCATTATCGGAGAAGGGCGTCGATGTCATCTATGCGATATCCACGCCGCTTTCCGTGGGTGTTCTCGGTTCGGTGTTATCATTGATTAAGCGGCGCCCGATGGTCTTCGAGGTCACGGATGTATGGCCAGATGCGGCCATCCAGGTCGGTGTTTTGCGCCAGCCGCTGGTCATCCGCTTGGCTCGTTTCCTTGAGCGGATGAGTTATGCGCAATCGGCCGCGATCATCGCGCTCACCCGTGGAATCCGTGACAATATCGTCGCGAAGCAGGTCCCGGCCGACAGGGTGTTCCTCGTCCCGAACGGCGTGGATTTCGGTCTTTTTTCGCCGCGCTCCATAGGCGACGCGCGTGCATCCGGCGCTGCTCGCAGCTTCGACGGGAAGTTCGTCGTCATGTACCTTGGAGCGCACGGGCTCTACAACGCGCTCGACACGGTGGTCGGCGCCGCTGCACTCCTAAAACATGTACGGGAAATCTTGGTGGTGTTGGTGGGGAACGGGGATGAGAAACCCCGGTTGCAACGGTTGGTCGATGAATTGGGATTGAGCAATGTTGAGTTTCTTTCGACAGTACCACGATCGGAGTCTGTGAGATTGTTGGCGGCCGCGGACGTATTCGTCTTGCCGAATCGGAAGGGCCGGTTCTTCGAGGGCAACCTGCCGAACAAGCTCTTCGATTACCTTGCCTCGGCGAGGCCGATCATCGTTGCGGGGGCGGGGGAGTCCGCCGAGGTCATCTCCGAAGCCGGAGCGGGGGTTGCGGTGGCTGCCGAAGATCCCGCTGAGGTCGTGGAGGCGATCATGGCCTACTTTCTGACGGCGCCTGCCGAACGAGAAGCCATCGGGCAGCGAGGTAGAAGTCATGCCGCAAGGTTCTACGACAGGGCGACCCAGGCCGACATCTTGATTCGGGTGATCGAGAACGTTAGGCCCATCGGGAGATAGTCCGGTTTATTACGCTGCCCCGACCCCGGCTTCCGTTCCCTCCCTCGTAGAGTACGATCATCAGTTCCGAAAATGTCCGATACCTCCTAGAGTCCACGCAGGGCAATGTCTTTGACGGGTGTGACATTACGTTTGGCGAAACCCAGCGATGGAAGGGCGCTAGCGCGGCTGCATTGCCGTTCAAGAGCTACTTCATCCGTGGGTTTCTTTTCCCAAGTTTCTGAGTCGTTCCTGCGCTACTACTACAAGGTCGTTCTCGACGATCCGTATTCTGTGGTGATGTGTGCGGAGGCATCGGACGGACAGCTGTTGGGTTTCGCCAGCGGAACCCTCGATGCCGAGCGTCACTTCGCGCGCATCAGAAGTCACCGCCTCATGTTCGGGCTCCTGCTGTTGCCATCGATGATTGCAAGGCCATCGCTGATCATGCAAGCGATGGCACGTTTCGGATCCAGCAAGGGTGGCAGCGGGAGGAGGTATGTGGTCACCCGTGGCGCGAGGACGGAAAACTGGGTCTGGGTCCCGCGTGACGGCACTTCTATCTGGGCGGGGGTGCTCAATAACACACACCTAAAGATGCTGCGGATCCTCGGTGCCGAGGAAGTGCACTTCGAGGTTGATGTCGACAACACGGCCGTCGTCCGATTCAGCGTCGGCAACGGCGCGAAGCTGATCGACTGCATCGAACTCGACGATGGGCGCCGTCGCAACATCTACCGGTATGACCTGGTGCAGAAGTTTTCCGGGCTCGCCAGGGGGCGTTAGTTGCGGATCGCGCGCGATGGTCGCTTGGTGCCAAGCGTCAATGTATCGTTATAATCTCGATTATTCCATCACAAATACGGATTAACCTTATGAGTAACACTCACGCGCAACTGGTTAAGGTCTTCGCAGAATCCCTGCTAGTCGATCCGGCGATGGTCAAGCCGGACCTCACCTACAACAGCATTCCGGCTTGGGATTCGGTTGCGCACATGACTTTGGTTGCGGCGATCGAGCAGGAGTTTGATCTTATGCTCGACACGGATGACATCATCGGCATGAGTTCAGTCGCTAAGGCCGAGGAGATACTGCGGAAGCACGGGGTGACTCTTCCGTGATGGGTGCCCCGCTGAACGGGAAGATAGCGGTGGTCACGGGTGGAACTCGGGGGATCGGTTTCGCCACGTGTCGACGATTTGCCGAGGCAGGCGCGCATGTGTTCGTGGTGGGAAGGACCGAGTCCTCGACTTCGACGGCCGTCGAGGAATTGCGTGGTGCCGGACTCGACGGATCTTTCACAGGAGCAGCTTGTGATGTTGGGGATCCTGACCAGGTCAAGGATCTATTCCAGAGGGTTTTCTCTGCGCACAAGCGACTCGATATCCTGGTCTCCAATGCCGGGGTTCTGCACGATGCATTGGTTAGTATGGTGACCCCGAAAATCATCTCTGATGTCTTCAGCGTCAATCTGAACGGTCTCCTTTACTGTTCGCAGTATGCGTCCCGACTGATGGTCAGGGGCGGCGGTGGCTCGATCATAGCGTTGAGCTCGATCATGGGGACGAACGGTGCCGTTGGCCAGACGGTCTACGGTGCGAGTAAGGCGGCGGTTGTGGGCGCCGTAAAATCTATGGCCAAAGAACTGGCGCCCCGCGGAATACGGGTCAACGCGATTGCACCGGGATTCATCGACACCGATATGACCCGCTCGATCGGTGAGGTCAAGTTCAGTGAGCGCATCGGATCGATAGCGATGGGGCGAGCGGGTCTTGCCACAGAGGTGGCGGATGTAGCGCTTTTCCTCGCCGGGCCCATGGCTAGCTATGTGACAGGGCAGGTCATCGGCGTGGATGGCGGTATGCTGATTTGATGCATCTCCCGGAAGACAGCCCCTTCGTGTTCGAGCGTCATGGTCGTTCAGTGGCGCTGATGGGCGCGGGTTCGACTTTGACATATGAGGATTTAAGCCGCTCGGTCGATACAGCAGCGCGCGATCTTGGAGGCGATGACCTAGTGGCGGTCGTCGCAGCCGGTGACCTCGAGAGCCTGTTGGCGTACCTTACCTGCCAGAGAGCGGGTCGACCTGTGCTGTTGGTAGACGATCGGCTTCCGGAGGACAGGAAAGCTGAGCTTTACCGACGATATCTGGTGAGTGTTGTGTTCGACGGACGGTGGCGTCGTCTGGCCGCTTCGGGTCCCGAGACGCACGCGGACCTTGCTCTGCTTTTGTCGACCTCGGGCAGCACCGGTGAGCCTAAGTTGGTCCGATTATCCCGTGAGGCGGTGTCCGCCAACGCGTCCTCGATCGCGCGATACCTGTCGCTGGGGATTCATGATGTCGCGATAACCTCGCTCCCGTTTCATTATTCCTACGGGCTGTCGGTGCTGCACTCGCATTTGCTCGTCGGCGGCTCCGTTGTCATCACTGATTTGGCCGTTACCCAGCGAGAGTTCTGGGATCTGATGAAGACCGGTGGCGTGTCCAATCTAGCTGGTGTTCCCGTGATGTACGACTGGATGCGTCGTCTGCGGATCGAACAGATGGAATTGCCGGCGCTGCGTATGCTGACCCAAGCTGGCGGAAGGCTTGCGCCAGAGTCCGTGCTCTGGTGGGCAGAGACAGGCCGGAAGAAGGGTTGGGAATTCTTTGTCATGTATGGGCAGACCGAGGCGACGGCACGGATGGCCTATCTTCCGCCGCGGCAAGCGATCGAGCACGCCGATTCGATTGGGGTGCCGATACCCGGGGGAAGTTTCAATCTCGTGGGTGATGACGGCGAGTCGATCGATGAGAGCGACCGGGAAGGTGAACTGGTCTACTCGGGACCTAATGTGATGATGGGATACGCGATGGGAGCAGCCGATCTGTCCCGCGGCGATGACATGCGGGGCGTCCTGCGCACCGGCGATATCGCGATACGCAATCCCGAGGGTCTCTACCGTATTGTCGGTCGGCGATCACGGTTCCTGAAGGTCTTTGGGAAGCGGGTTGCATTGGACCATGTCGAGAAGCTTCTCGCCGACCGCGGATTCACCGCGGTAGTCACTGGCCGGGACGATTGTTTGATCGTGGTCGCCGGCGACACAAAGGCTGCCGATGCGGCGGCCACAGCGGTTACCGAGCTCGTCGGGGTGCACCGTAGCGTCGTCAATCCCCTGCCCATGGCCGAGACGCCCCGCACCAGCTCCGGCAAGCTCAACTATGCCGAGATTATCGCCGTCTTCGACAGGCGTCGACAGGACGCGCACTCTGCGGGACGGAATCGATGATCAACTGGGATTCATGGCCGGCGTTCGGGCTGCGGTCCGCCGAGAAGGGTGCGAAGCTGTCGTCCGCGCTTGAGGCGCTCACAAGGCACCATTACGAGCGCTGTGCCCCGTACCGCGCGGTATTGGACGCGCGGAACGCCATGGCGTCGCTCGGCCGGGGTCTCGAGACGATCCCGTTCCTTCCAGTGGGCTTGTTCAAGTTCGAGGAACTGCTCTCGATACCCAGAGACCAAGTGGCGAAGGTGGTCACTTCCTCCGGGACCACCTCGCAGCAGGTGTCACGTGTTTTCCTTGATCGCGAGACCGCGGCATCTCAGACCCGCGCGCTAGTGACCATCCTACAGGACTTCATCGGTAAGGACCGGTCGCCCATGATGATCGTCGACCATCCGTCGATCATCCGGGACAGGACATCGTTCAGCGCGCGTGCGGCCGGAATCCTCGGCATCTCCAACTTCGGCAGAGCCCATAGATACCTCCTGAGTGACGCAGACATGTCGCTCGATGTTGGAGTCCTCAGCGAGTTCCTTGAAACTCATAAGGGAAGACCGAAACTTATGTTCGGCTTCACCTTCATGGTCTGGCGCTACCTGTATCAGGAACTCCGTCGTCTTGGTCATCATCCGGATCTCTCGGAGGTGACGCTGATACATAGCGGTGGCTGGAAGAAGCTGCAGGATGTCGCGGTCGGCAATCGTGATTTCAAGGCCGCCCTTTCGGAATGGACCGGGATGCGACGGATCCACAATTTCTACGGCATGGCCGAACAAGTCGGCTCGGTTTTTGTCGAGTGCGAACAGGGAGTCCTGCACACTCCGGCTTACGCAGACGTGCTCGTCCGTGATCCGTCGACCTGGCGGCGGCTGCCTAATGGGCAGCGTGGGCTGATCCAGGTCCTGTCTGTGCTTCCGGAGAGCTATCCAGGACATAGTCTGCTGACCGAGGACCTAGGAGAGATATTGGGGGAGGACGATTGTGCTTGCGGCAGGTTGGGGAAGACCTTCGCGGTTTTCGGCCGCCTTGCAAGGTCCGAGGTCCGCGGATGCAGCGACACCCACGCTCCGGCCGCTGGCCTAGGTTGACGGGATGAGTAATCTCTCTGAAATCCTCTTCATCGTCGGTGACGGGGTACGCCTCGATTCCCTTCCGTCCGCTCGCCTCAGGGCGCCGTTCGCAGATGAGTCGTTGGAGTTTGCGCAGACCGTCTCCTCTGATC
>Ga0164292_10000540_pt1 | contig 29822 bp, 27 predicted proteins | sample GEODES117metaG_FD_111486 | JGI IMG/M metagenome (GOLD analysis project Ga0164292, IMG submission 111486) | Eutrophic lake water microbial communities from Lake Mendota, Wisconsin, USA - GEODES117 metaG | ecosystem: Environmental > Aquatic > Freshwater > Lake | place: USA: Lake Mendota...
CGGCGCTTGATGCCGTGCACCACGTAGCCCTTCTCGAGCAACAGTTCGGCCAGATAGGAGCCGTCCTGGCCGGTGATGCCGGTGATCAGGGCTGTTTTCGGCATGTCAGGTAATGGTGTTCTAGAAAACAACGGCTGAACAATCTTGGCGTCAGGTCTTGTTCAAAAGCGCATTTGTAGTTGCCCGTTTGCTTGCGCGGACTTCATCTGCTAACGAAGCGAGCGGAGGAAATGCCCGGCCCTATGGGAAGGTGAGGATATAGTATTTCTACGTAGTTGTGGTGAGACGCGAGCGCAGCTCAAGCAATCGTCAACCACCCGAAAATCCTGCTGCATTGCACTGCAAAGCCGCGGCAATGCTCGGCAAATGCATATCGCTATTCTGGTGCTCTGGGTTGCTGAGATGGCTTGGCTGCGGGTGACCGCAGAGCTTTTCCCGGTTGTCTTAAGTTGCCTGGAGAACCAGGCATCAGCGTTGTTTTGACGGCTCCTGAACTGCTCCCAGCCACCGAAGGACAGCTACCGGTCACATGGTTGCGCACGCGCAAGCTCGCCATAGGCCCCATGCCTCAGACCCCCGGCCATTGGCGCTTGCTTCAGCAATACGATGTGCAATCCATTTTTAGTTGCTGCCATCCCGCTGAGGGAGACTGGCACCCACCGCACCAGTGGCAGCAACTGCGCGTTCCCTTGCCGGATCACCGCAATCCCGAGGACATGACCAAGGAGTTACTGGAGGAGGCTCTCAACGCCGCGCTCGATTTATACAACGCCGCTCCACCTCTCTATCTCCATTGCTGGGCTGGGATGGAACGATCGCCCCTGCTGGCCGTCGGCCTGCTCTGCCGGGCTGAGTCGCTCAACTTGTTTGACGCCCTGGCCCAGGTGCGATCTCAGCATCCGATCGCCAAGCCGCTCGTGGCCCACATGCTGATCCTGGAATCGATCCTGGCGGGTTGATTCAGGTTGAGCACTGGATCAAATCCAGGTTCAGAGCTGCTGCTCGGGGAGCGGTGGTAGGGGTGGGGGCGCCGGGGCTTCCGATTTCTGCTCACTCACCCGGAGCGTCGCCACCACAGCCCCACTGTCAGCGGCAGGAGCCTCCACCGGTTCGGCAGCAACAACCATCACCTGGACCGTCCCGGCCTGAGCCGGCCGCTGACGGGCGGCCCATTTCTCCATGGCTTCGAGGGTTCGGGGGTTTCTTGGCTTCACCAGGCCCTCGGCTACACCCTGATCGGTGATGATCACCGGCAGCTCCTGACGTTCGGCCAGATCACGCACCGGCAACCGCACCGTCGCGGCCTCACTCACCTGCACACGATCGCCGAGTTCCTTGCGCAGCGGGTCACGCCAGTGAAGGGGGAGTGCTGCGAGAGCATCATTGGATCGTTGCCATTGCAGTTGCTCGGCGCGGGCGGCGATTGGAACGGCAGGTTCATCCAGGTTGGCCAGGGTGATCGCTCCGCCCAGACCGTCGGCTCCGCGTAGTTGGCTCAGGAGATCAGATGAGGGCCGGCGAGCAACGGTGGATTCAATCCAGAACGGCACATGGTCTGCCCCGATGCCGGCAGTGCTCGACTGGCCCGTTCTCAACTCCATGCCAAGCAGGGCTGTCGTGGAGATTTCGCTGGTGGTGCCACTGATGCCGTTGATGCTTGCGGAACCGACCCGTGGATCGGTGCTCAGCAGGGGGGGGGCTGTGGTGATGAAGGGATCGCCGAATAAAGGCTCTGTTGGGCCAGGGGGTTTGGCGGTGGCCACCTTCCCTGACTCAGCCTCCCTGTTAGGTAGAGAGCCCTGCCAGTGGTTGATGGAGAGCGGCAGGCCCCACAACAGAGCGTTGGAGAGGAACAGATAGGTGATCGGATTGTGGCGAAGGCCCATGACGAAAACGTGGTGAGGAAATCGGAGCGACTGGTCAAGTCAGCGATCGATGGACGTGGGGGTTCATCTGTTGCCTTGGATCAGATCCACAAGTGCCCACGCATTGACAAGGCCTGTAAGCGGATCGGTGATGGCTCCAAGGGCATCAGTGACAACGGCGTAGTTGCTGCGATTCACCACCACGGTGTCGCCGTCACGCAACGGTGGATTGCGGAGCCCGCTCACACCCTGGGAGTAATTGATGTCGAAAATTTCCCGGGTTGCGGTGCCGTTGCGGTTGATGCGAACCAGCTCCACGTTGCTACGTTTCGCCCGCCAGGTGGCAGGTCCCCCTGCCGCCAGAATGGCCTGAACCAGGGGCGTGTTGGCCTGAAGGCTGAGCCTGCCAGGCGCCTTCACCTCGCCGATCACATTCACGGAAATACTCTGAGGCGACAGGTTTGTTGCGGCCAGCTCCATCACCTCGCTGTCCGGATTGGTGGCCTTACCGATTACCAGAGTGTCGCCATCAAATAGGAACGGGTTCTGGAGCTTGTCGCCAGTCTTGAGCAGGGCAACGAGGTCGAGCTGTGCTTCGCGGAGCTGCTGATTGTTGCCAGGTAATCGGCGCTGCAGACGTACGTTTGAGAGATCGGCATTGAGGGTGAGCCCGCCGGCTTTCTGGAGGGCTGACACGACGGTGGGCAAGCCGGTGATCGAGGTGGCTGGCCCCCCTTCGGTCGTCGAGACTTCAGTAGGAGTGAGGGTGTAGAGACCGGGCCTCTCCACCTGCCCCAGCACCGACACCTGCAGAGGCCGGGGACGCACGACTCGCAGGTTGAGCTCCGGCCGTAGCAGATATTGCTTATAAAGCGATTGCAGCCAGCGGTTGGCCTGGTTCAGGGTGAGGCCATCGAGCACGACATTGCCGATCAAAGCCAGGCTGGCACTGCCATCGTTGAGGATTTCGAAGCTGCCGCCGAGTTCGGCGGCGCCTGGATCCAACAGCGTGAGCTGCAGCTGATCGCCTGGGCCAAGAATGTAGGCGTCTTGGCTGATCGCGCTGGCCGCCATGTCAATGGCAACCGGCTGGGCGGATCGAGATTGTCCCTGGGCCCAAACGCTCTGGTGGCCATTGAGCACGAAGCAGGCACCCAGCAGGCCTGCCGCCGCCAGGGCTTCCAGTCGTCGTTTAGCCCTGTGGGCGCAGTGGTTGGTGTTGATGGAGCGCACCTTGGAAGAGTTTGGGAGCAGAGGGATGAAGTGCCCAGGCATCACCAACACGCAAGCGGTCACTCAGGCCTCAAACCTAGGTAACGGGTGGTGGCCGAAGAGGCTCACCCGGCAAGGCTTGAATACGGCTATGCCGATTGAGTGTCGGGTCGGCTCAGCTCAGCCACTGGATGCCGTTGCCATTGCCGTTGAGGGTGACGCGGAGGCTGGAGAGACAGTGCTTGAAGATGTTGTGGAATCCGGGATCAGTCAGCACGTCGCGGTGGCCGACAACGCCGATGCAGTCGTTGATGCCCAGCTCGTAGTTGAGCGGTTGCAGCTCATAGCGATTCACCAGGTTGGGCACCTGGTGGGGAGACGCGTAGCTGAGGCTGAGGCCATCACGGGCCGCCCCTTCCCAGCTGGCTTCCTCGTAGTCGCTGAGGCCGCACTGCTGATTGGCGAGACCATGGTTTTGAAGAGCTCCCATCAGCGCTGGTGCCATCCCCAGGGGCAGGGCCGGTGAGGGGTACTGGGACAGCTCATCGCTGTTCAAGTCCCGCCTGCCCTGCAGGGGGTGATTGCGATGGGCGAGCAGTCTGTAATTGAACAGGCCTATCGGCACGCACAGCATGGTGGGGCTGAGCGGCAGCAGCCGCGAGCGCAGTCGGCTCAGGGGCTGCGACAGCAGACTCTGGAATTCCATCAATCCCATCAGGCCGATATCCACCAGGCGCTGTTCGAGCATCGAGAGCATGCGCCAGCTGTTCATCGGCCGGATCGGCAGCACCACGCCCACCTCATCGAGCCCGGGTAGGGTCATGTCCCCCAGTTGCCAGCCGATCGCGAAGCGGGGACGCAGCTGCCTTACGCGCAGCTTCTGGGATGCCTGCCGCAGGCTGTTGAGCACATCGAAGTTGGATGTGGCCTGGTAACGGTCGGCAATGCGGTCAAATCCGATCCCGAAGCGTTCACTGAAGGAGCGGTAACGCCTTGAGCAGCTGCTCTGGGAAATGCCGAGCATCCGAGCCGACTCCACGGTGCTGTTGAACAGCTCCAGGTAGTCGAGAACCTCGAGATCGGATACCAGCTCTTCCTGCACCATCGGGAAAGGCGCCGCAAAACTGAAGTTGCGGATGTGTTGGACAGACGACTCGCAATCTCGCCGCAGATGCGTTTTTCCCAGGCCAATGCCGCGTTCATTGCATTTGCCTATGCAGGGATTTTGGGGTGCCTACCCAGTATTGGGTGGCCTACGTATTGGTCGATACAAATAATGTGCCAGCTCCTGCGAGCCAGTCGCTGCCCTTCCGCATCCGTGGGGCGGCCGATCATGCCCACAGTGCATGCATGGCCTGAATCGGCATTCGACCGCCTTGAATTCACAGGCGTTCAAACAGCTGGCTGCCATCCGGCCGTCGGTTGCGCAGGCGGCGGGCCTGGCGACGGCTGAATTCGCTCACTGTGGGGTTGGGTTGAAGTGGATCCACATGGGCCACCTGTTGCCAGAGTTCCCGCTCGGCCCAGCGCACCATCAGCTTTCCCTCAGGATCCCTGCTCACATGGCACCAGCGACTGGTGCCGCAGGCTGGGCAAAACAGCTCTTCAAGCCACTCATCGCCCAGCACGAGCACCGGGTAGGACTGGATCACCAGCTTGGCCTTCTTCTCGGGCATGCCGCGGGCTTTGAGCTCCTCGGCGCTCAGCACGTGCAGGTAGTACTTCTTGCCGGTGCCGCCGATCCGCTGCTGTGGATGGGCCGGGCAGAGCAGCTGGCGGCGCCTGGGGCGCTGGCGTTGGCGTGGTGGTGAGGACGTGGGGTTTGGGGAGGGCGCCTTCTCACGGGCGTCCTCAACGTGTTCAACAGCCTGCGTTTGTGCGTGATTCGACAAAGCGTGCGCCTGCGCCACGGTTGTTGCCATTGGGGCATGGCCGAGCCCGGTTGGCGGGACGCCTCGGCTGTTGCTGCATTTGGCTATGTCAGCAGTGATTGCCTACTGTGCTCGGCGGCCGGCTTGGGGTCGCCCTGGCGTTCAGCAGCTGCGCCGCTGAGGGATGCCGCACCCACTGCGTCCGGTTCATCTGGATGCCGCGTCTCTGGCCCGATGCAATGGGCAATGCTGAATCTGTTACCAGCTAGCTGTCAGCGCGGTCTGCAGGGGGAGTGCCCAGGGAACCCACGCAACTCTGAAGTCATGGGTTGGCAGTCCAAGGTCTGGCTGCTGCTCACGGAGCGCATCGAGGTGCTGTGGCGACGCGAGTTGCCCTAGGCTGGACTGCCAATGTAAGAGCCGATTTCGTTTTCATCGATGGCATCCTGAAGTTTGATGATCAGGGTTTCGGCTACTTCGGCATAGCGTTTTGCTTTCTCTCTTTGCTGCTGGTCTGATGACCCTGACGAGCTGAATTCGGCGAATTCGCTGATTTTCTTGGAGTGATAAAGAACCAGTGCGGAAATATTGATCACGAGTTCATGAAGTTCATAGCCCACCGTATAAGGGTGGTCTCGCTTGTTGGCGGGCATTGTTGGGTCGGAGGGGGCGAGCTCGTTGGTGCTTGCATAACCAACTTAGCCCGTCTCTGGTGGTGGTGTTTCGGTTCTGAGTCAATTTCACCCTACCGGGCTTCTCCTGTCTGCGCCATTGATGGGATGGCCCGGTGCGGTGGGTGGCACGGTTTGGCGCGGGAAGCGGGGTGAAGTGGGAGTGGGGCTCGGTCCGGCGGGTCGCCCGGGCTTCAGGGGGGGCTTGCGGGAGGATGGGCGTATGCGCCATGTGGCCGGAATGGGGCGTTTTCATGCGGATCTTGCATGAAGTGCCAAGAATTGCGTCAGTAGTCATCGGTAGATGCAAATATGCAGGCCCGCCTGGCGGATAGCCGCGGAGCTGCGGGTCCCTCCCGTTCCCCATTGGTCTCGGCATGTTTGACGAGCGCGTTCTGGCCGATCTCGACGTTCTGGATCACCTCCAGCTCTATGGCAGCACCGTGAAGGTGGCCGACCTGCTCGGCCTGTCGCAGAGCAGTTGTTCCCGCCGCTACCGCTCCCTGAGCGAGCTGCTCGACCTCGACTTTGACCGCGGCGACAACGGCTACGAGGCTCGCCACAACGTGGACGTGCTCACGGCCATGCGCCAGGCGGCACAGAAGCTGCGGGTGCGCCGCTCCCTGCCGCGCTGCTCCAGCGGTTGGCAGGCGCCGGCCCTTGGGCTCCCCCAGGGCTTTCGGGATCTGCGCATCCCTTCGATGAGCACCAGCCAGATGCTGTCGCTGCTCGACGGCCGCCTGGTGGATGTGTGGTTTGGCGGCCTGCTGGAGTGCCAGCCCCTGATTCCCGCGGCGCTGCCGGTGTTGCAGGCCAACCGCCTAGCCCTGGGCCAGAACCTGCTGGCGGTGCCGCTGCTGCGCTGGAACTACGTGCTGGTGAGTCACCGAAGTCATCCGCTGCAGAAGCGCTCGGTGATCACTCCCGACGACCTGGCGGCCTATCCCTCGCCGGCCCTGGCGATGGGCGTGGCACCCCTGTTCACCCGCGCCCTGCAGGAGCACGGGCTCGCCACCTGCGCCTATGGCGGGGCCGACTACGAACCCGTGCGCTGGGAGGGCGGTGCGGCGGATGGGCACAGCCTGGCCGTGGTGCCGCCCCATCGCCTGCCGGAGCTGGAAGCGCAGCTGGGGTTGGTGCCGTTGCCCTATTCCCTCGGGATTCAGGAGGTGATGGCGGTGGTGGGCCACCGCGATGTGATCGCCGATCCCTGCTTCGTGAGGGCCTTCCAGGCCCTGCGCGACGCCCTGCGCCAGTCGCCGCTGGGCCGCTGCAGCAAGGTGAGCTGGCTGCACTGAGCTGGCTGGTGCCAGATCACACCTCCTTCACCACACTGCGTACATCACAACGCCCTCACCACAATGGGTGGCTGAAGTGCGTCGCCTGTGTCGTTGTTTCGGCCTGCGAACCGTCGCCGTCGGCGGCTGGCCATGGTGGCGGCGGCGGCTGTGCTGCTGGCCGGGGGGTTGGGCGTGGTGCACTGGCAGCGCCGCCAGCCCGTGCAAGTGGCGGTTGGCATTGATCTGCCCCTGGTGCCCGGGGCGGCGATTGATCCCACCGATCGCCACACCGCCGACCTCTACCTGGAGGAGAACCCCGGCACGCGCATGCGCCCGGTGAATCATCTCAACGCGCCCGACCCTGCCACGGCCCCACCCAGCATTGCGGCGCTCAGGCGGCAGGGGGTGCGGTTCTTCATCACCACCCAGGCCTCGAGCCATGCGGTGCCGAGTCTCAGTCAGTTCGCCGATGGCGGAGCCCTGGCGATCAACGTGTCGGCCACGAGTGATCAACTCAGCGGTCGCGACGACTTCTTCCTGCGCATCATTCCCGATCTCGCCCAGGAGCAACGCGCCATTGCCAGGCGCCTCGGTGCCATCCCCGGCCGTCGCCTGCTGGTGCTGCAGGACACCGGCAATCGCGCCTACACCGATCCGGCCTTCAGGATCTTCAGCGCAGAACTGGCCCGCGCCGGCCGCTGGCAGGTGGTGCGGCGGGAGCTGGCGCTGGCCAGCTTCTCCCCGCAGCAGCACCGTGGCCTGCTGAGCGGCGACTTCGACGCGCTCTATGTGCTCGGTGGCGGATTCATCCCGGTGATCGGCAACCTCGCCCAGCTGTTTCACACCCTCCACCCCAAGGCCCCGATCCTGCTCACGCCCTGGGCCCGCTCGCCCGCCATCCTGGAGAGCGCCGGGCCCGCCGCAGGCCAGATCCTGCTGAGCAGCACGTTCCCGGCCCGCAACCAGGATCCCCGGGTGGATCGTTATTTCAGGCGTTTTGAACGGCGTTTCGGCTACCAGCCCTATGCGATGGGTATGAGCACCTGGAAGGCCCTGGAGCTGCTCGATCGTGCCCTGGCCAGTGGTGCCAGCACCCCCAGCGCGGTGAGGCGCTACCTGCTCAGCAAGTCTGAGCACCCCACCAGGCTTGGGCCCGTCCGCTTCAACGGTAGTGGTGATGTGCAGGGCACTTATCACTTCTTCAGACCCAGCGCCCAGGCCCTGCCATGACTCGCAAGCGCCCCACCAGCTTCTGGCGCTACAGCCTGAATGTGGAACTGCTGGCGGCAGGTCTGGCGTTTCTGGTGCTGGCCCTCGGTGGCTGGTTCACCCTGCGTGAACTCGAGAAGCGCTACGTGGAGCTGTTTCGGGCCGATGCAGAGAAGATGAACCTCTACCTGCGTGAGCATCTGGCAGCGGGCGTGGATCAGCTGGAGCACCTGGCGTCTCTGCGTCCGGATCAATCCGCCGCTTCGTTGCAGCTGGCTCTGCAACCTTTTTCGGATCTCTATCTGATCGATTCCAGTCAGCAGATTCAACGGGTGCTCAAAGCTGTTCCAGGCAGCAGGGTGTTTCAGGGGTTTTCCTTTTCCCAGAGCAAGATCGGTCCCTACCTGCGGACCGGTGTATTTGACGACCGCGATCCCCCCACCTCCGTGATCACCCGAGGCCTTGAGGATGAGCTGGCGAGCATCTACGTGCAGCGGCCGATCAGCTCCGCCGCCAACGTCTCCAGTGGCCGGTTGTGGCTGCTGGGCCGGCTCAATCTCGGGTACATCCAGGCATTTCTGAAGCAGTTCAGCCGGTTTGCCGGTACGCCTGTGCTGCTGGTGAGTGACGACGGTTTTGTGATGCTCTCCGGCACGGAGATGCCGATCCCGGCGATCGATCTCAACTTTGCCACCGCCACTGGCGGTGTCCTCAGGCCGGTGCGCTTCGGTGGCCGTGAATGGTTGCCGGTGGTGGCGGCTGACAGTGGTCTAGGAGCCCGGGTGGTAACCCTGGTGCCCCTGGGGCTGCTGCGTCAGCAGCAGCAGACCGTGCTCTGGGCTGCCATAGCGGGCCTCGCCTTGATGGCCCTGGTGTTCGTGGTTAAAAACCTCAGTATTCGCCGGCGTCTGTTTCTGCCGGTGAGCCAGTTTGTGCGGCAGCTCAACCACCTGGAGGCCCACTATCGCAAGCCCGGCCTGCAGCGCGAGAGCCTGCTGGATCGACCACTCTCAGGAGGCCCCTCTTTCGCAGGCTCTTCTGCCGCAGGCTCTCCTACCGCAGGCCCGTCTGCCGCAGAGAGCCTGTCCGATCGACTGTTTGCAGCGGAACCTGCCCGTGTTGACCCTTCTCTGGCTGTGCTGCCCTCGGTGATCGACTTTCAGGAGGTGCAGCACATTCGCTCCAGCTTTGATTCGTTGATGGCGGTGATCGCCCAGCGTGATCAGATCCTCCAGCACCAGCTGCGCACGAGTTTGACTGCCTCGGCGATTGCCCATGAAATCAACATCCCCCTGGGCAGCCTGCTGCTGCTCTGTGATCAGGCCAGGCGGGAGCTCGACGCCGAAGTCGGGGAGCTGGATGCGGCGGCGCTGGTGGCCACACTGCACCAGCAATCCCTCGAGCTGAGCCGGGTTGTGGAGCGCATGCGCATGTTGCTGAGAAATGTGCAGACCAGCCTCAGGCCGATTCGCTTGAGTGATGTGGTGATCAGCTCCTGCGCTTACGTGGGTATCTGTTGCGCGAGCACGAGGTGGAGCTCGCCTGCGAGGGGCTGGATGCGGATGACACGCTCGTGCTGGGCGATGCCGGCCAGCTAAAGGCAGCTGCCACCAACCTGCTGCGCAACGCCATTGAGGCAGTGGCCAGCTGCTCCCCCGGGCAGCGGCGGATCGCGGTGGCCCTTGAGCAAGCTCATCCTGCGGAGAGCGCGTCGCCCCAGGCCGGGACGGTGGCGGTTGTGGTCGCCGACAGCGGCCCCGGTTTCGCGTTCATACCCAGCGACGACACCCTGTTTCAGTCCACCAAGGCCTGCGGCAGCGGCTTGGGGCTGTTTGTGGTGCGCACGGCCATGGCCAACCACAACGGCAGGGTGGCGATCGCCCGCTCGCTCGGCCTCGGTGGGGCTGAAGTGCGGTTGATCTTTCCGGTGTGTGCTCCCACCTCCTAGGGCGGTCTGGCCCGGGTGCCGCGCCATCGCTGGCCGGGCTGGTGACCCTGATCAGCCACCTGATCAGCCACCTGATTCGCCACCTCAACGGCTCCGCCGGTGAACCAACCTGGAGCGATGTGCCCCGCCCTCGTTCATGCCTGCCCCCGCCCAGCCGATCCTGATCCTGGGCGGCTTCCTGATCAGTCCCCACAGCTACGCGCCGATGGTGCAGCGGCTGGAGCAGCTCAGTGGTCAGCCGGTGCGGCTGGTGCCGGTGGGCAAGCCCGAATGGCTGCTCACGGTGTTTGCCTTCGCCTGGGCCCGGATCCTGGATCGGGTGGCGGCCGCTGCGGCGGAGCTGGCCCAGGCCTCGCCCACCGGCCGGATCACCCTGGTGGGCCACAGTTCCGGCGGCATCATGCTGCGGCTGTTTCTTGATCACCAGCCTTTCGAGGGCCGCCGGTTCGATGGCAAGGCCATCGCCGACACGCTGGTGATGCTGGGCAGCCCGCACACGGCGCTCAAGGCCACGGTGCTGCGCGCGATGGTTGCGCAGCGGCTGCCAGGGGCCACCTTCGCCGCCCGGGTGCGCTACGTGTCGGTGGCCGGCGATCTGGATCTGGCCGAGGGCACGCCCACGGCCCGGCGCCTGGCCCCCACCGCTTACCGCAACAGCACCGGTGATCCCCAGGACCGGGGCGACGGGCTGGTGCCGGTGCGCTCTGCGCTGCTGGCGGGCTCCACACCGCTGGTGCTGAAGGGCGTGGCCCACGGCGGTGCCTTTGGCCCGCGCTGGTACGGCACTCCCGATGTCGTGGAGCAGTGGTGGACTGAGTTGTAGATGGTGCTGAGTTGGAGGTGGTGCTCAGGCCGCCACCCGTTCGGGCTCGGCCTGGAATGCCGCTGCCACCTGGTGCTCCGGGGCCACTTCGGGCTCATGGCGATCAGCCGGGCTGAGGCCCGCCGCCACGCTCAGGTGCTGGTCGGGCTGGCCGGTGATCAGCAGGGCCGTGCGCTGGCGGGTGGCGATCTGCCACATCCACTTGCAGAACAGGGCGATGCGGTTTTCGGTGTCGGGGATGAAGGCCAGGTGGGCAATGGCCCAGAGGATCCAGCCCAGCAGGCCGGTCACGTGCCAGCCGCCCAGATCCGCCACCGCATACCAGGGCCCGATCACCGCCATGCTGCCCAGGTCGAGCCAGCGGAAGGGCTCGGAGGTTTCACCGCGGCTGCGGGCGAGGATGTCGCGGGCGACCCATTCGCCCATCTGCACCGCAGGGCCCGCCATTCCCGGCAGTGGGCTGCCGTCGCCGGTGTGGGCGTAGTGGCAGAGGTCGCCCACGGCCCGGATCTCCGGTTGGCCGGGAATCGAGAAGTCGGGCTCCACGATCAGGCGGCCGCCGCGGTCGCAGGCACAGCCGGTGCGCTCGGCCAGCAGCTGGCCCAGCTGGGAGGCGCGCACCCCGGCAGTCCAGCAGATGGTGGCGGCATCGAGCTCCAGATCGCCGGCCTTGCCGGCCAGGCGCACCCGGCCGGGGGCGATGGCATCAACCTTGAAGCCGAGACGCAGTTCCACGCCGGCACGCTCCAGGTAGCCGCCGGCCGCCGCCGACAGGGGCTCGGCCATGGTGGGCAGCACCCGCTCCACCAGGTCCACCAGGATCACGCGGCAGTCGTTCTGGTTGAGCTGCTTGAAGTCGAGCCGCACGGCCCGGTGCATCAGCTCGATCAGGGAACCGGCCAACTCGCAGCCCGCCGGCCCGGCGCCCACCACCACCACGGTCTGTAGAAAGCGGCGCCGCTCCGGATCGGGGCTCTGCTCGGCCTCCTCAAGGGCCATCAGCAGACGGCGTCGGATCTCGTCGGCATGCTCGAGCAGCTTCATCGGCGGCGCCATCGGCCGCCACTCGTCGCGTCCGAAGTAGGAGCTGGCTGAGCCCGTGGCCACCACCAGCTGGTCGTAGCCGTAGCGGCGGTCCTTCAGCACCACCTCGCGGGCGTCTACGTCGATGTCGACCACTTCGCCCAACAGGATCTGGATGTTGGGGGGCTGGCCCACCAACTGGCGCAGGGGCGAAGCCACATCGGCGGCGGACACCAGGCCCGAGGCCACCTGATAGAGCAGGGGCTGAAACAGGTTGAAGTTGCGCTTGTCGATCAGGGTGACGCGCACCACCTGGCGGGCCAGCTCCTGGCAGATCTTGAGGCCGGCGAAGCCGCCGCCCACCACCACCACGTGGGGCCAGCTGCGCATCACCTCTTCCGGCGGGTCCAGCTCCAGGAAAAAGCGCTCCATCGAGGAGGGGCTGCCGATTGGTTTGAGGAGTTTACGGGTTGGCTGCGCAGCTATTTGGTGATCAATCACACGATCGGGCTCCAGGCCGCGGCCTCCTGGTGGCGCCAACGTGCCTGGCTAGATGACAGCCGAGAGGCTTGCTCTTGTGGCGATTGCGTCTATCTCAAGGCGGTGAATCGTTGAGGCTGGATGTGATTTCGTGGGCGATTTCGCGCGTGGGTTCGTGTGTTATTCCAGATGTCTAGGATTTGATGCGGTTTTGATTGGTCGATGGCGGAACAATCGCCACCTCCCCCGCTCCGGCAGCGCTTGCGGCTGGTTTCGGGGCCTCACCCCCGGCAACCCGTGTGGGCTGCCGGCAGCTATGGGGAGGGTTGGGGCCGATGCTGATGGGGCCGATGCAGGGGGCGGGCATGCGCAGCAGCCGGATGTTTGGCGGGCGGCAGCGCACGCGCAGGCGTCTGCTGGCCGATGTGGACCTGGTGCTCTGGGGGATTCCCTGGGCCCTGATCCTGCTGGCCGGCATCCTGATCGCCAGCACCCAGCGCCAGGCCAGCTACGCCGACTGGTATCAGCACTGGATCACCGCCGTGGTGGGCTTTGGCCTGGCCCTGCTGCTGTCCCGCGTCTCGGTGGAGCGGATCGCTCGCTGGCGCTGGCCGATCTATGGCGCCATGGTGGCGGGCCTGATCGCCGTGCGGGTGGTGGGGGTGAGCGCCCTGGGGGCCCAGAGCTGGATCAACATCGCCGGCTTTCACGTGCAGCCCTCCGAATTCGCCAAGGTGGGGGCGGTGCTGCTGCTGGCGCAGGTGCTGGCCAGGCACCCGGTGGAGCGGCCGGTCGATCTAATCCGCCCCAGTGCCCTGATCGCCCTGCCCTGGCTGCTGGTGCTGGTGGAGCCCGACCTGGGCACCTCGCTGGTGTTCGCCGCCGTGTTGATTGTGATGCTCTATTGGGCTGGCATGCCCGGCGCCTGGGTGGTGCTGATGCTCTCGCCGGTGGTGAGCGCGATCCTGGCTGGGGTGTGGCCCTGGCTGCTGCTCGCCTGGGTGCCGGCGATGGGCTATCTCGCCTGGCGAAGCCTCCCCTGGAAACGCCTGGGGCCAGCGCTGGGGGTGGGCGTGCAGCTGGTGTTTGCCCTCGCCACCCCCTTGCTCTGGAACAACTTCCTGCAGCCCCACCAGCGGGATCGCCTCACCCTGTTCCTCGATCCCAACAAGGACCCGCTCGGTGGGGGTTACCACCTGCTCCAGAGCACGGTGGGCATCGGCTCCGGCCAGATCTGGGGCACGGGCCTGATGCAGGGCGTGCTCACCAAGCTGCGCTTTATCCCGGAGCAGCACACCGACTTCATCTTCAGCGCCCTGGGCGAGGAAACCGGTTTCCTCGGCTCAGTGCTGGTGGTGATTGCCTTCGCGGCCTGGATCTGGCGCCTGCTGCAGATTGCTCGCAACGCCCGCACCGACACCGAATCGCTGGTGGTGGTGGGCCTGGGGGCGATGGTGATGTTCCAGGTGGTGGTGAACATCAACATGACCATCGGCCTGGGGCCGATCACCGGCATTCCCCTGCCGTTCCTCAGCTACGGCCGCTCCGCCATGCTGGTGAACTGGATCGCCATCGGTCTGTGTGCCTCGGTGAGCCATCACTCGCGCCTGCTGAGGCGCTGAGGTGCTGGTCGCTCAGGCGCTCGTTGTTCAGGCGAGGGCCTGGGCGAGCGACACCAGGCCAAAGGCCACGAACAGGCCGCCGCTGAGCCGGTAAAGCAGCCGCTCATCCACCCGGCTGCCGATCCACTTACCTGCTCCCACCGCCAGCCAGGTGACCAGGGCATGGCCGAGCAGGGTGCCGGCAAGCAGGCCGGCGAAGGTGAAGGCCGGAGCCGTGGCCAGAAAGATGGTGGCGAACTGGGTGCGATCGCCCAATTCGGCCACGAACACCAGGGCGAAGGCCTCCCAGATCACCGCCCAGGTGGTGCTGATCGCCCCCTGCCGCTCCGCCTGGTTGATCGCGTTCTCGGCTTCGCGCTCTTCCTCATCGGCTTCATCGGCTCCCATCCCCTGGGCATCGATCAGCAACTTGATCCCGAAGGCCAGAAACAGCAGCGCCGCCAGCCAGGGCACCACGCTGGCGTCGAGCAGCCTGCGCAGGCCGTAGCCCAGGCCCAGCGAGATCAGGGTGACGGCGCTAAGGGCGGCAAAGGAGCCCAGGAACACCCAGCGGCGCGGGTGGCGCACCGCCAGGATCAGGGCCATGAAGAAGGTCTTGTCACCCAGCTCCGCCAGGGTGATGGCCGTGAGGCTGGAGCCGAAGGCTGCCAGGCCGGGATCGCTGGGGAAGGGGGCGGGCATGGACCCAGATTGTCACCGCGGCAGGCCGCTGCGGTGATCTGTGAGAGTGGCCGCATCGCCGAGGTATGGATGGGTCAGGCCGAGGTGCCGATCGTGCTGGCTCTGGCGGCGCTGCTGCTGCTGGCGCTCCTGCTCAGTTCTCGCGTCTGAAGCACGCCACGAGGCGTGAGCGCACGTAAAAAAACCGCCCCGGGGGGCGGCGTGCGTGGTTGGGGCGGACGATCCCGCACCGGCGCTCAACTCACCAGCGGGAGCCGCCGCCGCCACCACCACCGAAGCTGCCGCCACCGCCGCCACCGGTGCGGGGCTCGGCCTTGTTGACGCGGATGTTGCGGCCCATCCACTCCACGTCCTGGAGATCGTTGATGGCCTTGGTTTCGTCGCTGGCATTGGCCATGTCAACGAAGGCGAAACCGCGCTTGCGACCGGTGTCGCGGTCGAGCGGCACGGTGCACTTGCGCACCTCGCCGTATTCACCAAACAGGTGCTGAAGGTCCTCCACCTCGGCATCGAAGGAGAGGTTGCCTACGTAAATGGTCATGAAATGAACTGGAAGCAGATGTATCCGATTCGTCGAAAGCCCTGAAGAAAGTCGCTGGCCTGAGAGAAGAAAGCCGGAGTTGTGAAACCCTTGGAAGCTCGCCGCGCTGGGAAGAAACCCGCTGAAGAGTGATCGTTGAATCGAGTTCACCCTACACCACGGGGGTGGACAATCTGCGGATTGACCGCTGCTGTGCCGTTCTGTTCCTGTCTGCGGGTCAGGGCGTCTGGGGGCAGTGACCCAGATCGCCAGAAAAACCGGTGTCAGCAAAAAGCGCCGCCGTGGCGACGCCTGCTTCTCCCGAAATCGCCCGACAGGAGCTGCGAGCGATTGCCCCCATGCTGCGGGCCGCGGGAGACGAAGCCAGCAATCTCCCGGATCACCAAAGCTTTACGGGAGTTGTGTTGTTTTGACTCGCCAGGTTGCAGCGCATCACCACATCTTGCGGAGTGTGCTGTTTTGGCCAGTCGCTCTGGCATCCCGGCTGCAGCGATCACAGCATGGAGATAGGAAACGCGAGTGGGCGATTTTTCAGCAGCCCTGCTGCACAACTGAGCCGCATGGCTGAGCTGCACAACTGAGCTGCACTACTGAGCTGCACAACTGAGCTGCATGGCTGACCAGCACAGCTGACCAGCGCAACAGAGCTGCACAACAGAGCTGCACAACAGAGCAGCGCAACCGTTCTGAGCAACCCGTGGAGGAGATGCGTGTGGTGCCCCCCGACTTTGGCCGTTCCAGCCCTGCCGGGGCTGCGCCGGCCTGTGGCAGTCCACTGCAGATCGTGGCCAATGCGCTGCAGTATTTCGGCCAGCATTTCCGCGATCCGATCGCGATCCCAGAGTTGTCGGAGACGCTGGGTATCAGTGAAGACTGTCTCGATTTCAGCTTTGATCAGATCCGTGGCATGACACCGGCCCAGGCTTTGCAGGAGCACCGCCTCAACAGGCTTTTTTCCGCCCTCACCGACCAGCCGCGGCAGGGGCTGGGGCGGGCGATCCGCTCCTGTGGGCTGGGTCAGACCGCCGGGGTGGTGCCGCTGTTCGAGCAGACCTTCGGCATCGATATGCCCCTGTTTCTGCTCACCTGCCGGCGTGCCGCCGACGACCGCCTGTTTCGCCGCACCCACCCCGATCCCCAGAGCCTGGTGCTGCCGCCGTGACCGCCGAGGGGCGGGCGGCTGAGCAGCGGGTGGATGCGCTGCTGGCCCAGCTCAGCCTCGCCGAGAAGCTGCAGATGGTCGATGGCGACACCCCCTTCTGGTCGGGCATGGTCGACATCGCCCTGCGTGATGCCTCCCACCGCCATCCCTGGCCGGCCGGTGAACTGCCGCGGCTGGGCCTGGGTGGGCTGCAGTTTGTGGACGGGCCGCGCGGGGTGGTGCTGGTGGGCGGCGCCACCACCTTTCCGGTGCCGATCGCCCGCGGCGCCAGCTGGAATCCAGAACTGGAGGAGCGCATCGGCGCGGCGATGGCCCGGGAGGCCCGCAGCTTCGGGGCCAACTGGCTGGCGGCGGTGTGCGTCAACCTGCTGCGCCATCCCGGCTGGGGCCGGGCCCAGGAGACCTACGGCGAAGACCCGCTGCATGTGGGCGCCCTGGGGGCGGCCTGCAGCCGCGGCATCGAGCGCCATGCCATCGCCTGCGTGAAGCACTTCGCCCTCAACTCGATCGACAGCTCCCGCTTCCTGGTGGATGTACGGGCCAGCGCGCGGGTGCTGCACGAGCTCTATCTGCCCCAGTTCCGCGCTTGCGTGGCGGCCGGTGCCGGCTCGGTGATGAGCGCCTACAACCGGGTGAACGGCATCTGGTGCGGTGAGCATCCCGGGCTGCTCACCGAGATCCTCAAGCGCCGCTGGGGCTTCGATGGCCTGGTTGTCACCGATTTCATCTTCGGCCTGCGCAACGGGGTGGCCGGCCTGCTGGCCGGGCAGGACCTGGAGATGCCCTTTCGGATGATCCTGCAGGGCTGTCTGGCTGAGGCCCTAGAGCCAGGCCAAGAGCGGGCGCTCGAACATGGCCCTGAGCTGCGGCAGCAGCTGCTGCAGCGCATCGATGACGCCGTGCGGCGCCAGCTGCGGCTGCAGCTGCGGGTGCCGGCGGGTGCCTTTCCGCCGGAGCTGCGGCGCTGCTCCGAGCATCTGGCCCTGGCCCGTGAGGCGGCGCGCCAGGCGATCGTGCTGCTGCGCAACGAGCCCGCCAGAGGGGGCGGCCAACCCGTGCTGCCGCTGCCGCAGCTGGGCTCCCTGGCCGTGATCGGCCCGCTGGCGGATGCGGTGAATCTGGGCGATCGGGGCTCCTCCGACACCCGGCCGCCGCCGGGGGCGGTGGTGACGCCCCTGCAGGGTCTGCGGGCCGCGCGGCCCTCTCTGGCGATCGCCCATGCCGATGGCCGCGACTGCGCGGCGGCCGCGGCCCTGGCGGCCCGCAGCGATGCGGCCGTGCTGGTGCTCGGCCTCGACTGGCGGCTGGAGGGAGAGCACATCCATCCCGGCGACATCGCCCCGATCCTGCGGCAGATCCCGCCGCCCGACTGGCTGCTGGGCTCGCGTCTCTGGCCCAGGCTGCGGCCGCGGTGGCGGCGCTTCACGGCGCTGATTGCCCGGCTCACCAGCTACGGCTCTGCGCGCCAGGGAGGCGACTTCGCCGCCGGCGATCGCACCGATCTCGCCCTGCCGCCGGAGCAGGTGGCCCTGATCCGCGCCGTGGTGGCGGCCAACCCACGCACCGTGGTGGTGCTGATGGGCGGTGGCGCCATCCTCACGGGCGACTGGGATCAGCTGGTGCCGGGCCTGCTGCTGCTCTGGTATCCGGGAGAGCAGGGCGGCCATGCCTTGGCAGAGGTGCTGTTCGGCGCGGTGTCGCCCTCGGGCCGGCTGCCGTTCACCATCCCCAGCGAGCCTGGCCAGCTGCCCCCTTTCGAGCCGCGGGCGCCGGTGGTGCACTACGACCTGTGGCACGGCTACCGACGGCTGCAGCGCCAGGGCCAGCGGGCGGCCTATCCGTTTGGCTTCGGGCTCTCCTACAGCCGCTTCGTGATCGGCGAGCCGGCGGTGCGGCTGCTGGAGGGCAATGGGATTGGCAAGAAGATAGTTAATGGGATCAGTAATGGGATTGCTGATGGGATGACCGGTGTGGAGTTCAGCCTGGCCGTCGCCAACAGCGGCGCGATGGCCGCGGCGGAGGTGGTGCAGGTGTATCTGGAGCCACCCGGACTGCTGATGGAGCGGCCGCGGCGCACCCTGGTGGCCTTCCAGCGGTTGCATCTGCAGCCTGGCGAGCGGAGGCGCCTCAGGCTCGAGATCGCCTGGCGGCGGCTGGCCTGCTTCAGCGAGGCGCGCGATGGTTTCGTGCTGGAGAGCGGCCGCCATCGGCTGGTGGCGGCCCGCCATGCCGATGCCCCTGGTCTGGCGGTGGATCTGGTGGTGCCCCAGGCGGTGGCCGAGAGCTACTGGGAGCCCTGAACCCCAGGCCGTTGGTCTCCCTTGCTCACGCTCTGCGCTCGGGCCAGCAGGCGCTGCACCCGGCGGCGGTTGAAGCGCTGCAGCAGCAGGCAGGGCAAGTTGAAGGCCGTGGCAAACAGCAGATTCACCAGCACCCCGGCCGGTGGCAGCCACAGCGCCGTGAACAGGCCCGCCGCCCAGAGGGCCCAGTGCACCAGTTCGGCCCGGCGCGTTTCGATCAGCAGGCGCCGCAGGATCTCGGGATCGCGGCGCACCAGGTTGGCCTTGGCGATGCCGCCCGGCAGGGCGGGCCCGGCGTCGGGGATCCAGCGCTTCCACACCCGGATGCCAGGCGGTGCCGCCGGGCGGGGCGGCGGGCCTGCCCTCTGCGGCGCCCGTCCGGCCAGCAGGCCCGCCAGCAGCCAGCGCTCTGGCAGCCGGTTGGCCAGCAGCCCCACCAGCAGTGAGCTGAGCAGCCAGAAGGCCAGCGAGCTCAGGGCCATCCAGCCGTTCGGCCCCAGCAGCCCACCCGCACCCGCTGCGCCTGACAGCGCCATCAGCGGGTGCGGAAGCGGCGGCCCTTCCAGCGCACCTCGCCCCGCTCCAGGTTGAGGATCGCCAGCACGAACACCCCCAGGAAAAACAGCACCGGCAGCGGAAACACCAGGTTGATCCAGTGGAAACGCCCCACCCGCCGGGTCAGCACCAGCAACTGCAGGGCGTAGGCGGCGTAGGGCAGGGCGTTGGGGGCCAGGTCTGTGCTGCCCACCAGCGGCCAGCCCAGCAGGGCCGCCGGCAGGCACCAGGCGGCCCAGAACAGTCCAGACAGCCACAGCAGCACCGCCAGCATCCAGGGCCAGCGCACCTCGCCGGCGGCGGTGGCGAAGTTCTTGTCGAAGCCCACCACCATGTCGCCCAGGCCGCCCGGATACATGCGGTAGGCGATCACGCCGTCGCCGATGAAGGCGCTCACCGGCAGGCCCGCCTGCTCGTAGCAGTGGGCCAGAAACCAATCCTCCACCACCTTGTCGGCCACGGCGGCGTGGCCGCCGCTGCGCTCGTAGTCGGCCCGGCTGCTCACCAGCGCCGGCCCGAAGGCCACCCCGCAGCCCGGTCCCATCGGCACGGCCATCAGGCCCACCAGGTTGAACAGCACCGAGAGCTGCTCATAGGCCTTCTCGGTGCGGTGGTAGGGCTGCACCGACACCAGCCCGCCCAGGCGCTCCTGGCTGGCCAGCAGGCGCGACAGAAACGCCGGCTCCGGTTCGGTGTCGGCGTCGAGAAACACCAGCAGCTCGCCGCTGCTGGCCGTCACCCCGTGCTGCAGGGCCCAGGGTTTGCCGCACCAGCCCTCAGGCAGGGGTGGCGGCTGGATCACCTGGAGCGGCAGCCCCGCGCTGGCGGCAATCTGGCGGGCGATGCCCGCCGTGCCATCGCTGGAGTGGTCGTCGACCACGATCACCTCATCGGGCAGGAGCTGCTGGCGGGCCAGGGCGGCCAGCAGGTGGGGCAGGGTGGCGGCCTCGTTGCGGGCCGGGATCAGCACCGACACCCGCCGCCGCTGGCGGGGCCTGCCGGCGGGCAGCACCGGCAGGCGCAGGGCCAGGGCCCAGCCCAGCAGCCAGCGCACCAGCAGTGAGATTTCCAGCCAGCCCAGCCCGCTCGCCCCGATCGCGCCCGCCGCCGTCATGGCCGCAGCAGCTCCCGCGCCAGGGGCTGGATTGCCGCCGGATCGCGCAGCAGCTGGGGGTGGGTGAGCACCGGCAGCATCGTGCGCGCGCCCACCGGCAGCACCGCCCGCCAGCCCGGCAACACCGCCAGATCCAGGGCCGAATAGAAGCTGTGGCACTCGATGCGGCGCAGGGCGTCGAGATCACTGTTGAGGCGCTCCAGCAGGGCACTGCCCCACTTGAGGTCGGCGATGCCGCCGAACAGACGCCCTGGCCAGGGCAGGGCGGTGAGGGTGCCCTGCTGGGGGCTGCCCACGCTGATGAAGCGGCGGGTGCGGCGATGGCCGCCCAGCAGCTGGATCCAGGCGCGGCTGATCACGCCGCCGATCGAGAAGCCGAGCAGGTCGATGGGCTCACTGTTGCCGAAGGCGGCCTCGATGTGGCCGCCCAGTAGCTCGGCGGCCTCCTCCACCGGCGTGCGACCCAGGCGCAGCGGCAGGGCCGGGATCAGCAGCGGTTGGCGCCGATCGCCCAGCTCGCGCTTGAGGCCGTTGAACACCGCCGGGGTGTCGAGCAGGCCATGCATCAGAACCAGAGCAGGAATGGCAAGAAGCGGCGCTACGTCCTGCCTAGCACCGATTGGGGTGGCGGTTTGCGGCGGTGGCGGTACGGTCGCAGACGTGCCCCGCGCCCAGCTCCAGCTTCCGTTGCGATTCCAGGCGCTGGCTGCGGCGGCGCTGTTGGCTCTGCTGGCCCTGGCCTTCGGGCTTGCTGCCGCCTGTCAGGCCGGGGGAGTGCACGCCACGGTGCTGTCGGTGGGCGATGGCGACACGCTGCGGGTGCGCCTCGGAGCGGAGCGGCGCACTGTGCGGCTGGCCTGCATCGATGCGCCCGAGCTCTCCCAGCGCCCGGAGGGGCCCTGGGCCCGTGAGCGCCTGGACCAGCTCGCGCCCAGCGGCACCCAGGTGCGGCTGGGCGTGAAGGCCACCGACCGCTACGGCCGCCTGGTGGCCGAGGTGTTCACCACCGCCAATCTCAACCTGGCCCTGCTCGAGCAGGGCGCTGTCTTCTTGTATCCCCAATACCTCAAGCAGTGCGACGGCCTGGCCTACCGGGCGGCGGAGCGGCGGGCCAGCAACCGTCGGCTCGGGGTGTGGCGGCAGGCGGGGGGGATTGCCCGTCCCTGGCTGGTGCGCCGCCAGGGAGGGCAGCGCTGATGACGGGCGCGGATGCCCTGCCCCCCTGGCGGCCGCTGCTCAAGGCGGCCCGCGTGCGCGAAGGCCGCTCGCCCGCTGCCCGCTGGTTGCAGCTGGCCAGCGTGGCGGCCGATGGCACGCCGCGGGTGCGCACGCTGGTGTTTCGCGGCTGGGGTGGCCCCGCCGCCCTCGATCTGCTCACCGATGGCCGCAGCGCCAAGGCCGCCGAACTCCACCGCCAGCCGGCGGTGGAGCTGTGTTGGCTGCTGCCGAAGGCCCGCAGCCAGTTCCGCCTGCGAGGGGTGCTGCAGCCCGTGGCCGCCGAGGTGCTGGAGCGCGAGCGTCTGCGCCACTGGCAGGCGCTCACCCCCGGGGGCCGGGCCCTGTGGGGCTGGCCCGAGCCCGGTGTTCCCTTTGTTGCCTCGGACCCGTGGCCCGAGGCGCTGGGCGACGCCATGCCGCTGCCTGCGAGCTTCATGCTGCTGCGGATCGCCCTCAGCCAGGTGGAGCTGCTGGAACTGGGTGGCCACCCCCACCGGCGCCTGCGCTGGCGTGCCGACCAGGGTTGGCTGGAGCAGCGGTTGAATCCCTGAGCGGATTGCGTGCCGTTCCAGTAGGGGGCTCAGAGGGGGTAGTGGTTGGGCACGAAGAACTGCTCGTTGAGTGGTGGGCGCCGGTAGTCGCCGCTGCCCTTGCGCTTGGGCAGCTTGATCGGCGGCGGCGTCATGTCCACGTAGGGCACCTTGCTGAGCATGTGGCGGATGCAGTTGAGCCGGGCCCGGCGCTTGTCGTCGGCCTCCACCGTGAACCAGGGCGCCTCGGGGATGTTGGTGCGGGCAAACATCTCATCCTTGGCGCGGGAGAACTCCACCCAGCGGTTGCGCGACTCCAGGTCCATCGGGCTCAGCTTCCAGCGCCGTGCCGGGTCGTCGACCCGGGAGCGGAAGCGCGCTTCCTGCTCCTCATCGCTCACGGAAAACCAATACTTGAGGAGGGTGATGCCGCTGCGCACCAGCATCCGCTCGAATTCCGGACAGGAGAGCATGAACTCCTCCACCTGCTGCGGCGTGCAGAAGCCCATCACCTTCTCCACGCCAGAGCGGTTGTACCAGGAGCGATCAAACAGCACCATGTCCCCGGCGGCGGGGAAGTGCTCCACGTAGCGCTGGAAATACCACTGGCTCTTCTGCCGGTCGGAGGGGGTGCCCAGGGCCACCACCGTGCAACCGCGTGGGTTGAGCGGCTCCACGATGCGCTTGATCGTGCCCCCCTTGCCGGCGGCGTCGCGCCCCTCGAACAGCACGATCAGGCGGTAGCCCGTGTGCTTGATCCAGTACTGCATTTTCACCAGCTCCACCTGCAGCCGGCCCAGTTCCTGCTCGTAGAACTTGCGCTCGAGCTTGGGCGGCCTCCCCTCCGACAGGGCTGAGAAGTCGTCGAGGATCGGCGTGGGGTGGTAGCGGTCGCCGCCATTGGCCGGGTCGGCCGGCTGGGCTTCCGACTCCTTTCGGCTGTGTTTGCCCATGGCTGGGAACGCTGTCCGCTCGCAAGCTATGGCTCCTGCTCCAACCGTGCCACGGCGGCCGGTCAGCGGTTGCGCATCGCACGGCGTGGGTCGATCGCGAGCCTTGATTGATGAGTGTTGCTTGGGGTAACGATGCACGTTCCCTTTGGCTGCGGGCCCCAAAACGGTTCATCCAGCATCTAACTTGCGCGGCCAGCTTCACGTTTTTTTCCGCCCTATCCCCTCCATGACCGTCGCTGCGCTTCAGGCGGCCTGGCTGATTCCCCTGTATCCGCTGCTGGCGGCCGTGGCCTCGCTGGCCTGGTCGCCCGGGCTGATCTCCCGCACCGGCCCGCGCCCCTGCGGCTACCTCAACCTGCTGATGGTGGCCGTGGCCTTCGGCCACAGCCTGGTGGCCCTGACAGCTCTGCACACCAATGCCCGCGCTGGCGCCGAGGCCCTCTACCGACCGCTCAGCTTCGGCTGGACCTGGCTCAACTCTGGTGGCCTGCGGATCGGGTTCGATGGCCTGGTGACCGAACCCGCCCTGATCGCCATGGCGGTGATCACGGGCCTGCACCTGCTGGTTCAGATCTACGCCATCGGCTACCTGGAAATGGACTGGGGCTGGCCCCGCTTTTTCGGCTCGCTCAGCTTCTTCGAGGCAGGCCTCTGCGCCCTGGTGCTCACCGATTCGGTGTTCTTCAGCTATGTGATTCTCGAGCTGCTGACGCTGGGCACTTACCTGATCGTGGGCACCTGGTACAACCAGCCGCTGGTGGTGAAGGGTGCCCGCGACGCCTTCCTCACCAAGCGCATCGGCGACCTGATCCTGCTGGCCGGCGTGATCGCCCTGCTGCCGATGACCGGCACCTGGAACTTCCACGGCCTGCAGGGCTGGGCCGCCGACCTCACCAACAACGGCACCCCGCTGCCGCCGGGCTTCCAGCTGATCCTGCTGGCCCTGATCGCCGGGCCGATGGGCAAGTGCGCCCAGATCCCCCTGCACCTCTGGCTCGATGAGGCGATGGAGAGCCCCCTGCCCTCCACAGTGCTGCGCAATTCGGTGGTGGTGGTGGGCGGCGCCTGGGTGCTGCTGCGGTTAGAGCCCCTGCTCGAGCTCAGTCCATTCGTTCAGGCGGTGCTGGTGGTGGTAGGGGGCTCCACCGCCGTGGTGGCCTCGCTGATCGCCCTGGCCCAGATCGATGTGAAGCGAGCCTTGAGCTTTCTGGTGAGCAGCTGGCTGGGGCTGCTCTTCGTGGCAGTTGGTCTGGGCGGCACGGCTGTGGCCGACCACCTGCTGCTGGTGTATCCGCTGCCAATGGCCCTGCTGCTGATGGCGATCGGCACGATCGTGATCAGCAACGTGACCCAGGACCTCAGCCAGTTGGGGGGGCTGTGGAGCAAGCGGCCCCTGATCGGCATCGCCTTCCTCGCTGGCGCGGCCGGCCTGATGGGCTTGCCGCCGTTCGCCAGCTTCGCCGCCCTACGCGAACTTCTCGCCCTCACGGCGGCGAGCGGCCATCCCGTGCTTCTTGGTGGAGTGGTGCTGCTGACCAACGCCCTGATCAGCGCCGGCCTGATCCGGGTATTCGGCCAGATCTGGGGAGGTCGACCCACCCCGTTCACCACCCGTTCTCCGGAGGTGCTCTGGTTGATGGTGCTGCCCACCATGGTGCTGGTGGGCATGGTGCTACATCTCCCCATGCTCCTGGTGGCTAATGGGGTCTATTCCCTCACCCCTCTCGCAGGTTGGGGGCCTCTGGCCTGGCCCCTGATCGCCTCCACCCTGTTGGGTGGAAGCCTCTCGGCAGCCTTTTACCTGCGCCCTCACGGCCTGGCCCAGCTGCCGGCGTCCCTCGGCGGCCTGCAGGACTGGCTCGCCCACGACATGCAAACCGAGCGCTTCTACCACCGCACCGTGGTGGCCCTGGTGCTGGCCCTGGCCCGTTTGGGTGCCTGGAGTGATAGCCGCCTGGTGGATGGCTTCAGCGGCGGTACCGGTGCCGTCGCCTTGGAGGGGGCCCGGCGCCTCAGCCTCACGACCTCCGGTCGCTCTCAGGCCTATGCCCTCAGCCTGGTGCTCGGGGTGCTGCTGATGGCGGCCTGGCTGATCGCCGGTGATCTCCGGCCTCTCACCACCCTGTTGCCCTGAGGCCGCCGCCATGACCTTGCTGCTGCTCCTGTTGATTCCCCTCGCGGCCGGCCTGCTGCTGCCCCTGCTACCCCCGGGCCGCCCGATGCTGGTGCGCAGTCTGGCCGCCGCCACCGCCCTGGCCCAGCTGGCGGTGGGCCTGCTGGCCTGGCGTCAGCCGCCTGCCGATCTCAGCTTCACCTGGTTGCCCCAGCTGGGCCTCAGTCTGGATCTGGGCCTCGATGGGCTATCGCTGCCGCTGGTGCTGCTCTGCGCCTTGATCACGGCCATGGCGGTGCTGGCTTCTCCGGCCGACCAGAGCCGGCCGCGCCTCTATTACGCCCTGATCCTGGCCACCAACCTCGGGGTGGTGGGAGCTTTTCTGGCGCGCAACGCCCTGCTGTTCGTGCTGGCTTTTGAGCTGGTGCTGATCCCCACCACCCTGCTGGTGGCGATCTGGGGCGGCGAGCGCCGCGCCGGTGCCGCCGTGCGCTACTTGCTCTACGGGGCGGTATCTGGCCTCAGCCTGCTGGGCGGCGTGCTGGCCTTCGGCTGGTTTGGCCAGGGCGCCGCCGGCGCCGACGCTGCCGTGAGCTTCAGCTTCGAGGCCCTTGCCGCCACACCCCTGCCGGCCTCGGCCCAGCTGTGGGTGCTGGCCCTGCTGGTGCTCGGTTTCGGCATCAAGCTGCCGGTGGTGCCCCTGCATGGCTGGCAGCCGATCAGCTATGCAGAGGCACCGTCGCCGGTGGTGATGCTGCTGGGGGGTGTGGTGTCGAAGCTGGGGGCCTACGGCCTGCTTCGCTTCGGGGTGGGCCTGCTGCCAGAGGCCTGGAGCGCCTTTTCACCCTGGATCGCCGCCGCCGGTGCCGTGAGCGCGGTGTATGGCGCCCTCAATGCCGTGGTGGCCACCGACATCCGCCGACTGATGGCCTACAGCTCCCTGGGCCACATGGGCCTGCTGGTGCTGGCCCTGGCTGCCGCCACGCCGATGAGCCTGCAGGGAGCGATGGCCCAGGTGCTGGCCCATGGCCTGATCGTGGCCCTGTTGTTTGACTGCGTGGGCCTGATCCAGCGCAAGACCGGCACCACGCTGATCGCCGAGCTCTCCGGCCTGATGAATCCGATCCGGGGCCTGCCCTTCACCATGGGCCTGATGTTGCTGGCCCTGATGGCCGCCGCCGGCATCCCCGGCCTGGCGGGCTTCCCGGCCGAGCTGCTGGTGTTTGAGGGCAGCTGGACCGTGTTCCCGCGCGCCACCCTCATCTGCCTGGTGGCCTCGGGCTTCACCGCCGTCTATGCAGTGCGGTTGTTTAACCGGGTGGGCTTCGGCCGGCTCGACAACAGTCGGGCCGACTGGCAAAGCACTCGACTGGCAGAACGGTTGCCGGCCGTGGTGCTCACCACTCTGGTGGTGCTCGCCGGCATCTGGCCGGTGGGCCTCACCGCCTGGAGCGAGGCCAGCACGGCCGCCATCGCCCTGCGACACAGCGATCCGGTGGTTCAGCAGTTGGCCCTGGTTCCCTCTTCCTCGTCGCTTCAGCTGCCCGCATGACCACCACCACTCCTTCTGTGGGCACCAAGACGCTCCTGATTCCGCCCTCCACGCACCGCTATGCCGATGTGATTCATCGGCTGGAGGCCGGTGGCTCGATGCTGCCGGACACGCCGGAGAACCTCCAGCAGATCATCGGCATTTACAAGGCCTACGCCGTGCCGATGGATTTCTATTGGCGCGATCTGCTCTACATCGCCGAGCAGGTGTTTCTCAATCCACTGCCGGCCTTCAAATACTTTATCTCCAAGGAGTATCTGGATCGGCCCAACAGCTACGCCGGCGATCAGTCGCAGCTGCGCATCTGGCGTGGCGGCGAGCAGGCCCACCCCGAGCTGCTGGAGTTCATGGAGCGGGGTGAGACCCGTCGCATGCCCAAGTTGCTCCACCATCTCTGGCACGACCGGGTGAACATGGAGTTTGCCGAGGCCTGCATGCAGGCCATGCTCTGGCACCAGGGCATGGGCGGCCGCTTCAACGACTACCTCGAGAGCGACGCCTACAAGGCCAACGCCGACCGGGCCATCAAGGCCTACTTCAAGGGCAATCCCTTGATGCTGGGGCTTTACAAGGTGTTCCCGGAGATGTTCCTCGAGAAGGTGCGCCAGCTCTCGTATTACGCCAACCTTGGCCTGTTCTGGGAGGTGATGGCGCCCGTCTTCTTCGAGATGAGCGACCTCTACGACGAGGGCAAGCTCACCTCGGTGCCTCAGGCGATGGATTTTCTGGTGAACGGGATCTTCGCGGTGGCGGGCCGGCCCATCTATCACCACGTGTTTATTCGTGGCGAGTGTTTTGAGATCATCCCCAAGACCGAGGGCTTCACCTGGCTCTATGAGGCAGCCCTGCCCTACGTGGAGGCGGTGTTCTATCGCACCTCACCCTTCCGGGGCACCAAGAGCTACAACGCTCAGGCCGGCCAGGTGCCTGCCGAACAGGCCGATTTCCACTACGGCATCCTCTACGCCGATGTGTTTCCGGTGGGCTCGGCGGGGATTCCTCCCACCCTGCTGATGCAGGACATGCTCCATTTTCTGCCTCCCTACCTGCAGGAGATGTACCGCACCCACAAGCGCGGCGAGGAAGACCAGCTGATTCAGCTGGGCATCACCTTCCAGCGCTCGATGTACAACGTGACCTCGGCGGTGATTCAGGCCTTGCGCTGTGCCCTGCTCTACCCGCTGGATGACACTGACCCGAAGCATCTGATGGCCAATCGGCAGTTCTTCGAGGCCCAGATGGATCGCTTTCTGCGCCCCGAAGCCCGCCTGCCCGATATCCAGACCCAGGACTACCGCTGACCCTCTCTCACATGGCCACCATTCTTGAAACCGCAGCCTCGGTGGGCTGCTTCAACACCCTGCTGGCTGCCGTGGATGCCGCCGGCCTGCGCGGCGCGTTGGAGGGTCCTGGCCCCTTCACCGTGCTGGCACCGGTCGACGATGCCTTCGCTGCCCTGCCGCCTGGCACCGTGCAGACCCTGGTGGACAATCCGCCCCAGCTGGCGCGGATCCTGAAGTATCACGTGATTGTCGGGGCCCACAACCGTGAGGCGCTGTGCGGCCAGGCGGAGTGGGCCAGCCTGGAGGGGGCGCCGATCCCCATCCGCAGCACCGAACCCTTTGAGGTGAAGAATGCCACGGTTGTTACAGCCGACGTGGCCTGCGACAACGGGGTGGTGCATGTGATCAATCGGGTGATCCTGCCGGGTTGATCAAGTTGAGACGGCCTGTCTACTGACTATTAAGTTGTGCGTAGTGAAAGGTAGAGGCCCCACCATTCCGCTTAGAGAATGATGGGGCCTCGAATGAGATCGGTTTGAGGTGTTGTCCCTTACATCAGGACGTGAGGGCTCCTCAACCGTTGTCCTGATCTGGTTGCCTACGGTTTTGTTTGCTGAAAGATCGACCCGCGGACCTGTCCACGGGTTTTCCCTCGGGCTTACAAATCATGCTTCCAGATAATCAATCACTTTTGCGGAGTGATTGCGAATGGCAGCCACTGCCCGCCGTTCGATTCCGCGTGCGATATCACGGGTGATGCCCAGGCTTCGGGCAACGGCACTGAGATTCATGGGCTCCTGGCCATTGATGCCGTAGCGCAAGCGCAGCAGTTCCGCCTCCTGTGCGGGTAATTCCCGTAGGACCGCCTCCAGATCGATGCTGAGCAGGTGGTTGTTCAGGTGTTCGTCGGGCCTCGGTGCCCCACATCGGATGCGATCCATGAGGCGATCGTCATCGAGGGCATTTGAGGCGGCATCGAGACTCAACGGTTGCTGGGCCCGGAACAGCGTTTCGCGAATGTCGAGGGGTTTGAGGCCGGTGTAGTCGGAGAGTTCCTCCACGCTGGGTGCGCGACCGTGTTGCTGCCAGAGCTGGCGCTGGGCTTGGCGCAGTTTGCTGAGCTGCTCGCCCACATGCACGGGCAGGCGGATGGTGTTGGCCTTGTTGCCGAGGGCCCGCGAGATGCCTTCGCGAATCCACCAGTAGGCATAGGTGGAGAATTTGTAGCCGCGGCTCGGATCAAAGCGATCCACGGCCTTGATCAGGCCGAGGTTGCCCTCCTGGATCAGGTCCTCCAGCTGCAGCTGGTGGTTGGCGTACTTGCGAGCAATCACAATCACCAGCCGCAGGTTGGCCGACACCATCCTGTGGCGGGCCCGCCGTCCTTGCCGCAGCTTGCGCTGCAATTGGAGGGTGGTGAGTCCACTTTCTGCTGCCCAGAGTTCAAGGTTGGGCTCAGCGCCTCCGGCACGCAGCTTCAACTCCTCGGCCGTGTCTTCCAACCGGCAGAGGGTTTGAACGCTGCGCCCCAGGGTGATTTCCTCCTCGTGGGTGAGCAGGGGAATCTGGCTGAGAGCCTGCATGTAGCTGCTGAGTGCGTCGCAGTTGCCGCGATGGAGCTTCTGTGGCGCTGGCATCGGAGGGCGATGTCGGCTGAAGGTCGGCAGACCATAACGATTGGCGGAGCTGCCTGGGTGCTTGCGGTGCCTCTGATTCGGGAGATTGATTGCTCCTATGAACGCCCTTTATCGACCCACCAGAGTCAGCAGCTCTGCTGTTAATCCTCCACGGCCAGCATGGTGCGTCTCGCTGAGAA
>Ga0164292_10000541_pt1 | contig 29805 bp, 38 predicted proteins | sample GEODES117metaG_FD_111486 | JGI IMG/M metagenome (GOLD analysis project Ga0164292, IMG submission 111486) | Eutrophic lake water microbial communities from Lake Mendota, Wisconsin, USA - GEODES117 metaG | ecosystem: Environmental > Aquatic > Freshwater > Lake | place: USA: Lake Mendota...
AAAGCCTCTACGTTTGCTCTTGAAGTTTTGCCATTTCCTATAACCGCTATGGTTACTCGTCTCATTTGGTACCTCCTTGACGGAGATGCCAGCATACACAACTCTTACAAAAAGGGCTAGTCTGGTTGCGCTACAAAGATGGCCCAAGGAGTTCCGTGAGTTATATACCCTCCGACAGTTGCAGCAAGCCTGTTTTGTACTAACTCTCTATTTTTATAATAATGACTTCTAGACAAACCTGGAGTACCTTCCCACACTAAGTCACCAATTTGAAGATATCCACCCGCTCCATCAAAGTATGGCGCTACATAAGATGCTCTTTCAAACAAAACAGCGTCAACAAATAGTACATTACCTGTGCCACCAGCCCAAGATATTTTAACAATTGCGTTTTTAGCATTTACAGGAGCAGTGGCTACAAGCGAAACTCTGCCAAACGTAGTTCCAACATTTGTAGCTGTTCCAGCAGTAGTAGATATAAACGTTCCGCCTTCGGTATACCAAGATACGTTAGCTGTTGCTGTAGTAGCTGCTCCAGTTCTTTTTGCGTAAAAACTTAAAGCGTATTCTGAACCAGGTACTAAATTAGTAAGTTGAGACGTCTCTAAAGTAACTGCGCCAGCTACAGTTGGGGTTAAAGTAAGTGATGTAGTACTAAAAGCAAGAGCTCCTGTTGCAGAAGTTGCTACAGTAGCGTTTGCAGTGCTACAAGACCATCCAGTTGTATTGACTTCAAAACTAGGGTTTGTTAGTAAGTTAATTCTGTTTGAGATTAAAACTATATCTGTTCTTCTTGCGTCAACAAAATTAGTAGGTTCTGCAGATTCTTCAAATTGAACTGCGTCAATGTAGTGAACTTCAGCGGAAGAACATCCCTCAATTCTTATGTAAGGAACCGCAAATTTTGCATTAACTGGTGCCGAAGAGGTTGAAAAAGCTGGTCTTGTCCAAGCTCCTGTAGTGTTGTTACCACTAGATTCACCAGCAGTTCCTAATAATGTTTCATTTTCGGAGTACCATCTAATATCTAATACAACGTTTCTAGGGGTAGTTTTAGCTCTACTGTACGCAGATAGCGTGTAAGAAGTTCCGCTTTTAACAGGTATACCTAATGTTCTAACATCCAATGTTCCACAAGCTATTTCTACATCCGCTGCAGCTGTGGCAGTTACTTTTAAAAACCCTGCCTGTCCGTTTGGGTAATTAGACGGTGATGATGCTTCGCTGTACGGGTCTATTGTTGGAGACTCACTTGTTGCGTCTCCTTGAACTAAAGTAGCGTTAGAAATGCTTTGCCAAAAGCCAATAGACTCTTTAAAAGATGATGAGTTTACATCTAGCATGTAGTTAGTAATTGGTTTTAGTCTGCAGTTGTAGCCTGAAAACGCTGTGACATAAGTTTTTAAACCTTGTATAGAGCCCTTTTCAGAATATATTTTAATTGCGTTTCTTAATAAAATTCGTGCTTGTTGTAGACCTACGTAGGGTTCATATGTCAAACCAAATTGGTTTAACATAGCCGGTATTAGCCTGCCGTCTAAGTTTAAAACATCGTACCGTTCACTTACATTTTGAGCAGAAGTTTTAAATAGGTCGTGTTCAACAGCAAAAATACTTAAAAAGTTGTATAGGTCATCGTTTATTGAATCTTCGTTATCAGAAGCAGAAAACGTATTTTTAATTTTGAATATGGCTGGTAAATATTCATAAAATTGTTCTCTAGTTCCGTAATCTTTTACAGAAACTCCTAATGCTTCTCCTGCTTTAACCCACGTATTCTGTACAGTTTCTTGTACAAATATTGAATAGTAATAAGTATGGCCCGGTATAAGTCCAGAGTTATTTGGAACCTGTCCAGTGTCTAGATAATAACTTGCATCATCTTGAGGTGTAGCTGCGACTAATACGTCTCCGTCATCTGGGGTCATTGGAAACCCAAAAGGATTTCTTAAAAGTCTAAGGTTGCTCCAAGAACCAGAAGGTTCAGTCCATTTTAGTTCTATTTCGTTGTACCCAGTAGAGACCGCAGTAAAAGGGGATGCGTCAAAATCTACTAGGGTATTAGCACCATAGAAAGATAGACCATAAAAACCAACACCATAAATAGGCATCTATATTTAACCAAACACCCAAGAAACAACAGCTAGATTATCTAACAATTGTGTTGCTCCTGTAGCTAATACCTCTCCGGTTATGGAAATAGCAGCAACAGTTGTTCCAGCAGAGTTTTTCCATTCTTGTAGGTTTGCGCTTTGACTAGCAACTCCACGCACTACTAAAGGCACTGTAGTAGTGCTAGTAGATAGAACAGTTCCACCCCCAGATAATTTTAAATATTGGGTATGGACGTCTGCTGTAATTCCGTTTTCTAAATTAGCAAGGCGTGAGGAAACGTTATTCCATGAAGTAGCTACGTTTGTGTATGCTCCTGAACCAGTTGTAGAAATATTAGGGTTAATTCCTAGTATGCTCTCAATTGCAGTAACTTCATCTTGAAGTAAGTTTGGGTGGGATGCGTCAATAGTATCTACAGTATTTGCTTTTGTAGTAAAAGTTCTAATCGACCCTGGGTATACGGCTGCCATGTTCTCTCCTTAGTTAATTCCGCCAGATACATTTACTGTAAATGTACCTTCTTCTGGCAATTCATTTACTGCACATGTAACAGTTTCTACTACCAGTGCTAAAGCAGTTCCTACTGATGCTGCAGTAGAAGCGATGTTTGCGTTTGTTTTAGCGTAGGTAAACGTAGTAGATGTGGGAACTGTAAGTACAGTAAACGTTCCATTAAACACTGCGTTAGCTACATTTGCAATTCTTACTTTTTGGCCAACAGTAAAGTTATGGGCTGCTGATGTAGTAACAGTTGCTACATTTGATGTTAAAGCAAAGTTAGACACGTTAAATTGTTGTTTAGCGTCTGTTCTACGCAAAATCTCTACTGTTACAAAGTCAACGCCCGTTAATGCGTCTAACGAACTCATTATGTATTGAAGAGGTATTTGGTCGGCAAAAAACACGTTATCTATGTTAAATACTTCTCTTAGTATAGATAAAGCTTGATTTTGCAAAATACTTTGTTTATATTGGGGCAATAAATTTATAGTTACTTCTACGTCAACTCCTACGTATGAAGGAGGAAAATAACTTATGTCAGTTCCAGGAGCGGCTTTTTCTGCAAAATAAGAAGACAGTTCTGTAGTTAGGTTATCAAACACAGCGGTAGTAGATGAAACTCCTCCCGAAACAACAACACCTCGGTCTCCAAATGGTTTTACAAAGAGAAGTATGTGTGAGTACACGTTTGCTTCTGCTACTGCTTTTGCAACTCCTGGAAGTTGAAGAGCAAGCGAAGCGTAGTCTTGCAAAGACACCGCTCTACTCAAAGCTTTTAACGCTAATGGTGCGTTGGTACGAACTGAATCTGTAGTCTCAGGGTCTGAACCGCCAGAAGCAGCGAGGTTGTTGTTTACGGTAACACCTGTTTGTGGGTTTGTTAAAAAGAAAGTTAATTTGTTTAAAGGAACGTTTCCTGCCGCCCCTACCCCTACTCTGTAAGTAGCGTTAATTGTTGCAGCTGATGGAGGAATTCTGCCCCCAATACCGTCACCAAATTGAATATATGTAAACCCTTCAGAATCTGAAAAAGTTGTAAAAACGGGGTCAAATAAATTGCTGTCAATTAAGAAAGCGTTGTATGAATACGCTACTCCGTTTACAGAAATTTGAATACTGTCTACAATAACTGAGTCTTGAGACAGTTTAAATATTTGATTTGGGTTTCCGTTAGAGGTTCCTAACTGTTGTGTAACTGTTTTTCCTTGAGTAGCATCTACTACTGCTGTTCCGTTTACAGAACCAACTTTAGCTGGAACTACAACTGACTCGTCTGTTTCAAACACTACTTGAGTAGTTACTCCGTTTACAATAACAGATGTAGCAATTTGTGTTCCTGCAGGAACTGTTTTGTTAGTAGCACTAGAGTTAGTGAAATTTAATTCAACTACAGCTGGGGTGCTTTCTGTAGGGGTGTAATTAAGCATAGAGGCGATTCTAAGAATGCTGTCTCTTTGGCTGGCAGTAGCTAAAAAGCCCTCACTAGCTGCTCTGTCAATGTAGAAGTTTAGTAGGTCTCCCATATAAGAAAACAGTTCAACCAGAGTAACGCCAAAGTCTGAAGGGTCTCGGTTAGTCCAATTAGGGGCATAATTTGGTATTAAGTTTAAAAGGTCTTCACGAATGGTCTCATAATCCCTAGAGGTGTAGTCCACCTGTGGGATGAATGAAGAGGAAGCGTTTTCAGCCATTAGTTATCTCCTGAATTAAATCACCTGAGGAACTAAGGATAGCGGTTTTTAGCTTAACTGTATCCTCCTCCCCAGTAGGAAGTCTGTAAAAAACGCTCACTTCTAGGGCGCCCTGTTCGGCGTCAAAGACTGGCCTTATGGAAGTTACCTGTAAATCTGGCAACCATTTACTAAAAGCCTCTGTAATTGTTCTGTTTGCTTTTTCTACAGCTAAAGCTTCGTTTTCAAAGACTGTTTGATTTACTAAGCTTCCATAGTTAGGTCGCATTACTCTTTCGCCAAACCTACTCATTAATACTAGTAGTACCCTGTCTTGCCATATTTTTTTAGGGTCAGTTGAATAAGTTAACTCTCCAAAGTTATTGAAAGAAAATGGAAGAGAAATTGCTGAGCTTGCCATTAGTAGACTCCTATCCAAATTGGGAAATTAGCATCTCCACCCTCAAACATAACCCATACTCCTTGGTCAAGTCTTGGAACTAACCTGTGAGGTGCGTGTTCTGCTGTGGTGTTTGTTTCTTGTTCGTCATTCCAAAGTTCGTCAGTATCTGCAGCTGTTTTTTTAGGGTGTTTTAAAGTAGTTGCTCCCGCTTTAGCTACTACCGTTAAGGCTGGAACAGTTTCTGTATCACCTCTTGAGTCTGTAACCGACACGGGTGTTGTAGTTAAAAGTGCTGCAATCTGTGCCGCTGTATGTTCTTGATGGTCAGGGTGGTTTGAATTAGAGGTTACAGGTAGGCACGGCCACGCCCATTCGCTTAAAGCGTTACCTAAAACTTGAGGAACAAGTAGTTTAATTCTTTTATACCCATCAGGGTCTTCGTTTTGTTTACAAATACCTCTGTATACCCCGTAATGTTTATCGCTCATGTTAGCCTCGCTATTCTAGCTGCAACAACTGGAGAGCGTCTAGGTTCTGTTTTTTTAGACACTAGATTTCCTTTATTTGAAGACCAAGTATTATTAGACACCTCAAAGGATTTTTTGACAGGGGCGGTTCTATTTTTTGAGGTAACTAATCTAATATCAGCTGTAGGCTTTAATTGCACAGATGAAGAGATTAGTTGACTTTTTGGTTTTTCTCTTGTCTGTCTAACATTTGGTTTAATTGTCCTGTTTTGAGTTGCTGAGGGTACCTCAGGAGCTCCTGGGATGTTTATACTACCTAGAGAGTCTGTTCCTAAAACTAAATAAGTTGTGTAAAGATTAAAATTTAACTGAGATTCCTCTACACGGTGTTCAGTTTCTAGTATCGTCCAATAACCAGTGTAAGAACCCACTCCGTCTAAATATATTGGTTTACTTGGGGACAGGTTGCCGTTTCCAAAGACTACGGCTGTGGCTCTGTAAGGAAATTTAGAGTTTTCATCTGCAGCTTCGGCTTCGTATGTGGCCGTCTCAAAATCGTTAGCAACGATTGTAGTTGCGTATTTATCAAACAACTGTGTTTGAGATTTTTTTCTAGTAGGCTGCCCCGCTTTTGATTTAGTTACTTGAACTAAGTCACCTGTTCTAGGGTCTATACCCGTAATTGCAGTCGCTGATTTATCTGACATACCGTGAGATAAAGTCTCTCCAATAACAGGGTTAAACTTGTAGATATTTTTATCTGTTTTTCTTCCGTATTCGCCTTTAACGTAATAAAGAGCTTCAGAGATACCTTCTGTAAATTCTTTTAGGTGGGGTTGAAAATATAGTGTTGTTCCTTCTACGTTTAAACTATAACCAGATTGTTTAGCTAATTTTCTTAAAAACTCCCAGTCCGTTAGACCAGCCTGTGATATTTGTGGGTACACTCTTGGATGGGGTTCAATTTTGTATGAGAAACCGTTTTCTACTGCAATTTTTTGAGCAATCTCACTTGCAGTAACGTTTCTAAAAATATCTTGGCTAGCTTGTCTCATTACGTAAGAAGCTCCAATTGCCGATACCTCAATAAAGTTTGACACCGAATCCATATCAGCTTTAACGTCATGAACGTACCCTACAAATTCTCTTTTACCAATAGATAATGTTATAGGGGTTCCTGGCTTTACCCTTGAAATGTCTACAGACCAGTCTCTAAATTGAATTGAAGCGAACTCGTGGTCAAACAAACCCTGTCTAATGTAAGCAGAGAATACTCGCTCTGGTTGAGCAGCACTAGTAGGAAAAGACACGCGTACTTGATTAAACACTAGGAATCCTTAGAAGAGTTCCTGGAGCAATGTTTTGTAAGTCTTCAACTTCAGGGTTTGCTTCCATAATTATCCACCAATACCCAGGTTTACCGTAAAATTTCATAGCAATGTTGTCTAGTCTTTCACCTTGTTTGTATGGATATTCTCTGTAGGTTAAAACTCCAAGCTCATCAAATTCGTAAAAAACCACAGGGTACGAGTCGCCATCAGGCTCAAAAGAAATAAAGTCAACAACGGAAAGCTCGTAACGTGAACCTAATCTAATTGTCATTTTTTATCCTTAATTTCCAACCGCGGTTGCAAGCGCTAGTCCTGATGTAGCAAGTACTTGTAGAGAAATGCTTAAATCACTTCTAATTGGAACCATGTCAGGAGTAAAGGATGTGTGAGTTACGCTTAAACTGTTTACATACCCTTGGTATGAAAGTGGTCCAATGTCAATGTTTAACAAAGTTGGCATTAGGTACCCAATGTCTGCAGTTTGTATACCTCTTCGGTTTGTCCATTTCATACTACCTGCACCATCACCGTTAATGGTTTTATATAAAAATTCAATATCAGCAAGGGTTCCTCTTGTAAACAAGTCCATTAATTTTTCTTCTAATTGTGCTGAGCTTTGTTGAAACGCTCCAGCAAGTAAGTAGTATTGACCAAAGTCTCTTACGGTTTCTTGACGGAGCTGTTGTCTAGCAAACAAAGCGGAATCATAAACGGCATCAGGTCTACTGGTTGTGTCTGGTTTTGGAGTTGATAGCCCAGGCCTTTCAAATCTAGCTTGAGCGCATGCAAAATCGTTAGTTCTATCTAATCTTATGTTAAAAGCAATACTTTGAGTCGCTGGAAAAGCCGCTACTAAATTTAAAAACATGTCGTTTACGTTAGGAACTGCATCCATTTGAACTGCAACTTGAGTTTGTATAGCGTCTGGGTTCCACATAAATTGAAAGCCAAACCTTCTTTCGTGGTCTCCGCTGTCTATTTTATCTATTTTTTTCTTGTCTTCTTCAGTAGAGCCTGTTTGAATAGCTACGTCAGCACTTTGACGCCACCACAAACGGCCACGTCTATATGTATCAGAAGATACTTGAGGTTTTCCAAAGGCTTGGTATGCACCGCCTGGATTGTTAACGTCCGTAGGTAATTTTGGCAGACTCCATGTATGTGGAGGCAAATTCCAAGAGTAATCGTTTGGGTCGGCTTCCGGTATTGGTGACGGAGTTGTGTCTTGTTCAACTGTAGTTTTAGATTTTGTTACTGATTTTCCTTCAAAAGGTCTAGACCCATAAGGAACTTTATTACTTGATTTAGTATCTTTTTTATTAATTTCTTTTAATACTGATGCGACTGAAAGAACAGTAGAACCAGTAAGTGCTAATTTACCAGCTTTTTTTAGTCCTTGTTTAGTAGCAACTTTTTTTATTGTGCTGCCTACAGCGTACCCAGCGCTAGTTTTTACTATTTTTCCAGGTTTAGCTGCTTTAGTTGAGGCCTTTACACCTAGTGTAGTGGCTTTTTTTAATCCATTTTGTGCTATTTTTTTAGCACCAACCATAGTAGCTACTCTAACTACTCCTAGTACCACAGGTATGAATATTGGCATTATCTACTCACCGCCATTCTAATTGCATCCTCATTGGCTAAAATTGTTTTAATCTCTCTAGCAAGTTTCTTTTCATCAAGTTTAGTTCCTCCAGGTACATTTATGTTTACAGTGACTCCACCGTAGTTAGTATAGATTGTGCCACCACTACTAGAGCCGTCACCAGCAGAAGTTGGCGTAAATAAATTAACCCCCGCTTTTTTCTCAAATAAATTTGCTCCTTGAATTCCAATTCCTACTGGGCTACCAGAGGTTTGACTTCCAACTTCTCCAGGAGATACGGAAGCTGCCCCGCTTAGATACCCGAGCGGGTCTACTTTAATTCCACCCCGTCTTACTTCAAAGTGTAAATGTGGTCCAGTACTATTTCCAGAGTTTCCGCTTACTCCAACAACTTGTCCAGCAGTTACTTCTTGACCTTCAGAAACGCCTTTGCTAGCTAAGTGTCCGTAGTAACTTGAGTGACCGTCTCTATGTTGAATCTGTACATAGTTTCCAAACCCATCAGCGTCATAAGGAGTTCCTACAACTACTCCATCATTTGCTGCCATAACTGGGGTTCCTGTTGAAACCGCAAAATCTACTCCTCCGTGAGGCTGACCATAACTAGGACTCTTTTTTCCATTAAAAGTTAAGTGTCTTACTTGGCCGAACGGACTTGAAATTCTTGGGCTTCCTGATAAAGGTGTAACAGTGTTTCCTGTAGAACCTGAGTCTCCACCAACGCCGTATACATTTCTACTACCGTCACCTTGGTCTTCGGATTTTTCATTATCGTCATTATCGTCATCATTGCCTGTAACAAGTTTTATTATTCCGTATATAGAAGCTGCTATTGCAGCTCCTATTGCAGCTTTTTTACCAAACCCTGCTTTAGCTACTTTTCCAACTTTGCTACCAAAAAGACCTTTAAACATTTTTGCTGCAAAACCAGCCCCAAGTAATCCTCCAACTGCACCTACAGCACTGCCAACAGCGTTGTTTCCTCCACCCAAAAGAGTTTCAGCTTTAGATATTTGAGTAATAACATTACCAAATTTATCTACATGGTCTCTAAATGTTTGAGAAGCTTTTATTAACAAAGTATTTGCTTCCGTAATACCTTTAATTTGTTCATCTACTACCGCTGCGCCCATAGCGTTACCTTCTGAGGCTCTTCCTCCTTCAGAAGCCATATAGTCTGTAATTAGCCCAGAACGTCTTAATGACTCTTTGTCTAACTCAGCACCACCAGCTTTTTGCATAAGAGCATTTATAATTGCCATTCTAAGTTCTGGGGTTGAGCTAAAATATTGGTCTATGTAAGAACCTAAAGCGTGGCCTGGTTGCAAAGAAAAAGCAATTGCATCTTTAGTAATTTTCTTACCGCCTGCAGCAGCTGTAAGTTGTTTCCAAAGGTCGTTTGCAATATCATTTGGCTCTCTCATTTTTCCATCTGCACCGCGTACGTTTATGCCCACCATACGAAGTCTGTTTACACTAGCAGCTTGATTTAATCCTATAGCTGCATTCATACCACCTTGTAAACCTACTCCAGGTGCAAGGTTTGAAAATTGAGCAGCAGCGCCTTGAGCGTTAGCTCCTATCATTCCAGCGCTTAAACCCATCATTGCAGCGCGGTTACCATCTTCTGGAGAGATACCAAGACCTTGGTTCATCATTCGTTGTACGTCTCTACGACCGCTGCCACCCATAAAATTTAAACGAGCTTCTGTAACACTTCGTTCTACTGCTTGTTGATTTGTAGGAAGTGCTTGTGCAGCAACTGCTCCAGCTCCAGCAAGAGCCATTACAGCGCCCTTAACAAATTTACCAAAGCTCATTCCACCAGCAGCTTCAGAAGCAGCCTGTTGATTTGGATTAGGTGGCTGTACAAATCCGTTTAATGTTCCAGCCCCAGGCATCTGTGGAACTCCAGGCCCACTACCACCAGCAACGGCAAAAGCTCCGCTGCCTTTTCCTGCTTTCATATTTGCTGCAATATCTGCAGACAGTTCTTTAGTCTTTTGTAGAACTTGGTTTAATTTGTTGTACTCTTCACGCAAGTCAGTGACTAGCTGAATTTTTTTAGCTTGGCCGCTACCGCCAAGGTTCATTCCACCAAGAACACTCATTTGCTAGTCACCTCCTACTTACGTTTAGCTCGTGAAATCCAATTAAGTCGTTCTCTAACGGATAGAGAACGAATGTCTGCTAACGTCCATCCTGGAAATGAACGTGTTAAAAATTCGTACTGGTCTAATAAGTTTTCGTAATCCGCGTCTCTATAGGCGAAATAAATCGGCCAGGCTCAGTGGCATCGGAATATCCTCACCACATGCCTCACAGGCCGTACTCACCTCCCCGAGGCGGGGTCCTGGATTACGAGCTAGAATCTCTTCAATTAATTTACTTCTGTCAGCCATTCCTAATTTTAATACAGATGAGGCTCCTAAAGAAGGCGCTTCGTTAATAGTAGAAACACATCCAGCAAGAAGCATTGTGTTTAACTCCGCCACAGTTTTGTCTGTGTTTTCCATGAGCTTTCTTTGAACTGACCCATTTGGCAAATTAACAACAACTTCTCCTAGTTTTGACTGATAGGTAAATGTCCTATCTTCCAACGGGTTTGTTAATACCCGAGTTGGTATGCCGTCTTTTATGTCTACGGTTACGTCTAGAGCGGTCTTACAGAATGGGCAGGTAATGTTGTAATCAACACTCGACCCAAACGTTACGCATCTAATTCCAACAAGGATTGCATCTCGGTCACCTGATAGCAGGCTGTCTAAGTCCTCTTTGTTGGTCTTATCCATACCTAAACTGACAAGTCCTCTTTGTAGCATTACGTTCAATGCTCTTCCAATAGACCCTGCTTTAGATATAGCTTCTTCATCTACTCCAGTCAACTCACGCACTTCTGCGTATTTGACTAGGGACCCTTCCCGAGTGATAAATCCTCCGGGAAGAGCCACCTCTGAATTTGAAGGCGCTACAGTTTTTACTGCAACTTTAGGCTCTTCAATACTCTCTGTCAGTTTGTCGAGTAATGACTGGTCTGTTATTAATTGTTCTGCCACGATTTGTTCTCCTTAGTTAGTTTGTTTAACCTTTTGCGTCTCCAGCACGAACATCTCCAGTTGCTCCTGTAAAGGATACTGAAAGACCTTCGTGTACTAATTGCATTGTTTCAAACAAGATTTGGTTATCTGTTGCGTTTAAATCTGAGTAACTTAGGCTTGAAATCCAAGCGTTGTGAACTTTAAAGCGCATCTTAAATGCGTTATCTCCATTATCCGCAACTGGATGGTCCATAACCCAAATGTTAACATCACAACGGAATGAGCTTGTGCCCGCCGCTACGCCAATGCCGTCTCCAGCTGCTGCGGCAAACAAGCCACGCATCCAGTTAATGCCTTGGTCATTTCCAAACAATGCGCCTCTTTGGAAGGTTATTGGTGAAAATGTTGTCATACCAGGAACTTGGTGCAACGTAGTGTTGTAACCACCTTCACGGTATCCGATGCTACCTGTGTTAATAGATAACCCAGATATGTTTGTAAATCCCCCACTAAATGTAGTGAAGTTTTTTGTTGCATACGCCCCTGTTTCTGTAGGCGTAAATTGCGCATAAAATCTAAAACTGCGAAGTGGGTCTGTTGCGATTTTAGAGAAGCGCGAGATATTGCTAGTGGCCATGTTTTATTCTCCTTTACGCCACGGTGACGGTTGTGCCGCCATCATATTGACCGATTTTGATAATAACGAATTCAGCTGGGCGTTGAAGGGCTACTCCAATTTCCATATTTACTTCTCCATTATCAATTTTGATAAGGGGATTCGTTGAGGAATCACACTTAACAAAAAATGCATCTGCAGGGGTAGCTCCACGGAGTCCACCTTGTGACCAATAGTCAGTAAGGAATCCTTCCAAAGAAGCTTTAATACGACGCCATAATACTGCATCGTTAGGCTCGAATACTGCAAAGTTTGTTAGGTCAGTAAGCGCTTTGCGTAGATAAATCAAAGAACGGCGAACTGGAACATAACGGTCTGCATATCCTGCCTTTAGTGTGCGGGAACCCATTACTACGATTCCAGAACCTGGGATAAAACGAATAGCGTTTACAGGTGCAGAAGCGCTGTTCATTGTGTCTAAATTAGCATTAGTTAATTTCTGAACGGCTACTGCTCCAGCAATTCTGTTGTTTACACCAGCTGGGGCTTTAAACACTCCACGAGAAACATCTGTTGAGATGAACTGTCCAACAATTGCTCCACCACAGAAAGCTGTTTCAACTGCGTCTGGGCTTGAAGAAGTGTTGCTTGGAATGGTTAAGTTAGGGTAATACACAGCCCCCAAAGAGGTGCTTGTATAAGTTGCGGCACGTGTCATTTGATTTGCTACTGTGTCATTCATGGCATCAATAACAACAAATACGTCATCTCTTGATTCAGCATAAGAAAGTATTGTGTTCATAGGAGATGTTCCAACAACACCAGGTGCGTTAAGCACTAGAGCAGAGGTTACAGTATCAAAGCTAGACATTGCGTTTGCAATATCAGATTCTGTTACGGCGCTACCAGTAGCTCCCGCAGCCAAAGGCTGTAGAGCAACATTTCCTGGATTTCGTGTGGCGCCAGTAGCAGCAGAGTTTGCATCAGTAGTTGTAATGACGTTTGAAACGGCATTAATTGCAGTAGGTGCATAACGCGCATTTCCTACTGTCATGTTTAAGTCTGTGTAACGTTCAACAATAAAAGCTGAAGTTGTTCCACCGTTATAAACTACTAAATCAAAATGATTTGCTAAAGACGAATCAGTAATTGTTATATATATGCTATTACCCCAAGTACCAGGGTTTTTAGCAAATACGTTTAACGTTGGGTCTGTTGTTGCAGAGCGGTCATCAAATACTCGTGTTGCTGCAGCGGCAGCACCAGCTGTTACTCTTTTAACGTATGCTTGATTTCCACCATTTGCAAAAAATAGGTAGACAGCAGTTGTTAATGTGTTTAAAGTACCCCATGAACCGTACAGGCTAGTGTACTGAGTCCACGAAGTAACCAAAGTTGGGTCTAGAGGACCCCGGTCTGCAGCACCAATAAATGCAGCAACCGAAGTTGAGTCTGGTCCCGCTAATGGTGGTATTGGATTGAGGGTTTCCTCAATATACACACCAGGTCTTAGATAAGACATTAGTTGTTCTCCTTAGTTTATTTTCATTGGGTTACGTATATTAAACTTCTGTTAGACCAGATGGGATGCTCGATGGGTTTTCGTTTATCAGTACTTCCTCTACCCAAGCAACGGAATCTCCGCTAGTTGGGGTACTTTCGCTTGTTACTAGAACAGTGAACACGTTTCGGAATAACCTACGTCCGTCTTCAGTTGTGTCTCGTTTAGCGAAATTCTGTAGGGTGATGTGCCTGTAGGAAGTCTGTGTTCCTAAGTCGTTTGGCACAGGTAAAAATCCTCTGTTAGCAACAAAATCATTATTAAGTAGGTGAGCGATGATAGCTCTGTCATGGCGTGGATGACGTGCGTAACTTGTTATTTGATACATTAAATCCCAAGCTGCGGGAACTTCATAGTCAAAGACTTCTCCATTAGCTGGGGCAACAGTTCCCTGCCTATCGTTATCAACCATAAAACCAGAATGCTGTCTGTAGGACGCCCACTCTACACCAATTAACTCAATAGTTACATATGGGTAGGACTGGTTTCTTAGCTCTACATCAGGGTTAGCAAACCACGCTTGAACTGAGCGAGAGTTGTTTTTTTCATCGGTTACAACTATCCCCTGCAGAAGGGTCTTTAAGGCTTGGTCTTCAGAAAGTATAAAACTCATGGAAGTATCTCCGAATCAAACAAGTACTCAGTAGTTACATCTACTAAAGCGTCTTCTAGTTTAAGTTTGTGAGCTTTTGCAAATTTTCTAAAAACTGGCATAGGAGGAGCATCGCCATCGCCATACTCTAGGTCTTCAATTCTTGTAGCAATATCTTCAGGGTACTCAATATCCATAGACGAGTCGGTCATTACTACACGAAGTCTTTTAGTCAAGGCAACAGGCCACCCAGCAGAAATTGCGTCTTTACGCAGAGCTTGGGTTAGGGGCTTATCTAAAGTCTTAGAGGCTTTAACAATGGAGGGAAGAAGTTCTTTAGTGTTCATTTACGCCGTACCTTTTTACGTAATAACACTCCTATGGCTAACCCTACCAAAAATGGTTGAATACTCTTACTGTCATTGGTTGCGTCTTCAAAACCACGAGCAAAATCTGCTTCAGTTGGTTCAGAGACTTTTTTATACTCGTCTCTATACAAATAAGACATGGCAATCTCCAATGGAGTATCAGGGTCGAACGCAAGGGGTACAGCTTTGATTCCCGCATGGAATCAGTTCAATAATAAAGCAAAAGGCCTCCTTTTGGGGGCCCAAGCTTCTACTTCTTTTTGTCGTCCTTATCGGACTTCTTTACTTTCTTAATAATCTTTGCGTCAATCTTCTTATCTTCAGCCATGGTCTTTGGCTTCTTCTTCTTGCCGTGAGCCTTATCAGCCTTCTCAAACTTGGCCTTTTCGTCTTTATCAAAACCAGCCTTTTTGAGCATCTTGGCGTCTTTCTTTTTATCTTTGTCTTCTGTGTACTTTCCCTTTTCAAATGGTTTAGCCATTAGGGTCCTTCTTTCCGCAACCGCAGTTGCCGCATTTGCACTCTGGCATTACATGCCTTTCTTTCTTACCATAGAAGACTTCTTGCCCTTTGCAGGAGCTGCCTTCTTAGCAAACTTTTTATTTGCTGCTTTTACAGTTTTCATGCCGTGCTTGTCTTTTGGCTTACCACAGCCACAGGTAGCGCACACTACTTCTTCTTCTTTCGTAGAGCAGCAAAATCAGAACCTTCTAATTTGCCGTCTTTGTCTGCATCAAGTTTCTTTTGCTTTGGAGACATACCTTTTGGAGCAGCTTTCTTAGCAGCTTTTTTCTTAGGGCCTTTACCAAAGCCTGGTTGACCTTTTTTCTTACCGCATCCGCACATAGCGCACATTATTTTTTGCCTTTCTTAGGTTTAGTTACTTTGGATTTACCCTTACCTTCAGGAACACAGTTCGGCACTTTTTTACCATCTTTGTTCTTGAATCCTACTTGAACGTAGCCGTCCCAACATGGGTTAGAGCCGCTTGCCATTATTTACCCTTCTTGTGGGAGTTGCTTGGCTTACTGTGCCAATCTTTAACTGCCTTAACACCTTGTTTGACAGTCTTTGACCCACCAACTTTAGTTAGGTTAATCTTATCGTACTTGCCTGTTTTTTGACCTAAGTGGTCAACAATGACTTGGTCTTTTTTCTTAGAGACTTTATGGCCAGTTCCGCCAACTTTAAGGGTGACAGGCTTTTCTTTCTTTTTCATTTTGCGCCTCGTTTGTATCTGATAGTAGCCTTTGGTTTACGAACAATTCCGCCTTTTTTCTTTCGAGCCATGGCTCCACCTGACTTGTACTTGCTACCAGTCAAAGCGATGCTCACTGACTTTTCAGGGTTCTTACCTGCTGATTGTCCAATACGTTTTGCCATGTTTCCTCCTTATGCTTGGGCGTACGCCAAGAATTGACTATCATTAACCAGCTCGTCTGGCATAACTTGAATTAGGTCCATAAGAACTAGCGTATGGCGCTCTGACACAACACCAACTTGCTGAGCTTTAATAGGTCTATAGACTTGACCCTTCCATACAATTCTATATTTAGTAGTCAAATCAACTGCGTTTTTAATGTTACCTCTTTGATTAAATAGGTCTGGACTGGCACTTCGTAGGTCATCAATGTTTAAAGTCATGTGCAAAGTATCGGCGTTGTAGAAACCACGCTCATTTTGCGCTCCAGTGCCTTGAGTAATAGAGGCTCTAGAGACTGATAGTAAATGCGGCCCAACCCAAACACGACCGCCACCTAGAGGTTCAACATCATAGATTGGGTCTTTGGTACTTGCTGCAGAGTTAAACACCCACCACTGTGCTGTAGTTCCAGCTGGGTTTGTTAAGTCGGCAGTAATGCCGTCACCAATAGAATCTAATTCAAAATCTGAATCAAATCTACCACCTGGGGTATAGGCTCTCATTACTCTCCTTGATAAAAGTGCAAGTTAATTTTAAGTCGTGGGTCTGAGGGATTTAACTCCACAGCTTTGGTTCCTTGAATAATAGCTTCCTCTATTTTACCCAATTTGTACGCAGATAACGCCATAAGGTCATGGGGAAGTGAGCCCCAAGAATCAGCATCGTTTAGATATGCCAAAGGTTTTTCAACAATAGCCAAAGCTGTCTTAGCGTTGTTGTAACAAGCTTCCCAATCATTTAGTTGATAGTAGGCGTTTGCTAAATCTACCCAGGGTTCTCTAAATTCAGGAGCTTCTTTAGCCGCTTCATTTAAATACATTATTGCATTTTCTGGGTCGCACTTTGCCATATATCTCCAAGACGCAGCTCGCTCTGGAGCCCACCTGGCCGTCTTAAGCTCAAGGTGACGTTTAAACTCTATTAATGCTTTCTCGTATAAACCGTGAAAATATAGTTCTCTTGCATAGTAGAAAGCGTTGCGGTCATCCTCTGGTGCCTCGTTTACAGAAAGCTCAAGCAAAGGAAAGTATTGACCTCTTGATTTATTAGGGTCAGGGTGATGATGTATTTCTAATTTAACCCAGCCTTGAGTCTCCTCAATTCTGTCTGGAGTTATTACCTCATGTACTGGGTGCTTCCACCTGTAACCGTGACGAGCGTGTATCTTGTCACCACCATACACAAGGCCTGGACTTCCATCAGGATTCCAGCTCCATGTGTATTGGTATCTAGGTCGGGTCCATTTTTGGGTGTGGGCCGATTCTAACTCTTCTCTCCAACCTGGCTGGAGAACTTCATCCATGTCTAAAGCAACACAGTAATCTATATCGTCTGGTATTAAAGCAAGAGAAACATTTCTTGCGTCATCAAATCTCCAAGGTTTCACGCTAATTGTGTGGCACACAATCCCAAGTGATTTGGCTTTCTCTACTGTTTTATCTGTAGAACCCGTGTCAGCAATTAATAAGTAGTCTGCTTCTTTTGCGGAATCAAACCAAGATTGAACAAAGTGTTCTTCATTTAAAGCGATGGTATAGACGGCTACCTTCATTTGGTACCTAACTACTCGGCGTCAAGGGCTACATAATCGTAGCCGATAACCTCCCCAGTTGCCGCATCCGTAACTCTAAAAGTACGGATATTTGTTAGAGAGTCTACGCCTAAATCTTCTTTATTTACTGTCATGATAATCTACCCCACAGACCTGTATTGTAAGTTGTAACTGGTGTCGCCGTTGCTGGCAAATCTGTTTGTGAAGTAACAGCGCCATTTAGTTTTGGACTCAAGCTTGCCACAGAGCCTGGAGCAAATCCGTAGGCTACATAGGCATTTCCTGGGGTGGTTCCTATCCATAGAACTGCTAAGCCATAACGAACGCCAGCTTGTAGAGTGTAGTTAGCAGGTAGGGAACCTCCTGTTGAGAAGGCTCTTGTGTACAGTGTGTTTCTAGTGCTAAAAATTGTAGTATCACTTGCTGTAGCTGCTACAAGAGTTGCTGTGGTTTCATCATATGTGTATAGACCAAACCTGACAAGTGTTGCTCCCGAAGAAGCTGTACCAGCAGAAGATACTGAAATCTCATCTAGGTTCAAAGTACGAAGAGGTGTAAAAAACGTAAAGTATGTCGTTCCGCTAACTAAAGTTGCAGTCTGGTTATCCCAACGAGGGGCCACATCTATGGCTGCAGTTGGCATTCCCAGAGCACCTAAAGCATGTTCTACCAATGCAACAGTTCCAGTAGCATCTTGAACCGTTACTGTTCTGTCTACAGTTGGGTCTGTAAAGGTTAAGGTTGTTTCAAATGCATCTGCAGTCGCACCCTCTACAACGATGCTTCCATCATTAAGAGTTAAACCTGTAAGAACAGGGCTGCTTAGTGTTAACCCAGAAACAGAGGTTGTTGTTCCACCTAGTGTTAATGTGCTAGAACCAAGAGTAAGAGTGGAGTTAGCCAACTTAGCGTTAGTTACGTTAGCATCAACAATCTTTGCTGTAGTAACTGTTCCATCTGTTGGTGTGCGGGTATTTGTAAGACGGGTGTCTGTTCCGTAAACCACTTCTGTAGCAGAAGCGTCACCAGATGCCGGTACGTTTTTTACGGAAGATGTTCCAAGACCAGTAACCTGAGTATTAGCAATAGAAAGTAGAGTTTGGTCAATGCCAATATTTGCGGCAGTTGATGTTCCAGAGTTAGTAATTGGTCCTGTTACAGAGATAACTCCTGAAGAACCCGTTGGTCCAGTTACTGTGCTGTTAGCACCAGTTGCTCCAGTAGCGCCAGTAGCGCCAGTTGGTCCTTGTGGACCTACAATTTGTCCTGCGCTATACCAAGACGAGCCGTTCCAAACATATAAATCGCCATCTTCATCAACAATGTATGCATCGTTTACAGAGTTTCCTGTAGGAGGTAGGCTTGCAATTAAAGCAACGCTACCTTGTAAATCAACAGCAACTCCTTGTGGACCAGTAGGTCCTGTTGGACCAGTTGGTCCAGTTACTGTGCTGTTAGCACCAGTTGCTCCAGTAGCGCCAGTAGCACCAGTAGCACCAGTAGCGCCAGTAGCACCAGTTGGTCCAGTTACTGTGCTTGCAGCACCAGTCGGTCCTGTTGGACCTGTTGGACCAGTCGGACCAGTTGGTCCAGATGAATAAGGAAGTGCGTTCCAAGTTGCAGAGCCAGTACCAATTTTAAATTTACCAGTGTCGTATTCATATCCAGCTTCACCTTGTGAAAGTGTTGGATTAGCAGAAGTCCACTGCGCTGCAGTGCCTCGTCTAAATTGAACTTTAACTGCCATCAGGGTCCTCCACAATCAACGGGGTCAAGCCCACCAAAAACAGATGTGGGCTCTCCACAATCTACGTTTTGAAACAAAGGACCAGTTGGTCCAGTAACACCTTGAATACCTTGTGCACCAGTCGGTCCAGTTGGTCCTGTAGGACCTGTTGGGCCAGCAACAGTAGAAGGTTGAGTTGATACGGGACCAGTTGGACCAGTGGGTCCTGTAGGTCCAGTTGGGCCCACTACCGATACGACAACTGTACGCCATACGGAGCCGTCCCACTCCCATACCTGACTATTATAGGTATATTGTTGCCCTACAGAGGGCGAAGAAGGAAAGTCGGCTGCCATGGTTTTATTCTACTCTCAATGTTAAAATATTTCTATTTCTACAAGAATTAAATCTTCTTTTTCTAAGGTGTTAGCTATTAAGTACTCTTTGTCTTTTTCTATTAATACGCTTGATTTTTTGCTTATACGAAAATCAACTGTATTTATAGTAACTATGCCAGAACCGTTTGAAACAAAAATGATTTTGTCGTTATCTTTGTTATAAGAATATTCTGTTTTTTCAAACCCCGGTATAGTTATTTTTGAAACTTTATGGGTTTTTGACGCATCAATTTTTTGAAAATTTATCATAATTCCTCTTCGTTTACAAATACTCCATTTTTATATGACCAGCCCTCTAATATAAATGGATTAACTTTTGTTTCTTCAGTAATATCTACAATTACTGGATTACTTAATAGCACATCAGCCATTCTTTCATCAGTATTTAAAATACTAACAATTTTTTCATCAATAATAAAAGCTATAACTGGATGATTGTACGTATTTGGGTCTCCACCCATTCCTGTATATTTTTCTGTCATTCGTATCTCTTTCTAGACCATACTCCTAGTTTCTTATACGCTCTTGTAGTAAAAGAATAATACTTTTCTAGTCTTTGAAATAAATCATTTATTGGTTCGTTTATTTTTAATTTCCAATCATTTCTTTTAAAAGGAATAACTTGAATTATTGGAGTTCCTTTTTCTATTAATCCCTCAAAGTCTCTTCTTATCAAGAATGGAAAATGTATTGGAACGTCATGTTTATCTGTATCAACTACTCCTGGCAGCGTATAAAATGGAATATCCGGCCTCATTAAAGGAGAAATAAAAAGGCAACTATATCCTGGCGGAGTTTTAATTATAAAATGATTATAGAATTTAAAAGGAATAGGGGAATATTCTTGAGTAAATGGAATTTCTATAGTTTGCATTGGGTCATGTGCAGAAACTAAGTCTGTATAGCTCAACCACTCAAATGATGACTGTCCAGTTTCTTTATCAACAGATATGACCATGTCTGCTGGCAATGTTATATAATACCCAGAAGTCATGGCTTCAAATAGTGGTACACAACGTTTTGCAGTTTGATTTGTTTTTCTATTAGAAATAACATGTCCGTTTTCCCCAGAAAAAGCTTTCATGTTTTTGTACCAATCAGGTATGTTATTTACTGCTGGGATGGGATTATCAATCCAGGTATATTTTTTATCGGCAAGCTGAAACTCTATAGTTTTCATCTTTTTCTTTCTACTAATTTATGCAGTATAACGAATTATTACTACGCCTGAACCGCCATTACCTGCTTTACCTGCACCGTTGAGCCAGCCACCACCGCCACCGCCAGTATTAACACTACCATTTGTTAGTGAAGAGTTCCCGCCAGCAGGGGTCCCTGACCCACCTGCGCCAGTTCCTCCACCGCCAAGTCCTCCAGCTTTATCACTGCAAGGACCGCCGCAACCTCCAGACCCCCCACCACCAGCATAGTAAGTAGAAACTCCAGAAATATCATATTGTTTTCCAATTCCACCTTCTCCGCCAGTATTAGCAAAACCATTTGCTCCTACTGCTCCTGCGCCTCCGCCGCCTCCGCCATACCAGCATGGTGAACCTGAACCACTTGGTGGTCCGTCTCCGCCCTTGAAACCAAATCCTCCAGAAGCTGACCCTGGCTGCAAAGCATTTCCACCAACAAGAAGCCCAATGTCTGAATGTTGGCCTCCTCCACCAGACCCACCATTTCCTCCGTTTAATAGATTATAAGGACCACAATTTCCGCCGCCTCCACCAAGTGCAGTTAATCCTTTAAAAGTAGTATTGGTTCCATTAACAACTTGGCTGTTAGATGGATATGTAGGACCCGTACCGCCTTGACCTATTACTACTGGATAAGACCCTGCAGTAACAGATTCTGAAGTTCTATAAATTAAACCTCCTGCGCCACCGCCTGGATGACTACAATTTGAACCAGACCCAATTCCTCCAGACCCTCCACCACCTACCATTAGCAAATCAATGGTTGCTCCACCAGGAGCACTTAAAACAGCAAATGTGCCATCTGTATTAAATGTATGTATTTTGTATGCACCAGAAAGAGTTGTAGACCCACCTGTAGCGTTAATGCCAGCTGCGCCGCCAAACCTACCTTGTGGACCAAAAGACCCTCTTGTACTAGCAATAAATGGCATGTAAGACTCCTTTAAAAGTTTAGTGAGGATGAGCCATATACTATCCATGCGCCAGCTGTTGTGCGCTGCATGGTAAAGGAGAATATGTCAATCTTTCCTGCTGAAGAGGTTGGAGTTGGTGCAGTTCCACCAGCCCAGCGAATTGTTTGTCCTGAACCTGCAATTTGAAATGTAGTTGGTATGTAGCCTGTAGAACCCTGAGTTACAAAGACGTTTATAGTCATAACCTTTGAACCCTCGGTAGGCACGTTAGTTACGTTAAATGTCATTGCTGCTGAAGGTGCTGTGGCAATGTAAAAAATGTTTCCTGAAGTCCAGTTTAATGTTCCAACGTTAGAGGCTAACGTTACATCAACTACAGTTTCACGCATTTCTTGAATATCAACTGTACCGCTAAATGTAGCACCGCCTGTAAAGGTAAGTGCTCCAGAAGACGATAACCCACCGTTTGCTGTTACAAGACCTGTTACGCCAAGTGTTCCACCAATTGCAGTATTTCCTGTGCTAGCAGCTACTGTAACTGTGTTTGCTCCAACTGCAAAGTTTCCTGTTGAAGTAGTTGTTCCTGTAGATTCAAGGTTTTTAACCTTAAAGTCAGCAAAATCTAAACCTGCTTCTGAGAAGTTTACAGATGTAGTTGGTTTAGTTGTTGCATCAAAAAATGTTTTTAATACACCATCTGAAGCATCTCGTACTATTCCAGAAAATCTACGTCGAGCAGATACTGAAGCAGCTCCTACTGGAGAAACTGCAGCTGAAGTTACGTTAGCATTTGTTTTTGCGTAGCTAAATGTAGTTGCGGTAGGCACTGCAGTAATCTGGTAAGTACCGTTAAATGTAGCATCTACATCAGTAATAACAACAACATCACCGACTGCATAGGTGTGAGATGAAGCTGTAGTAAGGGTAGCGACATTAGAGGTAAGAGCCTTATTGTTCACAACAGATACAATTGCTGTTACTGTTTTTGCGTACTCCCCAACAAATCCTAAGTCAAGTGTATCCGCGTTATTTGCGTTACCAAGAAATATCAATGGGTCAGATACTGAAAGATTTGCAGTAGTAGTTGAACCTCCACCAAAGGACAAGTTACCAACAATAGCAACATCACCTGCAATATTCATATCACCTTGAATACCAACTCCACCAACTACTGTTAAAGCACCTGTTGTAGCGGAGGTCGATGGGGTGTCAATTTCAATATGTACGTTTACGTCCGGTGTAATTTCCATCTGTGTGTTATCAGAGGCAAGGCCACCTGCAGCAAAGATAATTTTATTATCTGTTCCAGTATCTCCAGTAGCAAGAACTAGATTACCTGCACCTGTTGAGCCAACTGGCGCGGTCATAAAAATATAACCATCATTTGGTCCGGTAATTGTAAACTCTGGGTCATCAAAGGTTGAGGATGTTATTCCCATATCGATATAGCCAGCAAAATCTGTGCCGTTGTTTGCATAAGCAATAAAATCGGAAGAAGAGTCTGCGCTGTTGTTTACGTTCTGCATAATTACTTGAGCGTAATCATCAGCATCTGCTTTAAAGAAAGCCACTTCATTAGTAAACCCTGTTACAGCAGAAGCTGTTCCTGAAGCAGCGGTTGAAGTTACGTTAGAAGCAGTTACTGCGTAAGTAAATGTGGTTGAGGTTGGTACGGCTACAACTTCTTGTGTGCCGTTAAATGTAGCATCTACTCCAGCAACAACTACTGATTGAAATGGTGAGAACCCGTGTGCTGCAGATGTGGTTAAAGTTGCAACGTTAGAGGTAAGCGCTTTATTGCTAACAGTTTTTACGTTTGTTCCTGAAGCAGTAGAGGTAGATTCAGCCCCTGCGCCTACAAATAGTTTTCCAGCAGTTGTGCCAATATTGGCATCTCCTGTTGTTTCTACAGTGCTCATAACTAGAGCATTAGTCCACGAAGCTGCTGTCCCATCAGTTTTTAATACTTTATTTGCATTTCCTGTTTGGGATGGAAAAGCTCCATCTACTAGTTTTGCCCAGTATGATGTATCTGTTGGGGCATTTCCAGAGCTAGTGTTTGCAGTTAAAATGTATGCAGAGCCACCGTAGGAGACGACATCGCCTTTTTGGTAAGTAGACCCACCAGCGTATTCACCTTCATATTGGATACCATCAGATATTAAATTAAAGTTAGTTGTATTTGTTGGGGCAGTGCCAGGATTAGCATCTAAAATAGTAAGGTAAAGTTTTCCGCCTTGAACTAAAACTTCTCCAACTTTATACGCAGTTCCTGAAGAGTACGCACCTACATATTTAAGACCAGAAAGTATTAAGTTCCAATAGGTTGTGTTTGTTGGTAGGTTTCCAGCAGCAGATGTAGCGTACTTGTAATGGTACAGGTTACCGCCGTATGAGACTACATCGTTTAGCTCGTAGGTTGTGCCTCCTGCATAAACGCCAGTGTAGGTAAAGCGAAGCTTTCCAAGGTCAATTATTTGAGACATACTACTTTACCTCCAGTAAAAGTCTATCTGTGTTCCAAGAAAATCCAAGGTCGTGGTCGTTCCACACCCAGTGTTTATAATCTGACTCAGCAACTACTCCATCATCTGGAAGTTGAATTGTAGTTCCACTTCCTGGAGTAACCTGTTCTACAGTAAGGCGGCTAGTTGTGTGGTCAAATTTAAATCCGTAAAAGTTTGTGTCGGCCAAGACAGCAATAGAAGGTACAGCGTCCTGAGTCACTACTGTATTAGTATTACTTAATGCATACCCTGGCATTTATTCTCCTAAGCCGTTACTTGGTCAATGCCTTGAACATAGAACGAAACTCCCGCACTGCCTGCAACTTTGAGTAAATCGTTGTTTTTCATAGCAAAGCGAAATGTTTCATAGCTATTGTATCCAGAAAGAGGGAGACTGTAAGCAATTAATCCATATTCTGCTGTAGTAGTTGCACCAGAAGGAATGACATAAATGTATATAGAACCTTCTGTAGAGACAGAGTTTGATGCTATAACAGATACTAAAAAATTATCTGTTGCTGTAAAAGCAGTGGTTCCACCGCTACCAAACGCAACAGCCGAAGTTAGTTTAGTTATTCCTAACCGTTCTATACCTGCACTAGGCACTTTATACTCCTAACCACCATGTAGTTGCTAAATCTCCACCGCCGCCAGTTCCAGCAGGTCCTGTAGGTCCTGTGGCTCCAGCTGGACCTGTAGGTCCTGTAACTGTAGAGGTTGCGCCAGTTGGTCCTGTTGGACCAGTATTTCCTTGAGCACCTTGTGCTCCTTGCGCTCCTGAAGTACCTGCAGGTCCTGTTGGACCAATAGGTGCTGCTCCAGCTTCAATCCAGTATCCATCATAATATATAAAAATTCCGCCTGTATTAGGGTCAAACCAAGCATCACCAGGGTCTGGATTAGCGGGAGCGTTAGATGTAGATGTCCAAACACCGTCTAAACCTGCTGGACCTGTTGGTCCTGTTGGTCCAACTACTGGTGTGCGGATTACATCCCAAGTAGTTCCATTCCACTGCCAAGTAGTATTACCAGAAGTAAACTGTTGATTGAGTGTAGGTGAATTAGGAAAATCAATCGCGCTCATGCGTATAGCCACATTTCTTCAGGGTCTACCCAAATAGTGTTTGTAACAAAAGGAATTCCTAATTGTTCCATACGGGCCTGTACTTTAGAGCCTGCTCCAGAGCCGTAATAGGTTTCAATATCGTTTGGCACATTCCACCAACCGGTACGAATAAGGTAGAACTCGGCATTAGGGCACCATGCTGCGTACACTCCAAAACCTCCGCCTTGTTCGTAAATAACTTCCCAGATATCTACATCTTCGATTTTAAGTTCACGAGAGTAGTCCCATTTAGGACTAGGCGGAGTCTCAATTTTGTTGGAGTCCATCCACTTAGTTTCGAACACCTCGCCAAAATCTTTGAAGATATTTTGTGTTGATTTAAATCTCATTAGATTGGGTACCTAATAATTACTACGCCAGAGCCTCCGTTACCGCTGTATAGATAATTAGCGCCACTGCCGCTGTAACCGCCTCCGCCACCTCCGCCGCCTCGGCCGTTAGTTCCATCTACAGTTGCTTGATTAGTTGGAAAATATATATCGCCTCCTGCACCAATTGGGCCACCTCCAGTGCCTCTACCACCACCTCCAGAACCAGCAGCACCTGCAATATTTCCACTAAATGGGGTATACCCACCACCTCCAGCAATTCCTCCGCCTCCGCCGCCAGCATAAATTACAGAAGAACCAGAAATTGAATTTGCTAAACCTGCACCGCCAGCACCAGCAGTAGTTCTTCCCGTACTAAATATTTCTGCAGCCCCGCCTGCACCACCGCCACCGCCAGAAGGGTAGGGTGAGGAGTGAGAACTGGGACTATGATGTCCGCCGCTATTTCCTTGGGCAGGGGATGTTGTTGGAGAACTTATTCCTCCAACGTTACTTCCGCCATCGCCAGGTCCTAAATAACCGGCTCCGCCGCCCGAACCCCCGTTACCACCACCACCTGCACCACCGCCACCGCCGCCACCTGCAGACTCTGTCCCAAATACGGAAGAAGGGCTGCCGTTATTGCCAGACCCAGGGAGACCACTGCCAGAAATATTATATCTGCTAGTTCCCCCCGCACCCACAACAACAGAATAGTTTTGCTGCGTTACAGATAATGTGCCTGTTCTCATTCCACCAGCGCCGCCGCCAGCTCCATAGTTACCTCCGCCGCCGCCACCAGCAACAATTAAATATTCAACTAGTCCTTCTGCATCCGAACCAAAGGTACTAGTTCCTGCTGCAGTAAAAGTGTGAATGCGGTAGCCACCTGCGGTTGTGATTGTTCCACCAGTGGCAGCAGTTAGTCCGTTGGTTCTTTTTTGTCTATTTGATTGTGGCCCTAAAGTGCCTCTTACAGAGCTAACAAAAGGCATTTAATTAACCCCAATTCAGGTTTGGTGAACCCAGTACTGTCCATGCACTAGAAATGCGAACTAGAGTGAAAGAATATGCATCTATACGACCAGCACTTGATGTTGGAGTTGGTGCTGCGCCACCAGACCACTTAATAGTTTGTGCTGAGCCTGCAATGCTAAGTGCGCTAGGAATATACCCAGTTGAACCTTGTGTAACAAATACGTTAATAGTCATAATCTTATTGTTATCAGTAGGCACGTTTGTAAGAGCCACTGTGAAGTTAGCGGAAGGGGCTGTACCAATCCAATAGATGTTACCCGCAGACCAATCACAAGCTGCTACGTTAGAAGTAATAGTTGTTAAAACAACTTGTTCACGTAGCTCTTGGATATCAACCGTACCGCTTAGGGATACTGTTCCTGCTGCAGTTAGGCCACCAACTTGTAAGTCAGCATAGGCAAGACCTGCTTCGGAGAAGTCAACTGTTGTTGCTGGCTTTGTTGTAGCATCTTTGAATATCTTAAATACACCGTCTGAGGCATCACGAGCTGCTCCTGCAAACTTTCTGCGCTTTGAGACTGATGTTGTTCCAGTTGCAATTGCAGTAGAGGACACGTTTGATGCGGTTTTTGCATAGGTAAATGTAGTTGAGGTTGGCACGCTTGTAATTGCGTATGTGCCGTTAAATGTTGCGTCTACTGAAGCAACTACAACAATGTCACCAACTAAGTAAGTGTGAGCAGACGCTGTAGTCAAAGTAGCAACGTTTGAAGTTAAAGCCTTATTAACTGTTGTGTTAGTAATTGCTGAAATTGTTGTGGCGTACTCTACTATTAAACCTTCATCAACAATATCTGCATCATTTCCAGTACCAGCAAACACCATTGGGGCGATAACTGCTAGGTTATCTGTAGTAGTTGAGCCTCCACCAAATGTAAGGTTACCAACGATAGCCATGTTACCTTGAATATTAACGCTACCTTGAATACCAACTCCACCAACTACTGTTAAAGCACCGGTTGTAGAAGAGGTAGATGGGGTAGGGATTTCAATATGAACATTTACATCTGGATAGATAGTAACTTGTGCATTGTCAGAGCCTAAACCACCAGCAGCAAATATAATTGCGTTTTCTGAACCTAAATCTCCAGTAGCAAGAACTAGGTTACCTTTACCAGGTGTTCCAGCAGGTGCTGTCATAAAGATGTAACCGTCGTTTGGACCTGTAATTGTAAATTCTGGGTCATCAAAAGTTGAAGAGGTAATACCCATATCAATGTATCCAGTAAAATCAGTACCGTTATCTGGGTAAAGAATAATATCAGTTGAGGAGTCAACTGAGTTGTTGCTGTTACGGAATGCAATTTGAGCATAATCATCTGCATTTGCAGAAAATATTGCAACAGCATTGGTGTATCCCGGCAATGCGGACGCTGTTCCTGTAGTTGCTTGTGAACCAATATTGCTAGCTGTTTTAGCGTAGGTAAAAGTAGTTGCAGTTGGAACAGTCGTAATCTCATACTCTCCGTCAAATGCAGCATCTGGAGGCGTCAACGCAATAGTTACAAACTGGAAGGGAGAGAATCCGTGAGAGGTAGACGTAGTTAAAGTAACAATATTAGAAGTAAGTGCTTTAGTAACAACGTCTTTAACACTTGTACCTAGAGTTGTTGCATCTTCTACCGCTTTATTACCTACATATAGTTCACCTATGTAAGAAACAGAAACAGTTCCGACTGGAGACACGGCTGTAGAAACAACATTTGATGCGGTCTTAGCGTAGGTAAAAGTAGTTGCAGTTGGAACAGCAACAATTGTATAAGTTCCGTTAAAAGTGGCATCCACACCCGTAACAACTACAGACTCACCAACACTAAGGTTGTGAGCTACTGAGGTAGTAAGAGTAGCTACGTTAGATGTAAGGGCCTTATTATTAATTGATTTAGTATTTTTAACGCCTACTGTAAGGTCGCCAGTTACACCTAAATCACCAAATGAGTTAGACCAAGAGGCAGAGGTTCCATCAGTTTTTAAAAACTTACCGGCCGCACTAGATTGGTTTGGTACTTCACTAATTGCCCTAAATAAAAATTGTGTTCCATCTGTATAGGCAAATTCATTGGCATCACCATCATTAGGGTCAATGAATCCTTCAATCATCTTTGACCAATAGGTTGTGTTTGTTGGTAGGTTATTTGCAGTAGCAGCTGTATTTACATAAACATACACGTCATTGTTATACTTGACTACGTCGTTTACTTGATAAGTCGTTGCTCCAGAGTAAGCTCCTTTAAAATAAAAACGAAGCTTTCCTAAATTAAAGATTTGGGCAGACATTTATAGTACCTCCATAATAAGCTCAGACTCATCTGTATTGTCCCACGAAAAGTTTAATTCGTAAGGTGTTAGGGTTGTTGAAAAGTATGAATCTGAAAACTGGCTATAGAAGGTTAAATCGTTGTTTAACTGTGGAACTTTAATTGTTTCAGACACATCACCGTATAAAATTTCTTCTACAGTGCACTCTCCAGTTGCTGCGTCAAATTTAAACCCATAAAAATTTTGTTTTGATTTTGCAGAGCTACCAGATAAAGATACAAAACCTCCCATTATGCAATCTCCGTCCCAAAAGCACTAAAGCTAACGCTTGTACTGTCTGCCTGTACTGTTACTACATCTGCAGCATCTAGTGTTAGGCCAAAAGACAACACTGTAGAATCATTTTTGTCTATAGTCACGTCGTAGGCTACATAGTGCTTGTTAGCTAGAGTCTCTGCGTTAGGTCTAATTGCTACCCTAAAGAGGGCGCTAACAGCTCCCCTATTGGCTATTACGATACTGCTAATTATAGCTTCAGTTGATGAAGGCACTGTGTAAAGGGTTACTGGAGTACCAGCAATAGCTACTGCTTGACCCAGTACTTTATACGTTGTTGCCATCACTAACCTCTCTTGTTATCTTGTAAGTTTACTTTAAGTACTCTGTTAAATAACGCCAAAAAGGAATGGATGAAACTCTCCTGCACCTGCAGGACCTGTAGAACCTGTAGCACCAGTCGGTCCAGCTCCTCCAGTTGGTCCTGTTGGACCTGTGGCACCAGCACCAGTTGGTCCTGTTGGACCAGTTACACCTGCTGGTCCTACTGCTCCTTGCGAGCCAGTTGGTCCTGTAGGTCCTGCTGGACCTGCAGAGCCTGTAGGGCCTACAACATTAGATGCTGCACCAGTTGGACCTGATGGTCCTTGTGGTCCTGTAGGACCAATATCAGAGTTAGCCCACTCTACCCAATAAGAATCGTAGTAAACATAGTTACGTGCATTATTTGAATTAAACCAGACATCACCAGCGTTTGGTGAAGCAGGTGCAGTAACCCCAACATAAAAAATTCCTTGTGGACCTGTAGTACCTG
>Ga0164292_10000543_pt1 | contig 29795 bp, 25 predicted proteins | sample GEODES117metaG_FD_111486 | JGI IMG/M metagenome (GOLD analysis project Ga0164292, IMG submission 111486) | Eutrophic lake water microbial communities from Lake Mendota, Wisconsin, USA - GEODES117 metaG | ecosystem: Environmental > Aquatic > Freshwater > Lake | place: USA: Lake Mendota...
CAGGAGCTTCGCCAGCTGTTTGTGGTGTTGAATCAATCTGGGCAACATCGACTTTGTAGTAGACATCAGAGCGGACTTGCAGAAGACCTTCCCCAAGCGTGCGATCTACTGTTTCAAAGCTTCCATTTAACATGTTTTCGAGATATCTATCGATAAACCATGTTGCGTTCGCAGAGGAAGTAAAGCTTGAGGCACCACAAACTAGGATTGAAATGACTGCAAGTTTCTTAACGCCTCTGTACATTTGAAGACTCCATTCCGATTGGCGATGTTTCTACAGCATTTAACTTAAGACCCACCCCGACGGTGTAAGTCTGATCTACTACATACGCAAAGTGAAGTGTTTTGACCATGATTTCAGCTATTTCTAGGCTCTCTCATTAGGCACTCTTTCTGATCTGATGGTTGTTGATCACTTCAGCAGCTTCGGTTAACAACCAATGTTCAAATTCGCCATTGCAAAGTGCGTAGGTAGATCGCTTCTCACGCAAAGTGTCGATCGCTTTATCAGCACTCATGCCATCGATCATCAGCGTTAGTGCTGTGACAATGCCGCTGCGGTTTAGGCCAGCTTGGCAACGAATGTTCACGCGCTTGCCAGCTTTCCACTTGGCATGTGCCCAGAAAGCTAGGTCAACGATCGTGGGAATGTATTCCTGGATCAGATCGGCATCGGGAAATCCGAAGCGGCGTTCTTCAACGCCCCAGTTGGCCGGGGCAGCCCAGGCATAGAGCGTTACGACGCAGTCGAATTCGTTCTTGCCATCGAAGTGCTGCAGGCGCTGCGGCAGGCTAATTACAGCGTCATCATGGGTTCCGCCCATGAATAGATTTGGGGCAACTTCTGAGTAAAGCGGGGTTTCGTCAAAGTACATATAGCTCTCCTTAGTTCGAGTCTTCTGGGTTTGTAAGGCGCTCTTTGCGAGCACGAGTTTTGCGTGAGAAATCTTCAGTCAAACGCTTTGAGGAATAGGCAACATCTTCGTGCTTTGCCATTTCAGCGAGGGCTTCGATTTCATCGGCTTCGGTGCGAATCAGAGTTAGTGATTCAGCACTAGCGGCATCGGTAACTGGAATTAAAGATGCTTCAGTTCGTAGCTTTGCTACTGTCTTTAGTAGTCGAGCTGAAGCAGTCTTAGAATCACCGGAGCGAAGTTCTTCAATTGCAGTAGCTTTTTCAGATTGCGCAGCGATGATTAAACGTTCGGCGCGAATAACTGGATTCGCAATTCGACCTGCTGCTTGATCACCTGGCACCACATTGACGTTAATCGGGGTGGTTACTGAGATTTCTTGACGATCGGCCAGGTTTAAGTATTCGATGGTGATCTCAGCAATTTGGCAAAGGCCAAGTGCTCTGATGCCTGGTACTTCGATGTCAATCATGAAGCGACGGTTTTCGCCGGCATAGAGATCACCAAGTTGAACTACATATGTGTCGCCATCTTTCCAATGTGGCAAACGTTGCAGAACTTCGATCTGTGGTTGTCGAGTTAACCCGACAGTTGGAGTTAATCGCAAGACCGTGTTAACGATTGCTTTGTCGAGTAGATCTTCGACTTCGGCTGCGATCGCACCGATGGCTTCATCGATGGTGCTGGCGAAACGATGCGCTCCCCCGCCGCCTTGGGCCAAAGCTTCCAGAATCTTTTCGTCATAGCCATTGCCGAGACCAATTGAGGAAGTTGTTACCTTGGCTTGTGCGTTAGTCGCTGCAACTTCTGTAAAGAACTTTGGATCTTCCTCACCGGCGTTGGCGTGACCATCTGAGATCAGAAGCAGAGTTGAACCACCGGCAGCTGGCGTGCGAGTTAGTTCGCGCAGGCCAAGTAGATAGCCAGCGCTGATATCGGTTGATCCGCCGGTGTGCATTTGGCGGACTGCGCGGCGAAGGGCTGGCATATCGTGATCGGCCATCGTGCGAATAGGTGCGATAACTAGGGCAGTGTCATCGAAGGCGACTAAGCCGAAGGAATCTTGCGGAGCTAGGCGATCAATTAACTTAAGAATCGACTCTTTTGCCGACTCAAGTGGTCCGCCTTCCATTGAGCCAGAGCGATCTAGAACAATTTGAACGGCTTGGCCAGGGCGATCTTTACTTGCCTCAGTGATTGGCGCAGTCAGATCGAGCATGAGGGTAACGCGGTCATCAGATTCAAGAGCGACCATATCGAGGTCGAGGTTTGCTTTTACTATCATTTAAGACTCCTTATTGAGTTAGAGGGCTGTCTGGTTAACCAGATGGGCGGGCGTTCGGTTAGCCGAATGAATGTACGGTCGGCTAGCCGACTGAATAGGTGTTCGGTTAACCGAATGAACTGGTGGACATTTTTCTGAGTTGTCAGGTATCGCTAAATGCGCGATTTGTTGTGTGCGTTCGACAAAAGCGGTCTGGAGAGAAGGCAATTAACTGCTTCTTTAGATTGCTTAAGCCGATGGCTTTGCGGAATTGCCAGTTGAACTAGGCGTAAATCTTCCGCGGAGTTGGTAAGGCCTGGATTGGCGGCCTTGCGAGTAGCGAGCTAGCTGAGAGTAAGCGGGTTGAGCGTGGTGAAACGGTGCATGGAGCGCAAGCGAGTTGTTGTTGAACTCATTTTTGCCTCCTTTGTTAACTGTATGTAGCAATTATAGCAGACCCGACTGACAAAACTTTAAATCTTTTGGTTAGGGGCAACATTGAAGTAAAGACCTTGCTTTTGATATTCCCGGAAAGTAGGTTTCCATCACGACCGACAGATAAGTCAGGAGGAATCGTGTTCTATATTGACCCAGGCGCTTGGATGAATTTTAATGCTACTAATCTGCAGACTATTCAGAACAATAGAAATTCAGCAGCCCTGGCTTCAAAAGTATCTGACATATTTAAAACAAATAAGGATTTACTGGCCGAGTGCCAGGCTATATCTGCTGCGATTGCAGAGTTTGAACAGTATATAAAGTTTGGCAAAGACCTACCTTGCCCGTACTGCGCCCAACTTATTTCTAAGCATGCTTTGGTCTGCAATTACTGCCAAGGCTCCCTAACTATTGGCAACGCTGAGTACATTCGCGTCGCAATTACCGCAAAACCATACCTTGTGGCACGAGATGCTGAAACAATAAAAATGTTGATGGCTGAAGTAGCACGAATAGATGTGGAGCAGCAAGAACTCCAGAAAATTATTGCTGAAATTGAAGAAGAGGCAAGAAAACAAGAAGAGATAAAGCAGATCGAGTTTCATAAAAATTTAGCTAGGGCCAGCGAAATAGAGAAATTAGAGAACGAGAGAAAGAAAAAGAATGAGCTAGTCGCGGCTAAAGAGAAGCAAGAGGCTGATTTTCAATCGCTAGAAAAGGTTATTGGCCTGACACCAGACAAATTCCGCAAAGTCGAAAGCCTGCTAAATAAAGGCCAGCTTGAAGAGTTTTTCGCTTTTTTGGATAAAGAAGAATCCTCGTTTAACCATTTAGTAGAAAGTCTGCAATCTGTAATTCAATCTAATAACCAGATTTACTCCTTTAAAACGGGGAAAGGCACTTACTTTGAGGTAACTCGGATGATCCGACAGGAATGGCTCTGGTGGCAAAATGTTGGGAAGATCTTAAGTGACTATGACAATGTAGGTAATTTAACGAGGGTTAAGCAAGTTTTAGCCGATATCTACCACAAGGACTCTGTGGACGTTCGTTCACCTGATTACTTGACCCCAGAATTGATCACTAAGTTTTTAGCTCTGCAGGCCTTAGTTCACTACAAATTGGGTGACAAGAAACTGGCTAAGAAATGTAGAAAATCATGTGATAAGCAAATTTGGGATTCACTTTATTTGAAGTTTCAAAATAAATGTCTTACCGCTAAACCAGTGAGCTTGGTCTTCTATCAAGATTTATGCAGTGCTATGTACCTTTAAATTACAAGAAAACTCGACTTATAAGAATTGAGGGTGATTAGAATGCGGGTATTTTATAAAGAGAACTATGGAAGCGCTGACACAACAAAAGTGCTTCATGTATCCCTACTTAAGGTTATCTGCGTAGAACCTGAATTCCTTGAACCTCCTCATGACTTGGCTAGATTGCACCGTGGTTATGCCATTACCCTTGATTTACACAATTTTGCCGAAGCGCCTTTGCGCAAGAGATATTTTGAGGATAAGAAAACTCCAGAAGAAATAGCAAAAATATATGGGGTAAGCGTCGAAACTATTCAACCTTATATAGCCAAATTGTTGAATGGTGAAAAGTTTGATGGTTTCACTAAAGAATACAAGTTAAGCATTTATACAAATAACCTTGTTGGTAAGCCAACGCAACTTTTCTATCACACAGACTTTCTGAGCACGGATTATAAATATACAGAAGATTATGGACATGAGATTAGTGAGGACCTTAAAAAAGTAGCATCTGAAGAAAAAGGTATCCTTCTTCAAACAGTTTGGGATATCGCAATTTTGAGCTGCAGTTTTGACATTGGGACTACTGCCGAAGAACTTGCAAACTCAGTTTCATGGGAACTTAACCGTAGTGGTGATCTGCTCACAAAAATACTCTCAGTTAAATTCTCTACCCACTTTTTCACAAAGTGCGCCATTCTCTCTGATGTCCTTACGAATCACTCAGATGATGAATCTCTTGCTGAATTCATCGAGTACAACGATATTGGCTTGCCTCTTGCCCAAAGAGTTAATCTCGCCGAAACGATGAGTGAATTTGAATTAGAGGACTTTGATGAATTTGATTACATTGAAGAAACCTGGGAACAACTTTGTGAGACCCTAGGCGTTGATAAAGATGGCGACTACACATCGCTTGCTGACATGAGAGAGATTAAATCAACCGACAGAGAGGGACAGTAATGGAATTTGAATCATGGGCTGAGAGTGAAGAATACTTAAAGGCAGCCTCGTCTGAACAACTACATGAATTGGCGTTAGAGCACTTGCCTTGCTGGGATGGCGAGGAGGAAAGATGTGAATTCGATAAAGAGTCTCTCGAAGATGGTGGTCTTGACTCCACGATAATATTGAGAGTGATTGGCGCCAAAAATGTATCCACTAAGACCTTAATTGCAGCACTCGATAATGGCTCACCGGATGGCGATTGGGCAAGTGATATGTCATACGCGGTAATGAGCAGCCCTGCGATTACCAAAGAAGTGCTCTTGAAAGTACCAGCCTGGAATCATGAACAAGCCTGGTGGATCATTAATCATGAGCTTGCTGATCGGGAAGTTATTGAAAATCTAGAAGCGAGCGGCTATTACGTTAGCGAGATTATTGACCGCGTGCTCTGGCTCCAACAAAAAAGTGAATTGATTTGGTACCTAACCCAGCGCGCCAGAGCTGATGGCTCAGACGCGACAGAGGAAGAACTTCAAGAGATCGTTGACTTCAAACTAGCAAAATAGATAAGTCAGATATCAAATGGCGACATGAGAAGGTTTCAATCGGGCCGTTCGCTTAATGACGAGATCAGTGCTTTAGATTCATCTGGAGTAGCGGGATGAATTAGTAAGAGAGCCAGTAAATGCTGACTTATCTTGAAGCCACCCAAGAACGGGTGATTCAGCGTGGCAATTAAATGCTCGACAATTTCATGCTTAACTAAATCAGGTAAACTTTCATAATTGGCCTTTTTGAGGTTCTGCTTGATCTTCGGTAGATCAGGTTCTACATCTGTGACTATGAATTGATCCTCCATAACGCCGACTGATTCCAACTCTTGATAGACCTCTCGATAAATATTTTCTCCGATAGGCTCTAAATGCCCAGCATCTGACCCGAAGTAAAGAGCGCCTATCTTGTCTATCGTTGCATCCCACGTACCCCATTCTTCTTCAAGGCGTTGAGCTACATACTCTGAATCTAGATACTCATCGCGAGTCACCCAATCGACTTCATAGCCAGGACTAATTAGATATTCGGCTGGAGAGTGCTCAAGGTCAAAATCCTCAGGTCCAAAATGGTCACCATCGGATGTATCTTGACGATAATAGAAAGTTAACAGCTGATGCGTAGCTAATTCTTGCCAAAGGATAGAAGTTAATTCATGGCGAATGTTTAAAACGAATTCTGCAGAGTCTCTAACACTAATAGATTGATTCTCAAAAATGGCCGAGTAGTTACTAATTGGTTTTAGGGCTGCTTCGTAAGCGTGCGAGAGAGATCTCCACTCCCACCTATGTCTGGCATTTCCGCAGAGAATCGCCAAGGTTTCTAATGACACCCGTGGCGCTTTAGCAATACTGTTATTAACTTCCATTCCTAAATTAAGCTGCGCAACATCATGAAGCAAATTAGATGAAGCATCTGAATCTTCAAGTAAATACCCAAGTTTGCTGCACAGTGAATCTCGCTCATGGTAAGTCGGATCAGAATTAATTTTCCCTATGAGCTCAGCAACTTGTACCTCTACACTCTTACTCATCATCTTCGTCATCCTCATCTGAATCATCATCTAAGTCCCTAACGAGAAGTAATAGCTCACCAAAGGCTGATTCAACTATCCTGAATCCTTCTTCCGTGATCTTGCACTGCCCTGCTAAGGAAGCCAGTGAGTATTGCGCTCCTAAGAAAGCGTTAAAGGAAACATCCCCTGAGTTAGCCAAATTCTCTTCAATTGCCTCTTCCCATAGGGCTGCAACTCGCCTGACTAATTCTTCTCGACTAATCTCGTCTTTGGCTACCGCGGCATGATTCAAATTTTTAGGTGAAGTCTCGGAATTTGATTCGTAGCGCAGAACGTGCTGGACCATATGCGAAGATTCACTTCGAAATATGTCATTACCCCCTTGGAAGGAATAATCGCTGCCGGTTTCACCCCTGCTCCAAATTTCTCGCATGACTTGAATGTCTACCTCAGGTAAAACATCTCTAAATTCTCGGGCACCCCAGATATCTGATTCTTCAGTCCAGATCGAAGACATTCTCAGGCCCTGACCGTTAAGGATGAATGTCCAACCGGGATCTGATTCATATGCCGACTCTGTTAGGTATTTAAGAACAGAGACGAATACATCGTCAATATCTGAATCAGCCGTTAGAGTATTGAGCCAAATCAATAACTCTGGGCTTTGCCAACCTGCCGCAGAATTTGGGAAATTTTCAGGTATTTCACCACTTGTTCCATAACCTGGCTGTCCATATCCAAGGATAAGTCCAAGGTGGATTACAGCTTTTAAGAAAGTGTTTTGGTTAGTGTTATCGATAGGGAACCAGAAAGATTCAACAGAATTTTCGAAGTTTATGTTCAAGAATTTATGGTCAGTATTTTCCGCTAAAGAAACAAGGAAACTATTGAAGCCAGCTATTCCCGGATTAATATTTAAGTCATTTAACATACGGTTGTACTGAATGTCTCTGACGCAGATAATTAATTCATCATCATCATCGCTAAAGTCTTCTTCATAATCGTCTTGGTCGTCTTCTAAGTCTTCATTGCTTTCAAAGTGTTCTATACCTATATCATTTGAAATGTAGTAGACCAGTTCCCAATCGCAATCCCTGCTGGTTAATTCTTCGACCGCTGCGTCAATGTCATTCAGTTCGCCAAACCAATAGTCATGTATACCTTCGGCGATGGTAACTTGGTTGCGATGAGTAACGACTTTTATCCGATATCCGATCTTGGAAATCAATTTGACCCAGCTCTCGTTTACCTGGATGACATCAAATCCAGATTTCTTCGATAAGCAGAATTCAATTGCAGATTCTAAAGATTCGAATTCAAAAGATTCAGCTACAGCTTTGCTAGTCTCGTAACTTTGAACCACGAACTGCACCCATTGGCGTGTTTCGTCACTTGTCACAACTACGATTTTTAAAGTCTTGGGTAGCGGCATGTTATAGAGCATGTCTCGGTAGTGTTGTATGTCAGTAAGACCAATTTTCTCTGCCCTCGCGAGCCACTTTTTCGCTCTTCCGCCATCAATCAGCGAGTATTTCTCAATTAAAGCCAGCATTGCGCTTAAACTTCCAGATTCAGCGGCCTCTATGTAGGCATTTAAATCAAGTGAGTCCGATTCTTCGATTAGTTTTGCTCGCAAGAATAGGAATCTTGGATTATTGGCATCAGGAAAATCGGCTAGAAGCCCTTCAACAATTTCGTAATCGCCTTGACCAAGGAAAATTTCAAACAATTCTTCGAGAGAATCAATATGGCCTCCTTCTGATAGTTCAAAGAGCAGTTCTACTGCCTCTTGATCTCTATCTTCTTTGAATAATCTCATTGCGTCTGAGAAATATTGGAATTCTTTCTTTTGCTTTAAAAGACCCTTATTCAAGAAGTAAGGAGTGGATCCACTTGATTGAGTCGTAAAGATTTTTTTTCTAAAAACTGACTCCGCCCAGCCTCTCGAATACTCGTTTTCATCTCTTTTTAAAGTCTCCAGTAAATCAATTGAAGTTTTGGAATTTAAAGTGACACTGACACGAATATCCCTATCCTCATCTCGAGAAAGTATCTCTAAAATTTCGGTCGTTATGCTTGGATTTTGTAAGACTCTTTTTCTAACAGCCGTCTCGTCATCTGTTGCTAAAATCTCCAGAATCTGCTTGCTGGATCGTGGATTGCCAGCAACTTCACAGCGCACGCTAGAGTCGTAGTCATTGGCCAAGGTTTCCAAGGTTTCCGAACTCGTATTTGGGTGTTCTGCGATTCTGGCCCTGATCAAAGCCTTGGGGTCTGAAGATAGTTCTTCCAGAAGATCTGCACCAATATTTAGGTAGTCCGAATCATTAGGATTTACCAAGTTTACTTTTTGCCTGGTTATTGCAGATTCTCGAACATCAGAATCTTTATCCTTAGCCAAAATTGCTAGAATCTGATCACTCGAGCTAGGGTTTTCAGCAACATTGCGGCGCACTCGCTCGTTTTTGTCCCTAGAGAGTAATTCCAAGACCGCAAGGCTCGAACTGGGATTTCCAGCTACTTCTTCTCTTACTTCTCCACGCTTATCTTTCGAAAGGGCCTCTAAAATAGAGTGGCTCGCGCTTGGGTTCGCCGCAGCACCTGCCACCACATCTTCATAAGCATCTCTAGAGAGTTTCTCTATAAGTGATAACTCTAAATTAGGATTACTCGCTACATACTTTCGGACATACTCGTCTTTATCTTCAGCAAGGTTTTTTAAAATTGCTTTGCTTGCGCTTAGATTTTCAGCAACGCTCCAACGCGTGGAAGTGTTTGCATGGACAGAGAGTTTTTCCAGAGTGGCAATTGGAGTACTTGGATTCTCGGCTACTCGGTCGCGTATCCAGTCTCTATTCTTTCCAGAACGCGGATCTTCTGTCCATGCCAATTTTTCTAAAACTTTCGGACTAGTGCTTGGGTTCTCTGCAAGTTCGCCTCGTACACGAGCTACTTCGTCCTGAATAAAAAAACTTATGTCTTGAGAGAGGTTATCTAGAAGCTCAAGACTTGAGTTTGGGTTTCCCGCGACAGCTCCACGCACCAGTGCGCGCTGATCTTTCGATAATGCTTCGAGTATCTGGAGACTGGTGGCCGGATTTCCGCCAACATTATGTCTAACATAAATGCTTCCATCTCTGGATAGAGCTTCGAGCATTTCTAAACTGGTATTTGGATTTGCTGCCGCCTCAATGCGCATACTTTCGACTTCTCGCTCTTTGGCGATTTCTAGTATTAAAGCTTGAATTACTGGGCTTGATTGTTCTGTCGAAAATTTCAAATAAAATTCAGCTTTTTCAAACTCTCTTTGATCAAGAAATATCCGTGCAAGCCTCTCAATGGAATCCAAATGCCCGAGTTCTGCCAACCCTGCCCAAACTTCAGCACCATCGTCCAAATTTCCCTCGTTCCAGAGCTTTAGACCCTCTTGGAATTTCTGGTCCATCTCAGCGGAATTCATGCCTAAAGTAAATAGCATCGTTGTGACAAGTTCCAGTGTTTCGTATGATTTCCAATTGCTTAGTTCGGGGTTCATGCGATTGCGGAGTCAAGCATCTTGAGCACAAGAACCGTGATTACTGCTTAATAAAGACCCAGTTTGGAGCTAGGAAGATCGAGATCGATTCATCAAAATTTGGGTCGCCATCCATCTCGGGCAATATTCGCTGGATTTCACTGCTGAAGTCACTCTGCAAGTAAAGGTTTAACTCCTTTTTAGCCATCTCTATGGCCTCCTCGCCGTCATCAGTATCAGTTTCAATGTGGAGCTCAATGCAAGCGCTAACGTAATAATCGAAATACCCAGAATTAAATGAGGTGGCGATAACACCATCTGAACGAAGTGATGAATCACCATCAACCTGACCCATGGCAACTAATTTTCCTTTGGTATCACTTGCCATCCATTTATTTGGATCAAATCTAAAAGGAACTATTAGAGTGTTGAAATATGAATCCCAATCGACTTTTGCCGGAATCAAGAGGGATATTTCTTCAACATCAATTGACTCAGGTTCGAAATCATCAGGGTTATATGGGGCTGCAGAAGTCGATAACACAGACCAATTCTTGGGAGCTTTGAATTCCTTCAAAATGTTAGGTTTCGAATTCAAATTCAATTCAGAAAAGCCACAGTTGAGATCATCATCGATGTCATCAGACCATTCCCAGTCACTGGAGAACTGAATCGCCTGATTAGCGTGACGCCACACGGTTGAGATAGCGCAATATACCTTTGTGCTCATAATCCACTCCCCCTAGAAATCATTTTGGCTCATCCAAAGTCAGATACTAATCGGCCGGCGAAATTTAGTAGTCTCCCAAATTTCGATTAACGTCTAGGTGTTCGTCTGCGAAGGTTTTAATGACGGGAAATTGCTCCATCAGATTCGAGTAATACTCCTTCATCTCACCTCGGTAAAGCCCAACTATAAAAACTTTCATACTTTCGGGATCAAATGACAACGCTTCAATCCAACCTAAAACAAGATACTCATCGGCAGGCACCGCAATTGATGCAATTCTGTAATCATCACCGCAACCAGCTTCGCTCCAGGCCCATCGATCACCGAAGTTAAGGCTCCCAGCGCTCTTAATCTCACCTAAGTAAATGGGAATATGATCTTCTAAATTACCCACTAGCTTGTCGTCACGGATAATGCTGCCAATTGTTCTTTCTCCAAAAATCAGTTTACTTTCTACATAGTCCCAAGCGAATGGATGGAAAAAGTAGGCGAGGACACACTCGATATCGCCTGAGCTATTGTTAAAGGCCGCTACTCGGTAAACACCATCGCCAAACCCAGAGGGTACTGTTATTAAACTTGCTTCGCATTTATTGATATAGCAATCTTTTGAATCACTGTGAAGCTGACAGTCAATCCCAGTTGTATTGCCAAATGACTCATCATTTATTTCATCGTTATTCTTTGATAGTCCCATTTTCGGAGTTTTTGCAGTAATTGCACATACTCCTCCTTCAATATTAAAGACGTACCGGTCATCATCTGAACTTGGCAGATACTCTTCTTGCACAGATAATCTCTGCCAATCGTTATCGGTCTCTTCTTCATCGTCCATTTCGCCCTCGGCATCTCGATATTGATGCCAATATTGACGGGTCGTAAGAAAGTCATATTGTGCTTCATCCTGTCCAAGCTCTAGATTTGCACTCCACTCTGACCAGATTTCAAAAAGTCCGTATTCTTTCAGGTTCACAAAAGTCTCAAAAGTTTGGGGGTAGGTGTCTTGAATTTCCTGACGCTCATCATCGTCACCACTGATAAAAGCGTGTATGACTTCTTCCCAAACCTCTCTTGGTAACCCATTTAATTCCGAATCATCGTCGTCATCATCATTGTCATCGTGGAATTCTGACTCTTCTGCGGCTTCTAGTTTGGCAATCAATTCTTCGACTCTTTCTTTCAATTCTTTATAGTAGTTAGCTGGTCCGCTTGAAGTCTCAAAAAATTCTGAGTGCTCGGCTAACTTTGATAAGCAGAATTTTGCATCTTCAATACTTTGTATTTCTATAGCTACTTCGAGCAAAAACAAGTAAGAATTAGGATTTCCGGCTTCAGCAGCGGTTTTAAAACTGTTCATTGCCGCATCGACACCATCGCGCTCTTGAATTAAGCGTGCTTTCAGATACAAAATTAATGGTTCATTCGGATTTTTGGCACAATCGATTAATCTAGTAACCTCTTCAAATTCCTTCTGATCCAAAAAAATGTAAACCAGTTGCTCGATGGAATCTAAATGTCCAAAATCGGCTAGATCCATCCAAATATTTGCGCACTCCTGCGACTTGCCTTGGTTCCAAAGATCGACACCCTCTTGGAACTTCTCGTCCATTTCCTTGGCTTTCATGCCTAAAGTAAATAGCATCCAAGTGACAAGTGCCAGCAAATCGAGTGACAAGTGTCAGGGGTGGGGCCTAGGTTTTACCCATGAAGATTCTGCATACCTCAGACTGGCACCTAGGTCGTCGACTAGATGGTGAGTCACTTGCTGAGCCTCACGAGCATTTCTTAAATTGGTTAACTCAAGATTTCATTCCTAAAAATAAGCCCGATCTATTGGTTATTGCTGGCGATATCTTCGATCGACCAGTGCCACCGACTGAGACAATCGAGCTTTATGAACGCTCATTGGCGCAGATATCAAAGAGCGGCGTGAAGATTTTAATCTCAGCTGGCAATCACGATAATCGCGTGCGACTTGGTATGCACTCTGGTTTTCTCGAGGAAATGGGCGTTCACTTTCGCACTCGGTTAAAGAATGTGGCCGATGCGGTTCGCGTTGAAAACGACGAAATGATTTTGCTTTCATACGGAATCCCATATTTAGAGCCTGATGTAGATGCTGGCACCGATGATCATCAATGGGATGTTGAAGCCACGCCCAATGGCGTAATGGCTGAGGCCATGAAGCGAATCAATGCTGACATCAATGCGCAACGTAAAGCTAGCAAGAAACCTACTCGCACTTTGATTGCATCCCACGCCTGGGTAACCGGCGGTGAATCAAGTGATAGCGAGCGCAATGTAAAGATGGGCACGTTGGGGCAATCAAGTGCTTCCCTCTTTGCTGGCATCGATTACGTGGCGATGGGCCATTTACATTCACCGCAAAAGGTAAAGAGTTCTGATTCACACATTTATTACTCTGGATCCCCTATTCCGTTTTCATTCTCAGAGCGAGATCACGAAAAGCGCGTGCTACTTGTTGAGATCAAGGCCGATGGCACTTCACATGAATTGATTCAAAGTTTTCCGGTGCCACAGGTGCGCAAGATGCAGCAATTCCGCGATACCGTCGAAGCGCTTCTAAGTGATAAATACCCAGTAACTGATGACTGGGTAAAGGTAATTGTTACCGATGAGAAAGTGCCAATTAACTTTTTTGAGATTCTAAAGCAGCGTAAATTCCAGTACTTGTTGCAGTTAGTCCCAGAACGCTCAGTCGATGGCATTCTTGATCGAACTGGCCAAGGTGAGCTGCTACAGAACCTTTCTCACGAAGATGTAACTAAGCGTTTCGTTAAGCGAGTAACGCGCGCTGAAAACCTATCCCCTGAACTAGAAGAGGCAATTGAGACTTGCTGTCATGAAGTTGAAATGAAGTCGGTGAATATCTAATGCGCATACATGCACTAGAGATAACTGGCTTTGGCCCCTTTAAAGGCACTGAGAAAATTGATTTCGATGCGTTAACTGCCGATCACTTATTCATGCTCGAAGGACCAACTGGTGCTGGCAAGAGTTCGATTATCGATGCGATTGTTTGGGTTCTCTATGGGCAGACTGCGCACCAAGCTGCCAAAAAAGTAAATGCAGATAACGAAGTAAAAGATTTTGCGGCTCGAATTCACTCAGATTTCATTGAGCCTGGTGATGAAACCCGAGTAGTAATGGAATTTAGTGTTAATGCTGCGCGATACCGAGTTCAGCGGACCTTGGCGTTTAAGCCTAAAACCAAGGCCTCGACTGAATTAAAGTCTGCGACCACTTCTCGACTGGAATTTATAAAGCCAACTGCTGAAGCAATTACTAAAGATATCCACTTTGAGATCTACCGAATCCTGCAGATGGAAGTTACCCAATTTTCACAGTTAGTTGTACTGCCACAAGCCGCCTTTGACACTTTCCTGCGCGCCAAGAGCGAATCTCGTGGCGAAGTCCTTGAGAAAATCTTTAAGACTAAGTTCTATACCGATCTTGAAACCTACCTACAAAATCGTGGCCGCGAAATTAAGGCTGAACTGGAGGCCCAGAAACTTGAAGTAGATCGTCACATTATGAACCTAGCTGGCATCGCAGCCGGTGATCCTGATACTGAGATTGATGCGACAGAGAGTAAAAAGGTATTCCGCGAAAGCGATGAAACCACTCCTCGTTCAATGAAAGATGAACTGCTTGAACGTTTCTATCTTGACCTACTGCCAGATGTCGAAGAAGATCAAAGTAAGCAAGCAGAACTTGATTTAGCTAAGCAACCTCTTAGCGCAGAGGTCGTAACACTTGATGCCTCGCTAGAGCGCATCTCTGATAAAGCTAAGCGAGTTAAGCGACTAACTGTCCTAGAGGGCGAAAGTGATAAATTCACGGAACTTGAGGGTCAGCTAAAGCAGCTGGGCAAAGCCAAAAATCTGAAAATTTATCAAGAGGCGCTTGAAGCAGCCGAAGAAGTCATCGACGAACTCGATGAGATTGATGAAGATCTTGAGGGTTGGACCTCTGTAGAAGTTAAAGATCGACTTAAAGAGATCACGCCACAAGTTAAGGCGCTAGCTGCTGAAGTAACTAAGAATGAAGGTTTAGGCGAAAAAGTTGAGCTACTTGAGGGCCAGCTAGAAGCGGCAGAAGAGGCTGCTGAAGCAATTATCGAAATACCTAAAGTTGAGAAAAAGATTGAAGCTTTAGATGGCAAGATCGCGGCACATAAGAAAAAGATCGCGGATTACGAGAAAAAACGTGCCGCTTCTTGGGTGCAAGATGCTGCGAAAAGTTTAAAGAAGGGCCAATCTTGTCCGGTCTGTGGTTCGAAAGAACACCCAGCTCCAGTTAAAGGTGCTGGCAGCTTTGATGAGGCAACACTTCAGGGTTATCAAGATGAACTTGAAGAATTTAGCGAGCAAAGATCAGATTTAAAGTCAGATTTAGCGCAGTACAAAGTTAGTGCTAAGAAAAAAGGTAAGGCCGTTGCCACAATTAAGTCAGAGATTTCAGCCGCTGCCAAGAAATTAGCAAAGCAAGATAAGACTGAAGAAGAACATTCAGCGCTAGAAGATGAGCAGACGCTTCTTACCGAAAATCAGCAATTAATTGCAGATCATGAGGCAGCTAATGTCGCGCTGACAAAAGCTGAAAAGAAGTTTAATGATGAGCTAACTAAAGCCGGGCTAAGTCGAGTCGACCTGGGCAAACTACTTAAACTAGATGAAGAGAAGATCACGGCTTCGATCAAGGCATACCGCGATGAAATTACTGAGATTAAGGCACTTCTTAATCAACCAGAAATTAAAGCACTGCCTGCTGAAGCAGAGATTAATCAGAAGCGTGCTGAGCTTGTAGCCAAGATTAAAGTCATTGATGCTGATCTAGCAATCGTTAACAAGCGACTAGCACTTGCCGTTGACCGCGTTAAACGACTCGATGAAATAAAGGATGGGATCACAGCAGCTCTTGATCAAATTGATGCCCTGACGATTAAGTATGGCCCAGTTCTTGATCTAAACACCCTGGCAAATGGCTTTAACAAAGATGCTCTCAGTTTGAAGAACTTTGTGCTTCAAGAGCGCCTTGAAATGATCCTTGAGCGAGCAAGTTTGAATCTGCTCAAGATTAGTAACGGCAAATTTGAATTCAAGTTAAATGAAGAAAAATCTGGCCAACAGAAAAAGACTGCTGGTCTAGGCATTACGGTTATCGACCATGTTGCCGGAAAAGAACGACCAGCTGAGGCTCTTAGCGGTGGCGAGACTTTCTATGCCTCGCTATCGCTTTGTTTAGGTTTAGCTGAAGTCGTAAAGATGGATAAAGGCGGCATAGAGCTGGGCACTTTATTTATTGATGAAGGGTTTGGATCCCTCTCTAACGACAAGTTAGTAGAAGTTCTAGATGTCCTCGATAAGTTAAGAGAAAATGGCCGGATAATCGGAATCGTCACGCACTTAGAAGATATGAAAACTCAAATTCCTTTGCGTCTTGAGGTTTACCGCACCGACGATGGGTCTAGCAAAACCCGTATGGCCGTCGGCGGCGTCGTCTAGCTTGGTACCAATCAAGGCGTTCTGTTAACGGCCGTCACTCATCATTCTTTTTCCTTACATTCAGGATTAGGGCAAGAGTCATATCCAATTTCTTGGTCACAGATTTGGCAGTACAAACCTTTAAAGCCTTCACCTTCATCATCGTTATACTCAAATTTGCCTCGGATTATCATGTATTGACTTTTTCACAATTGGGGCAAGAGTCATATCCCATATCGAAATCGCATTTTGGGCAGTACAAAGAGATATCAATTTCGCCTGAGCGATCTATTGAGTAATCTTCGTAATTAGCTGCTTGATTCTTAGCTTCCTCTTCGTTTTCAGCTTCAACCTCATAGTTATATTCAGCAGTGACCTTTAATTTATACTTAGGCATTATTCCCTCACTAAATTATTTCGAGAGCTCACGATTGATAAGCATATACAGAGACGATTTCTTCTTCGCTGGTATAACTCTCAAATTCAAAAGCTTCACTTCTGGCTGCTTCTTCGTTTTCAGCTTCGACTTCGAAGATAAATGTGACTTTTACACAGAGATTGTAGGTAGGCATTTAGGTCTCTTCACCCTCATCTGTATATCTGATCGGGATAGGAGTCGCCTTGGGTACTCGTTTCATTTACTTAATCGTCTTCATCGTTTTCAATGTTTTCCTCAAAGTCAATGACAACCATAGAAACCCTACCGTGCTCATTTAACTTTACATAAACAGGATAAAGGCCGTCACCATAGCCAGTGCTAAAAGCTACAGCCTTATGTATGCCAACAGTCCCAAAAGTATTTTTTATAGTGGTAGCAGATACTCCGTTATAGGAATACTCGCCAATTACTTTATCGGACATGTCGTCATCATTGATACTAGTGTCCCAATCAATTAGGTAGCTAGGGTCTCCCACTATTGCTTGCCCAGAATTTGCTGCGAACCGTCCGGCAAACTCCAGATCACTTAATAGGTCATCTTTTGACATATCTCCTTTGGCGGTGCCTGCCAGCAGGGCCAGCTTTTCTTCTTCTACTGAAAATAACAGGTTTTCTAAATCCTCAAACCCTATATCTTTAAGATTTAATTCAGCCAATAGCGATTCCCATGTTTCTTCGACATAGCGCATGCCATCTGGTTGAGCAAGTGCTAAATCTTCAACATGGAGATATGCTATTGGAAAAGCTATGTCATTGACCTTAATAAAGTCTTTAAATTCTTCCATGTCCTCACGATAGATTTCACCTAGTATGTGGCATTTAGTAAAGAAATCTGTCATTGTCATATCCAATCCTGTTTTGTTCTACTACGTACTCATGTGTTTGATTATTTTTTGTTCAAACTATAATTTCACTCGTCATATGACCAACAAAGATTTACTTCTCGATGTAACCTTTTTTGGTTTTCTCTTTAATTAGCTTTGCTACTTCAGCTTCAGCCTCCGCCGGGCTACCAAGATCTTTAACCTTGGTCTGGCCATCAGTGCCAAGCTTTCCAAAGCGGACAGTAACTGTTGCCCCATCTTGCGTGACTTCCCAAAACTTTTCTGCGTGCTCAGATTTGCGACTCTTATCTTCACCGATGAACTCAAAATATGGCATTTTCTCTCCCTTAACCTTGATTGAACTCTTACTTGAAAGCGTAGAGATACCGACTGACATCGGTCAATGGAAATCCTTGATTTTCGTCAGTCACTTGTTTATTCCTCACAATTAGGACAAGGGTCATATCCGATTTCGTTGTCACATTCTGCACAGAAAAGACCAATAAAGGACGGGTCATTTCTATCTTCTTCGTTGTATTCAAAAGTGTCGATGTAGCCTTCTTTGGTTTTCTCTTTAATTAGCCTCGCCACTTCAGCTTCTGCCTCAACAGCGCTAGCTAATTCTTTTACTTGGGTTTGGCCATCAGTACCCAGCTTTCCAAAGCGCTCAGTGACAGATGCCCCATCTTGGGTGACTGCCCAGAACTGTTCGGCATCTGCAGCCACTTCAGTTACTGTCGCTAATAACGCAAAATATGGCATTTTCTGACCCCATCCTTGATTTAACTCTTGCTTGAAAGGGTAGAGATACCGACTGACATTGGTCAATGGCAGGCTCTAGTTCTTGTCGGACCTCCGCCTTAGGATGCGGTTATGGCAAAAACAATAAACCTTACCTACGCGGGCGAAACAGCAGTTTTCGCCTACAAGCCGATCGACCGAGCTGTGCTTTATGGCAAGCGCCGCCGAGTTGCATTTGATGCCGATGGCAATGAATGCGCAAAAGCATCATTGCTAAATGATGGTTCGCTACTTATTCGCAGTGGAATGACCGCACAAGGCTATTTCACGCCTGAGCAAGTTTGGGTGCCACAAGGCGAACTTGAAGCTATCAATCCGGATGGTTCAACTCCTGAACTTATGCCTTCAACAATTGGTGAACCAGTTGAAGCGACAAAAGTTTCTGCAATTGATGCACTCACAATTAAATTTGATACGACTTATTCATTAGAGCCAGAAGATCTGCCAGATGGCATTAAGAAAGAACTTGATTCAGGATCAATCTTTTCTTTTCCGTTTAATCCTCGCGCAGATTATGAAATGGAAACCGGAATCTTGGTTGGAAATGAGAATGGCTACTTTGCTCTAATCGGTCAACCAGCTGTTTATGAATATTCACAACTCTCATCTGTCGTCTCAATTGCCGATGAAGGTGCAACTGATAACAGCGATGACCTCGATTTTGAGATGTTCTAGGGGATATAAATGAAACTACATTTATCAAATGCAACAAACCGCGACGCCACAGTTATCGCAACGTCGCTGCCTGCCAATCCAGGCGTTACCCAATCTAAGGGTGGCAAGCCAGTTCTATTTAAACGTTATGTTGCTGCCGGCGAGGGCAAGTTACATGAGGCTATGGCAAGTGAACTTGGCGATAACTATGCCAAGAACTTAATTGAGGCAGATCCAGAAATTGATCTCGAAATGGTTGGTCGCGTAATTGACGATACCTCAACAGTTCTGGTCAATAAAGACTCAGAACCGCTTTATTGTGCGCCTGAAATCCTCGAGATTATCTATGGTCCTGATGGGGCTGAAGTCGAACGTCGCACCCCAGTTGAGGTGGCACCGAATGTGAATGAAGAAGTACCAGTTAAATGGACCGGCAAACTCATTCCTCGCGCCGAACTAGTTCGTAAATATGCGATTAAGCGATCAATGCAGTTGCGTCACGTCGATGGCGTTACTTATGACTTTCTCTTTGGTATCGCAAAAGAGCTAGATGAAAAAGATTCAGTGATGCTGTTGGCGGCCGGCGAAGGTGGCAAAGGCCCGCTTGTGCTTCAGGCAAATGGCAGTCCTTATCGTGGTTTCCTTGAGGGTCGGGTTGATGGCGAGAAGTTTTTACTGTTACTTCACTTATCTGCAATGGAGCTAAAAAAGCCAGTTGCTAAAGCGGCCAAGGAAGGTGAATAAACATGGCGAAATTAGGTAAAGGCACGATTGATACCCAAGGTTCATTTTCAAATAGTGACTTAATGAGCCAAGTTGTTGCCTATCGTAAAGTTGTGGCTTCTAATTACAATTTGATTGATCCATTAGATATTGAAAAGAAATTGAGTATTCCATTACTGGTATCGACAAAACTCGATGGTGAACTCTGGTTCTTATTGCATGATGGCGACTGGAAATTGGTCTCACCTACTGGCCGCGTTATCAGCGGAAATATTGAGATTCTGGCCGAAGTTAAAGCAGCCAAACTTGCTACTGATTCAATCTATGCCGGTGAACTACATGTCCTTGGTGATATCCGAACTCGAATTGCCGACGTAACCGCAGCTCTGGGTGCGAGTGATAAATCAAAGACTGAAAATCTCGCTTTTAAAGTCTTTGATGTAGTTACTTCAGCTGATGTTTCAGCAATTGGAACCGCGTACTCAACTCGCTACGAGGCAATCTCAAAGCTACCTAACGGCAAGAACTTTGGTTTTATTCAAAGCGTGCCAACTAAATCAGGTGGTGAGATTATTGACATCTTCACCCGCGATGTCGAAGGTCTTGGTTTAGAAGGTCTAGTTGCTCGAGCCGACGATGGCCGCACCTACAAAATCAAGCCTACGAAAGAGTTAGATGCGGCCATTTTGGGCTTTACCGAACGGCGTGATCCCGATGGATCGCTACTCGTTAGATCTATTTTAATTGGTGTTATTCAAGATGATGGTGGCTGGGTGCCACTTACAACTACTGGCAATGTTGGCGACGCAGCATTTCGCAAAGAGCTTTATGCGCAACTTCATCCACTAGTTCGAACCAGCACATACCGCCGTACCAGCGAGAGCTCAGGGGTTATGTATCAATTGGTTGAGCCAGTTGTAATCGCTGAACTTAAATGTATGGACCTACAACTCGAAGATATTCGAGGTCGAGCTATTCGCAATCCCCGCTTGGTCTTTGATAAGGCGGGCTGGCGAGTATCAGGTTGGACTAATAGCGCAGCTGTTCACAATGCAATTCTGATCAGATTGCGTAGTGATAAGGCAGCAACTGCTGAAGATATCGGCTGGAATCAAATCACTCGACAGTTGCCAATTCCTGAGCTAAGTGAAGATATTCAACTTGGTGCTAGTGAAGTAATTCGCAGACAAGTTTGGACAAAAGAAGGTGCGGGCAAAGTCGATGTTCGCAAATTAGTTCTTTGGAAAACCAATAAAGAATCTGCTGGTTATCCAGCGTTTGTAGTCCACTGGACAGATTATTCTGCAACTCGTAAATCGCCTCTTGATCGTGAAGTCAGGTTGGCCCCGAATGAAGCTGAGGCAAATAAGATTGCTGAAGCAATGATCGTTGATAACATCAAAAAGGGCTGGAGCGAAGTTACTAAGTGAGAAAATTTGATGACAATTGGGTTATCTCTCCGCAAGATCTAGTCGGTGAACTTGAATGTTCGCATCGCTTAGATCTTGAGTGGTCTGTCATAAATAATCTAATTGATCTGCCAGTTAAAAAGAAAAGTGATCAAGATGAACTTCTTACCGAATTAGGTGTTGCTCATGAAGCAAAGATTGCTGAATCTCTGCGCGCAGCTGGCTCATTTCTTGATATCGGTAAGCCATCTTTTACGCCCGAGGCACTTAGCGTGGCTTATGAGCGCACGCTGAAAGCAACTACAACTGGCGTTGAAACGATTTATCAAGCAACCTTCTATACCGGCTACTTTCTTGGTTACGCCGATTTCCTTATCTTGGTTAAAGATGAAGCCGGTAATCCACTAAAGGATGAACAAGGTCGATTCATTTATGACCCAGTAGATGCTAAATCAGCTCGCAGCGCAAAACGGGCAGCAGTCCTGCAGGTGGCGGCCTATGCGGCAATCATGCGTGAAGTAGGCCTTGCTACACCTCAATCAGTACATCTTTGGCTAGGTGGCGATAAGAAATGGTCTGCGCCGGCTTTAGATGTAATTGATCTAGCGCAATATTTTATGAAACGAGTAAGAGAGAAGATTTCAAAGATAACAGATGCTCCACAACCGCTTTGGGCTCCGCCAAAAGAATCTTGTACTCGTTGCCGTTGGAAAAAGAATTGCGAATCAGGGCGTGAAGAAGCGCAAGATCTTTCCCTAATCCAAGGTATTCGTGGCAATACTCGATCGCTACTTGTTGCCAACGGGATTAAGACCATCGATGACATGGCAGGTGCTACTGATGAGCAACGCCCAAAGTTGCCACGCGAAGTATCAAAGGAAACTTTTGCCAAATTACGCGATCAAGCGGATATTCAAAAACGTGGTCGAGATTTGAAGAAGTTAATCTTCGAAGTGCGTGATCAAACAGCTTTTGGTCTCTTGCCGCTTTCATCTCCAGGTGATATTTGGTTTGACATGGAAGGTGACCCGTTTGCCAACGATGGCTCTGGCCTGGAATACATGTTTGGCTATATGTGGGGCACTGACCCTGATTACGAATTTGCCACCTTCGATGCTCGAAATACTGATGAAGAGCGAATCGCGTTTATTAACTTTGTTGATTACCTAATTGCTAGGCGAGAAGAATTTCCCGAGATGCATGTTTATCACTATGCCTCATACGAAGTTAGCGCTCTCTTCCGACTAGCTCAGCAACATGCCATCTATGAATTTGAAGTTGATAAATTAGTCCGCGAAGGGCTGTTTGTAGACCTTTACTCACTTGTTAGAAGAGCTTTCCTATTTTCCACACAGTCACTATCTATTAAGAAGATCGAGCCAATCTATTGGGATGGTAACCGCGACAAAGATGTCAGTGATGCTTTCGGTAGCGTTGTGGAATTTGAAAAAGGTTTAGCTCTTCTCGCTGAAGGTAAAGAGAGTGAATTTCTTAAAGTTCTTGCGACTATTAAGGATTACAACAAAGATGATGTTGAGTCCACCCGTCAATTAGATGCCTGGATTCGTACACAAGCTGAACTAGCCGGCATCGATATCGGTGAGATGCGCCCGCTAGCCAAAGTTAAATATGATGATGAACCAGAGTTAGAACGCGAAGAGCCAGTCGCGCTGCAGCTGCTCGCTAATGTGCCGCTAAAGCGTGAAGATCGAACTGAATTAGAACAAGGTTTTGCACTTTTATCTGCAGCAATCTCTTTCCATCATCGTGAAGATCGCCCGGTTTGGTGGAATATCTTTGATTTAGCGCTTAAGGAGAGAGATGAGCTACAAAGTTTGAACGATGTAATCGTGCCTTCAAAAGTTACTAGCACTCCGTGGGGAGTTTCTGGAAAACAAAAGAATAAGCGACGCCAAGTAACCATTGAAGCTGAAGGCGTAGACCTTCGCCACATTCTCGACTTCGAACATGTGCCTCAAGCGCTATATGAATTCGCTCCTGAAGGCTTCAAGATAATTCAAGGCAGCACTCGCGGCTTTGCCGATGCCTCGATAATTGAAATCGAAGAATCATTTGTTGTGATTGAAGAGATTGAAAAGAAGGGCACTGGCATCTGGGATCAGCAGCCAATGGCACTACTTCCAGGCGCGCCAATTAAGACTTATACGATCGAAAAAATCATTCGCGAAGAGTTAGGCGCCGCCACAGTTTCGCGCCGCGATTCTGGTGGAGTTGCTTTTCCGAACGCCGCTTGGTGCGATGTGCTGCTGCGTAGACCGCCACGTCAAAATTCAGGCCAGCTAAATAAAACCGATAACTCAGTAACTGATATTACGAATGCGCTTCTTGATAGCGATAACAGTTATATCGCGGTACAGGGCCCGCCAGGTACTGGAAAAACCTATGTTGGGGCTCATGTGATCTCTAATCTTGTTGCCCTCGGCTGGAAAATTGGTGTTGTAGCTCAATCTCACTCGGTCGTTGAAAATTTAATGGATAGCGTTAAGAAGAATAACCCTGAAGTTGCCATGGCTAAGAAGGGTCAATCAACTAAGAACCGCCCTAGCTACCATGTTGATGATGTCGCAAAATGGGCAGCAGGTAGAGCTACTTCAGGTTATGTAATCGGTGGAACAACTTGGACATTTAGTAAAGCTGACGTTCGCTCCCTTGAATTAGATCTAATGGTCATTGATGAAGCGGGCCAATACTCTCTAGCTAACTCATTAGTAGTTATATCTGCAGCCAAGCGAGCACTTCTTCTAGGTGACCCGCAACAACTGCCGCAGGTTAGCCAAGGCAATCACCCAGAGCCAGTTAATGAGTCAGCTCTTTCGCACCTGCTTGGCACAAATAAAACTATGCCAGATCATCTTGGTTTCTTCCTGGATAAGTCTTTCCGGTTACATCCAAGGTTGGCAGCACCCGTATCACGACTGCAATACGAAGACCGCCTTCATTCAGATGCTAGATGTGAACTTAGAAATCTCGAGGGCACAGATCCTGGTCTACATATTGTTGAAGTCGACCATATTGGAAACACTGTCTCTTCAGTTGAAGAAGCGGAAGAGTTGCTTGCTCGAATTCCAACTTTGATTGGTAAGTCATGGACTCCCGTTACATCGAACGGTCAATCAGATTCACCAAGACCACTTACTGAAAAAGATATTCTGGTTGTAACTGGTTATAACGCTCAAGTGCGATTCTTAAAATCAGAGTTACGCAGGGCTGGCTACGAAAATATTAAGGTTGGCACCTTCGATAAATTCCAAGGTCAAGAAGCCCCAGTAGTTTTTGTTTCCATGGCAACTTCATCTAGTGAAGATTTGCCCCGCGGAATCGAATTCCTACTCTCACCAAATCGGTTAAATGTGGCAATTTCTAGAGCCCAATGGGCTTGCTTTGTGCTTCGCTCACCACAGCTCTCGGTAATGGAACCTGTCTCCCCAGAAGGCATGGTCATGCTTGGTAAATTCATAACCTTGTGTAAATAGAGAACTTTAAGTCTTGGCTTTCGCAATTAGGATCCCTTGCGCAGCACTAAGCCTGAGGAATAAAATTTAATATGTCCACAAAAAAAGTAAAACTAGACCTAGACCTACATTACGCTGGCTGGATTTCTATTGACTCAGGGCAAGCAATGGTTGGAGACCCTGTCTACCTTGATAAATGGCATGACAACCAAAAAGAGGAATGGAATCTTAAAGGCAGGGAAGGTGAGTACTCATATCAGGGTGCTACCGCAACGACAGTTGCCAATGACTACGGGCAATTAGAAACTGCCACAGCTGTCGTATTCAGCACTGGACATGGTGACGGGCTTTATCCTGTTTATGTTCATAAAGACAGCGATGGTGTAGTTGCGAAAGTAGTTATTGATTTCGTAGGTGAAATTGCTTTCTTTGGTGATGAAAATGAAGCCGAGAGTCAGCAAGAGAAAGTTACGGATAAAAACAATACGTCCAAGACAACTTTTGAGAGCAAGGCTTTAATTATTGGTCAGGCTTGGATGGAACACAAATCAGATAGTGAGTTGGCAGAATTTTTTAGCTATAACGATATCGGTGTTCCACTTGCTTTTGCTCTTGCCGAGGGAATAATTGATCTAACTCCTACATTAGAAAAATATGTCAATGAAACATTCGATTTATTGATGGAGGCGTTAAACATTGAGGATGCAGGATTTGACGATTTGCCAGACCTATGGGATGCGTTAGAAGCTTTAGGTTTGTACATACCTTCTCGGGGTTAAACTTATTGGATTTATGAGCCGCTAGATCTTAAGGTCGAGCCCAGTAGAAAAACCACTCAGATCCATCAAATTGATTAAACGTGAGTCGACGTTGCTTTTCCTTTATAAATGGAAAACGACTTAAATGCTTCTGGTAGGAATCATCGGAAACCACAACTGCGTTGTAATGATTAGCCATTGAGAGTATGTAAACATCTCCGCCACCTTCAATATAAGAGGGAATCTGCTTTACAAGGCCCTGGCTTCTCAATGCTTCAAATCTCTCACGCTGAGATGGAATCTTGATTTTATGTATGAAAGCAGAATCTACAAGAGTCACTACCTTTTTTTCAGGGTATTTCTTAACTAAAGCAGCTCGACAACTTGCAAGAATATCAACAGAAGTTACTTCTATACCTCGAACCACATTTGTGCAAACATTGGAACCATCAATAATCAAATAATCAATATTTTCGACTCTAGGTTCGAAATCATTCGCACGATCCCAATCAGTCCAGATCTTCGCTTCTTTTATATCTTTAGCTATGGAAACAATTTCTTTCTTTAAGGCAGGTATTCTCTCATCAAATATTGGCTTTGGAGATAGCTCGTCAACTTCAAATCTAGAAGAAAAGTTTTCCAATTCCCAAAGAATTAGATCTTGAACCTCTTTAAAAATACCCGAAATCTCTAGTATTGTCTTTTCTATTTCTTCGCCTATGCGGTTGCGCGTTAGAGAAAAAGAATTCTCGATTACATTTGCTGCAGCTCCATTTAAACTGCCTCGTATTCTATTCATCATGCCTGTTCCGCTCTCTAAAGCGGCTCTGCTGATAAGCGGGTCAAGCTGTTGATCCACGCTTGAAGTGACAATATCTAAAAGTGTTGTCCGAGTTTCCAAAATTCTCAAATTCAAAGTCTCTTTTACAGCTTCAACTTTGGCGGACGTATTTTCAATAATCTGCTTTAGTGAACCAGAAATCGACTCTTTTTCTTGCAAATAAGTCTCACTTTTTGGGAAATGATATTCAGCAGACTCCATATAATCTGAAACCAAATCGATTAAGTGAACTTTAGTCCCTTCGATATTCTCCGTCAAAGTTTTTTCAAAAAAACGAATCCAGGGATTAAAGGCAGAATCAAAAATCGGATCAGTAATCTGTGCTTTTACATCAATCATGCCACGAGAGCTAGAATAAAAGATTCCTCTGTATTGCATGACGGCTTTCATGGTACGCCAATGATTTATTGAAAAAAGATACGTCTCAAACTGTTTCTTAATTTTGTCAGCACTAATTGGAGATACGGTGATAGACGAAATGAAGTCCTTCGAAGATTGTTGAAGATACTCCATTTGTTGCTTTAAATAACTTTCTAAGACATTCGAGGTTCGGATTCTAGAATCCTTAATAAAATTAATTAGGGTTTGAAACTCAGCAACTGTCTCTCCATTTTTCAAATCTATAGTCGCAGCTTCATTTATCAAAAGTGAAATAACTCGGTTGGCTGGTTCAATCATCTTATTTTGCAGGTTCTTCACAAGCATTTTTGGCCCAGCCTGCAGGCTGAGATTTTCTATATGACTAGACAACTCTGGAATTCCCGTCGACTCTTCGTTTGAAAATCTCATTTCACCAGAAGCGCGTTCGCCGCGTCGTTCTCTAAAAATATTCAGATAGTTCCTTGCAGCTGTAGCAAATATTGCACTTTGCGTAAACGAATCTCTCAAGGCCTGCACTTCTTCGTCTTTATCATCCCCAGGTATCAGTACTCGTGACAATTCCATTAACTCGGCTGGGAAATCATGCATTCTATGGTCGTCAATTATAAGTTTTGTAATTTCTTCAGTGCTCAATTCAGGATTGCTGTTAAACTCGTCGGAATCGCTGTCAATTTCGATGTTGTCACATTTGGTTAGAACAAAAGTCAAGGAATTCGACTTTCCTGCTTGAAGAATCCTTTTTAGCAGGTCTCTTGGTTTTAATGCCTCTTGCACACTTTTTGTAATACCTCGTGAGAACTGAAATACAATGAAAACAAACTTTGCTTCCTTTAAGAAATCGGTAGTTACTTTCTCGCGTGCAGGGTTTGGATCATTCAATCCAGGCAGGTCTACTAATTGCGCGCCATGTGCGATAGCCGAGAATCGTCCTTCTATGAGCACGTCTTGCACGATTGGCCAGACGTTTCCCACATTCGCTTGTTCTGAGTTTCTCTTTGGCACAACAAGATAATTTGCCAAAGCCTTTCTCATTTCGTGTTCACCTGATTCTTCAATGAGATCTTGTGACCTTTCAAAAGCTGAGAGTATCTCTTTGGGAAATGCCATCTCAGATTTTCCATAACTGGCAAGAAATTCCTCGAATTGGGCGCTACCGAATATGGCTTCTAATCTCACTCTCGTGGATTCGTTTAGAAGATCTAAAGGGTTAGATCTTTTCTCGCTAAAGTTTTCATCCCCATCTGGCTCATTTTCAATTTCATTTAGAAGAAGTCTCCGTGCTAATTGAACTTCCTCTTGGATTGCTTCAATACTTAGGAATTTAACAGTCGCTTTAAATCCGTCAATATTTTTGAATCCGACCCTAGTTATTCCCGACGTGCACACTTTTGAATTAGATGTAGGAAGAACTTCAAACCCAAGGATGGCGTTGACTAAAGTACTTTTCCCGTGACCGCTTTCGCCCAGCATTGCTATTGTTACAGGATTTTCTTGATCAAATAAAGGTTCAACTTTTCTTAGGAGATCATGCTGTACAAGAATCTGTTCGCGACTATGCGTAGTGATTTGGCAAGCGCTTGAAAAAGCTAAATCTAATTTTGAAAACTCAATTTTTAATGCCCTATTAGCTTCATCAAGAGATGAGTACTTTGCCACTAATCACTCCCTTTTTAGGTTTCTGAAACTCGGTATCAGTAACAGATAAATGCTAATTGGAATCCATCATCTTGGCGAACTCCCCAAGATCCCAGCTAAGAGAACGGTCACCATTCTTGAAATTCTGCTCGGTTGAAGCGCGCATATCAAGGTTTGTCAGGTAAATCTTTTTGCCAGGTTTAGTAAAAGCTGTCAGAGTTAGAGTCACTGGTGCTTCGACTCGATATCCTTCGGCACAATTTGGCTCGCAGATGTTCTCCGAGTAAATCGCAGTCGCCTCTGCCTTATCTTTGCCCCAACTTTGCCACTTTATGTTGTAGACATACCAACCACCATCGCCACAGGTCAGCAAGAATGATTCAGGTAATTGAACCGGGATCTCACAGTTATAGGTCCAGATATTGCCAGCAGGAAGTTTCTTGGGGTTTGGGTCTGCTATTTCAATAGCTGGATCTTCAATAACTAGAGATTGTTCCTCGGGTATTGATTCAACAGGTGAAGCAGGTACCAGAGACTGAGTTAATTCCTTCGCAGGTACATTACCCCTTATCTGCAATGTCGCAAAACCAGCAATAAAGATAGATGTGACCGCAAAAGATGCAATCAGGTTGCGATTAATCTGCATCTTTCATCGTATCTTCAATCGTGGCAATGCGACGCTTGATTTCATCTGCTTCAGCAACACGGCCCTTGATTACCAGAATGTTTGCGATCTCTTTTTCAAGTTCGATTGCTAAGTCCCAGTCAGTATCACGGGAATGGACATTCATGCTTAACGCTTGACGAAGATGATCTTCGGCTTCATCAAATTCACCGAGTAAAACTTTGGCACAGCCCAGGCGATAGCGAGCCCAAGTTTCTAGCGCTTCTTTCTGGGCAGATTGTGCAAAGTCCAAAGACTTCTGAGCATGCGTTGTGGCTTCAACACCGTTCTTAAGTTCAATGTATGCAACTGCTAGATATTCATCGCAGTAGTAAACTTTCTCGGGTTCCTTAGCTTTCTTCAAATAATTGCGAGCTGCTGTCATATATTCCAATGACTCGGCATACTTTTCGAGACGAATTAAAGCAAAGCCACAGTTGTACGAATCAATACCCATTGTGAATTCAGTTGTATCTGGATCAACTTCAGCAATTGCATTTTGGTGGCACTGAAAAGACTTTTCATATTTGCCGGCAGCAAAATAAAAACGACCCGCATCGCGCATCATGTCGGCAGCATCAGTGGGGCTATCTTCTTTCAGTAGATCAACCGCGCGAAGTGCGAGTTCGGCGGCTTCTTCATCACGATCTAATTTGCGAAGAGACCAAGAGATGCCTTCGTAGACATGCATTAGTGCTGCAGTGCTGGTCTCAGCACCTAATTGTTCGTAGATCTCTCTCGCACTTTCGCAAAGCGCAAGCGATGCTTTGTGATCACCTCGGTCATAGGCAAGATGACTTAGCGCAACAAAAGTTTCAGCACGTTCAGTGCCTTCGGTATTAGGGATGCGCTGCCAGAGTTCTTTCTCGTCTTGCTGTTCGTTATTGGACACTAATTTCCTTACATCTTGCTAGCTAGTAACGATTAAATTACTTGCAGTCACTGACAAAAACGCCGGAAAGTAGCGGTACTGGCTGCTTTCGGAGTCGAGCGGTGACATGAACTGCGGGTTGCGGTAGTGGGGCTGCTGCTGCCTGTAGTGCGATGGGCTTTGG
>Ga0164292_10000545_pt1 | contig 29767 bp, 28 predicted proteins | sample GEODES117metaG_FD_111486 | JGI IMG/M metagenome (GOLD analysis project Ga0164292, IMG submission 111486) | Eutrophic lake water microbial communities from Lake Mendota, Wisconsin, USA - GEODES117 metaG | ecosystem: Environmental > Aquatic > Freshwater > Lake | place: USA: Lake Mendota...
AATCACTGCTGGTCTAGTGAGCCTGAGTTCGATTACCAAAACAGGATCAAATGGTGTGGGCAACATTGGTGCAGCGGCCAGTGCGTTCAACACAATATTTGCCAAAGCAACTTCAGCACAATATGCTGATTTGGCAGAGATGTACTGTGCTGATGCTGATTATGCCCCTGGCACAGTGTTGAGTTTTGGTGGCGATCAAGAAGTTACCATCAGCAGTGTGGTCAGCGACACACGAGTGGCTGGTGTAGTATCCACACATCCTGCACACCTGATGAATTCAACCTTGAACTGTGAGCATGCGGTTGCCCTAGCCCTGACAGGTCGTGTGCCCACCCGAGTAGTTGGACCGGTAAGCAAAGGTGACATGATGGTGTCAGCTGGCCATGGGCAAGCATGTGCTTGTGCAACACCTGCCTTAGGCAGTGTGATTGGCAAAGCACTGGTAAACTTTGATGGCACTGAAGGCATAATTGAAATTGTTGTAGGAAGAATGTAATGGCATATTTAGGTAATACACCGCAAACGGGACAGTACCGTAAAATGGATGCGCTGACCTTTGACGGGATTGTCAGCACGTTCAACATCACGGTTGACGGAGTGGCATTTACTCCCCCAACTTCGTACGCCATGATGGTGAGCTTGAACAATGTGGTATTGAATCCCGGCATTGGATTCAGCATTAGCGGAGCAACAATAAGTTTTGCTGCACCTCCGGCAGCACTTACACCTTTTTTCGGCTTGATCTTTGGCGACACCTTGTACACCGGTACACCCAGCGATGCCACAGTAACCGACAGCAAAATTGCAGTGGGCACCATTAGTTACGATAAATTCAGTAACAATACACAAGCGACACTGACAGCTAATCAAATCATATTTGGAGTTTAATAAAAATGGCACGACAACGAATTTACGAATACGTCTTTACACCTGGTACATCAGGTTTGGGCACAGTCAAGGTCCCTGGACGTTACAATCTAGCCGACTTCTTGGCCATTTACAATACCACAGATCAGATCAGCATCTACAATTTTGGTAGTCAAACACAAGGCGGCACAGTCACCTGGTCTGGGCAAGGTGGCACAGTTGATTTTCCTTATGCGTATGCTGGTGTGACCACACTAAGTCTGGAATTTGACACCAGTTTGATGAGCGGCAGCGACCAATTAAGCATATACATTGAGAGCCGAGACATTGAAACCAAACCTTGGGCATTTGGCCAAGATGCCATTGGTCGAGCACGTATGTCAGAGCCTGAAGCCCTGATTGACGCTGACTTTGAATATGGTTTACAAAATACCAAGTGGCAGAACGTTGCTGTGACCAACAACATTCCCAACTTTTATGAAGATATTGGACTAGACGTTCTTTACAACACTGACGGATATGTGAGCTTGATTAGTGGTGACGACGTGATTACTTCCAACGTTGACACTTCTGTGCGACTCAGCAATCCAGGCACACCAACTTGGCAAGCCAACAGCTATGGTTTAATAACAAGTCAAACTCAAGGAAATACTGCGGCATTTGTTACATCTTATGTGACTGCCAATGTTGACAGTAGCGCAGAACGCACATTTCCTGTGATTAGTACTACTGGATTTGCTGCCAACGACAATGTGTTGATCATTGCACGTCCAGCCAGCGTGACCACAACTATTGCTACATCAATCACTAGCACAGCTACCACCACAGTGATAGTTGCCAACGCAGCAGGCATTGTAGATGGTTCATACACAATTGTTGAGACAGATACTGCTGGAGTTTACGAAACCATGGCAGTGACCAACGTATCTGCTAATACGTTGACAGTTACTCGTCAAACCAACAATACCAATGGTGGCGGTGCTGATATAAACAGTGGCAACGATGTGCATATAGTTAGTTCTCTTGAAATGGCACGAGTATTTGAAGTTACTGATGGTACCACACTACAACTCACACGCGGGTGGTACAACACAACCCCGGCAAACACATTTGAAATTGGATCAGTGATCCAAAAAATGTCCAGCAATGTAGAATTGGTTAACATGACCGCAGTCAGCACAGCAGTAAACGGTGAGCAGACTATTACACGCGGACAGTTTAATACCACAGCAGTGTCAGGTGCAGGAGCAGGATCTCCGTTGATTCGTATGACTGGCGTGTTCTATTCCAGTGGATCAAACGCACTACCTGAAGTCACAGTAAACGCTGAATCTACGGGCATAGCTGCTGGAGACTATGTGGCCACACTCAACACACAAAACTCCAACACTGAAGGCGTTAACTTTGTGAGTCAAGCCAACACTGACAATTTCAGTTACTATCCTCGCCGAAGTCCAAGTCTTGAACCTGGATTTCCGCTGAATCAAACAGATACCAGCATTCGGCAAGCGTTTGCCTACACCGGTGCCGACATTGACATTGCATCTATCACCAGCGATGGTGCAAACCCCAGCACAATCACTGTGACAACCCCGTATGCTCACGGACTTGTGCCGGGCACACCAATCTTGGTAAGTTTAAGTGCAGGCACAAACCAGTCCTATGCAGAAGGCAGTTTTTTCTTGGTCAGTGTACCCAGCACAACAACATTTACCTACACTGCCAAGACAGGTGCAGCAGTCAGTGGATCACTAGCAGGCGTGATCAATGTGCGTTCAAATGCAACATTCTTGCCAAGACCGTTTGACGGCGGCGTCATCATGAGTGCTGGATCACCCACACGCGGTGCCAGTGCAATACGTCAAACCAAGAAATACTTTCGTTATCAGTCTGGTAAAGGTATCTTGTTTTCATCAGGTACCATGCTCAAACCAACATTTGACATAGCAACACTGGTGTCAGACGGAACACCAGCCAACAGCAATATCACAGTCACAACTGATCTTGAGCATGGTCTCAATGCAGGAGCAGAAGTTGCAATCACAGGGATCACCACTAGTGGCTACGACAATTCTGGCTATATTGTTACCAGCATAACCAGCGACATAAGTTTTGTAGTGCAAGCACAAGAAACCCTGGGCAGTGCAACTCCTGAATTGGGAACTCAACCACGAGTCAACATCACTGGCTGGCACGGCAGTTCCATCCGTGCTGGTATATTTGATGATCAAAATGGATTGTTCTGGGAAAATGATGGACAAAGTCTCAATGTTGTTCAACGCAGCAGCACATTCCAGATCAGTGGCCTGGTCAGCGTAGGCACTGGTTCCAACCTTGTGACTGGTGACGGCACTTGCCGTTTTCAGGACCAACTCAACAACGGTGACGTAGTTGTTATCAAGGGAATGACACACTCGGTAACGTCAGTGCTGAATCAGAATCGCATGACTGTGGTGCCACCATTCCGTGGTGTGAGCAACCAAACTCGTGTGAAGATGAACCTGCGCAACGAACAACGTATTCGTCAAAACAATTTCAACATTGACGCATTAGATGGCACAGGCGCCAGTGGATATACCATTGACTCAAGCAAGATGCAGATGTTGATGATTGAATACAGCTGGTACGGTGCCGGTTATGTGCAGTTTGGTGTTCGTGGGCAGAATGGTGAGTTTATAATGGCTCATCGTATTCCCAACAACAACCGCAACAACGAAGCATACATGCGTTCAGGCAACTTGCCTGCACGTTACGAAGCTATCAACGAAACTCCGGTGTCTAGCCTAAATGGCGCTATCAATGATGCTGTGACCACAATCACCTTGCGCGACGCCACAGACTATCCACCTGCCAGTGTAACTTATCCTGTGTTTGTGATGATTGATTCTGAAGTGATCAAGTACTCAGGCAAAACAGGCAATGACTTGACAGGTTGCACTCGAGCAGCAACATTTACTCAATGGGTTGAGGGACAAAGCCGCAGTTTTACATCCAGTGCTGCTGCCAGTCATGCAGACAATTCTGGAGTTATCTTGATATCCAACACCTGCACGCCAGTGGTCAACCACTGGGGTAGTTCAGTAATCATGGACGGTAATTTTGATGACGACGAGGGTTATCAGTTTACATTTAACCGAATCAATTATGGCTTGCCAACCATAGTGGGAACCAAACAAACTGTGTTTTGCATGAGACTTGCCCCCAGTGTGAGCAATAGCATTATTGGAGAACTTGGCGAACGAGACTTGATCAACCGTGCGCAGTTGTCGTTGACCAACATGGTCGTCAACATCAGTGCTGGTCGATACTTGGTTGAAGGAATTTTAAATCCCAACAATATTGACAGTGCTAACACAGCTTGGTCTGGACTCAACAACTTGGCTGGCGGATTCCAACCTAGTTTTACAGAGTTTGCCACATCACCTCGATACACTGGCGAAACCACAGGCGGCCTGACATCATCGCCGTTTGGTTCCACAGGCGGTTTTACCAAATCAGGCACAAAAGTGTCAAGTGGCGGGGGTATAAAAACTTTTGCAAACTTGGCACCAATCAACGTTTCAAGTTCAGGCTCAGGTGCCAACCTAACTGTGCAGCTTACACCCACTGGCACAACTTACAACATGAACACCACGCAAATTACTGTGCAAGCAGTTGGTACAGGGTATGCAGTGGGAGACACACTGAAAATTCTTGGCAATGCACTAGGTGGTTCAACCACAACCAACGACCTGGCAATAACAGTAACTGCTATTACTACAGAATTGAACGGCGGCGAAAGATTGTTTGCTATTCCAATTTCCACCACAAACTCTGGTTTACTGGACTTGAACACAGTCAAACAGATTGGTACCAGTGCAGTACCAGGCACAGGTACATATCCAAATGGTCCCGAAGTCTTGGCTATTCAAATCACAGCACTGGCAACAATAACAACCCCAACTGGAGATATCCAGTTGCAGTTCCAAGAAAGTCAGGCCTAACGTGCTGCAAAATCCTGCTCAAGTAGCAGGATTTTGCTTTGTACAGCTTCAATGTTGACTGTGTTCCACAGTCCTGGATGCATGGGCCGCGGCCAAGTTCCAGCATCAATCCAGGCCCAGCCCAGGTGCTCGTGATTGAGCACAGGTGTAAACTCACCAGCGACTACACATACCCAAGTATGATACTCAAACGCCCCGTCGGCACTAGTAAACTTCTCTAGTGGTATGAGTCTTTCGTAGGCGGGAAAGCTGCCCAGTTCTTCAGTGCATTCGCGTTCCATGCCGCCCAGCAGTGTTTCGCCAGTTTCTATTTTGCCGCCAGGCAAGCCCCAAGCTCCAGGATTTTTGTTGTCGTTGCGAATCAAGTACAAGTAACGACCTGTACTTTTTGATCGAAACCAAACACCCACCGCTTTCAAAGAACAATGCTCCATTCGCCACCTGGATAGATACCCTGGTAGCTCTTGATCCACATTTCGCCAGTCCAATAGTATTGCACTCCTGTGGTCAGGTTTGTGACGTATTGACCCGCTGGCAGGATACTGGCGTTGAATGCTACTTGCCAATACATGCCAGAGTATTCAATAATGTCATTGGCTTCTGCTATTAGTGGTCTGCCATTGGCACCAACCCAGGCTGCGGCATTGAATTGGTTTTCGGCATTGCCAGTGGGTTCGGTCAGTAAGTATCGTTGTCCATCTAGGGCACTGTCAAGACCGTCTTGCGGTGCACTGGCTTGTGGATTGATCACAGCGTCAACTGCTGCTAGAGTATTTTGTGGTACAGTATCAGGATCAACGTCAAACAACATAAAGCGTTCGTCATTGGGATCCAATGAGATTGTTCCAATCACTTCAGTTCCGTTGGGCTGTTCCAATCTGATCTGACTAATGCCAGGCCGCAGCACGCCATACACACTGACCACTGCTGGCCATTGTAAATTGCTAGTGGACACTGGATCAGGAGGAATCAGGCTGCTGTTGGGTTGATCCACAATGGTTCTATCTTGTAAACATTGCAGTTTGTTGCCAATCAGCACAACTTTGTAGTTGTAAGGAGTGACCTTGACTCTAGTACCTAGTAATAAATCATTGTTGGTCACTGCATCTTGCAAGTCACCTTGTGCGTCATACATGGATGCAATCACACGTTCAACCACACCTAGCTTTTTAACCTTGGCGGGTGAACTGATCCAGATGGGCAGGCTAAATTTCAACGTAGCGATGTCAATAGGATTTTCTGTGCCCATGGGAATTGTTCTCGAAGTCCATTGTGTAGAGTCTAATTCTACTACACTTAGGCTGGTCCAGTCAATATAGTTGTCAGTGGATTGCACTTCTAAACTGGGGTTGAACAGCGTGAGCATTTGCTCTAACAACTGCATTTTTTGATTGGTATTGCTGGTCCATATGTCCAGGGTAATACCCAATTTGTACGGTACTGGCATCAAGCGTTCAATTGTGAATGCATTGCCCTGAGTTGTTTCGTAGGTCTCTGTGTCCTGATCGTAGGTGCGTTGACGCACATTGACCTTGCTCACAAAATACGGCTCTTGCATTCTTGGTCGATCATAATCCAGAGCAGACACATAAAATGTCATCAGCGGTGTGCTGGGCATGCTAGATGCTGAGTTTTCTTGAATGATAGTTTGTGCATTGCGACTGGCATCGCCGTATCGCACTGGCACACGCAGCAGTGCAGCTTGATCGGACCCTTCTTCGCGTCCGTATTCAATTTGAAAGTTGCTACAAATTCTAGTAAACTGTAACAAGAAACGCCGGATTTGGGCGTCGTAAAAATATTGCTGTGCCATAATGATTAACCGCCGTTGTCGGCCCTGGGTTTAAGAAGTTCACTGAGACTTTGGCGACTTGGCATCGGTCCGCGATCAGTAGTGTTAACAGTAGCTGTGTTGTTCACAAAGCTAGAACGTAAGGTTTTGTTAGCAGGACCATTGTTAAGATCAGTGCGCACACTGTCTTCAATTTTGACCCAACGAACGCCATCATATCTGAACAAACGATTAGGTTTGTAGTCTAATCTCAATACATAAGCACCTGCCACAGGGTTGGGAGGAAATGCAACACCTGGTGTGACTGGCAAACCGTTGGGCGCAATTTCGTCGCTGCCTGTTAGATAGCCCATGGTGTAGCCCTCAGCACGCGGGGTAGTACCTTGCCCGCCCTGTGTGCCGTCAACTGTGGTTGTCTCGTCTGCGGTCATACTTCCATCTTGGGCCAGCGCAGGTTGTCCATCTATCAGTGTAGGAACAATGTAAAACTTGGTAGTATCGTAACCACTCAACGGAACTTCAACATCGGCCTGAGTAAGGATAGCATCGTTGATCTCAGTGTCTTTGGTGCGTGTGCCTTGAACATCGGCAATGGTAGGCGGAGCATATTCTTGCCAATAGGTAGTGTTGGTAATAGCTATATCGGCTGGGGTGTTGACCTGTGCCTGATAGTAAGTATTGCCATAGTTCACAATGGATCCAGCTGGATAGTAGTTGCCATTGTCCCAGATCTGTTCGCTCACAAAAGGCTTTTTGGTAATACTATTGTATTCTTGTGCATCGGTCAGCGGCGTTGCTTTGACCCGCCACAAGTGCGGCAACCAAGTTACAGAAAAGCCTTCACTTGCATACGCAGCGTCTTGAATCACATAGTACTTAGGCAGTGCAGCGGGTAATGCAGAATTTAGTGGATTGTAGTCTTTAAGGTTGGGAACTTCGATCACATCACCTGACATCAGTTTGCGACCAAAGGTATCAATCATGTCATTGTAGTGCAGGGTAATAAACAGTGTGTCGTTGTTCAAAAACAAGCCAAACTGAGTCAAGTCAAAGTCCACGTCCTGTGTGTTGTAAACACCTCGCAATATATAGATGTCTGGATCATACACACGATCCCTGTTTTCCAACAGCAGCAGGTCTTGTATGTTTAGTGGACTCAGTGTTTCATAAACTGGTTGAGTAGCATCTGCATTGCCACTTAGGGCAGAGTCCTCGCCGCCAGTTTGCGGGCCCATGTATTTGTGTATGTAAAGATCAAGCCCGCCCACAGTGTACATTTCACTGACAGTGCGATCTATGAATTGGTAATCTCTCGTCCGATTGGGACGGAACATGCTTAGGCGTGGAATTTTGATTCTCCTGACAGCGATTTACAATGGTGGTTATTGAAGATCATACAGTATTTATGGGCAGGTTGACCGATAAATCGACAAGTGCTACAATAGCTGTATGAAAGTAGTTAAACTGAACCGCAGATTTCGCCAATTCAAAGAACACGGACACACTGTGGGCCTGAGATTTTCTAGCTACACCGAATCTGTGCCATACGAAGCAGCAACCAGGAAGAAATTGGGCGTTAGCAGCTTGCGTCATGATTCATGGTACAGTTACTTTGGACATGGTCGGGTTGCCGGGTACCGTCCGTACTGGATCACGTTTCGCAACGCCGCAGATGCTACTTTGGTAGTACTTTCTACTGACTTGACCAAAATTGGGTAATCTGCTATAATTACTGATATGCTTAAAGGAGCCACCTTGAAAACTGCTGTAGTAAACAAACCCGTTAAACCGCTCAATCCCCGTAGTGCTGACACCAATGTTATGGGTGTAGAGCCCACGTGGCGCGAACAACCAGTTAGCAATCGCATCAGCCAGATGACTGCTGCATTCAGCTGGTACAATTACTTTTACGGCAAAAAAGATGCTCGTGACATGATTGTGAATTATCTGGAACTGCATGGGCGTAAAGCAGATGTCAGGGCACTTAAAGGTGTGTTGGACTCGGACATTCGATTGACTGCTGGCTGGCTGTGCCGAATGAGTATGGTGGGCTTGGAACTGTCTGACCACGAACAAATTAAACTGGATAACATGCTGGCAGAATTGGTTGCAGTCAAGCAGCAAGAAGCTGTAGCTGAATCTGCAGAACCTGCGACAGCACGACTGACCATCCAGGACCGACTGCGTGAAAAAGTAAGCGAATGTGCCGGCGAACTAGATGGCTTGTTTGACGAGTTTGTCATGGCTGGTGCCAAGATGAGTGCAGACTACAAGCCAATTGTGCTGATCCGTGGCATGAATGTGGCACCACAAATGGTGAGCACCTTGGCTGATATCTGGAAACGCAAACAAACTGAATTTGAAGAAGTAATCAAAGGCAAAGACGCACAACTGGTTGAAGGCTACGGTTATCTCAGCAAGATCCAAATGCGTAATGTGCTAAAGTTTTGTGAAACTGTGGTCAATGACTGCGGTGCATACGTGCAGATTAAAAAGGTCGAGCGTAAACCACGTGCAGTCAAAACAGTGTCTCCAGAGAAACGTGCCGTCAAATTCAAAGTTGTGCTGGAGTTTGCAGACCTCAAACTCAAAGGATTGCCTGCTGCAAGCCTGGTGGAAAAAACAGAAGCCTGGCTGTATGACACCAAAAAGCGCAAGCTGATTCACATTGTGGCAGACTCGCATGCAGGGTCGTTTACTGTAAAAAGCAATTCCATAATTGGGTTCAGTGTGTCTGAGAGCATGCAAAAGACTGTGCGAAAACCCGCCGAAGTAATCAAGGCCATGCAGGCCGCTGGTAAACCGGCTGCTCGTAAAATCTTCAAAGACTTGAGCACTACTGAAACAGGGTTCAATGGACGCGGCACTGATAACTTGATGGTGCTCAAGACCTGGTGAGCTAAATATAAGGAACGGAGTTCCTTATATGGCCGAAAATACATTACCCCAGCTCAAGCAAGATCTTATTGATTACGTGGGCTTATTGCTGGGCAATCAGATCATTGATCTTGAATTAGACCCTGCACACTTTGAAGCTGCGTATCAAAAGACCATTGGCACATTCCGACAGCGTAGTAACGCAGCTTACGAAGAAGCCTACATCTTTATGGAACTGATTCGGGACGTTAATATCTATACATTGCCCCAAGAAGTTACCGCCGTGCGCCAAATTTTTCGTAGAACATTTGGCGATTCTACAGGACCGTTTGCCAGTAATTTTGATCCATTTGCACAGGCCAGTATCAACGTTTATCTCATGAACTTTAACGTGGCCGGCGGTCTTGCTACCTATGACTTTTACAGCCAGTATGTGGAACTAGCTGCTAAAATGTTTGGTGGCTTTATGAACTACACCTGGAATCCTGTGACCAAGAAGTTGCAGTTGATACGGGATCCAAAAGGCACCGGGGAAAATGTGCTGCTTTGGGCATATCAACTCAAGCCTGAGATTCAGTTGTTGACCGATCACCAAACTGGACAATGGATCCGTGACTATATGGTTGCTGTTTCTAAAATGATCATCGGAGAAGCTCGTGAAAAGTTCAGCACCATTGCCGGCCCACAAGGTGGCGGTAGCCTAAACGGTGCAGCTATGAAAAGCGAAGCACAAACACAGATGGATGCACTACTGGAACAACTCAAACTGTATGTAGATGGTTCACAACCATTGACTTTTGTAATTGGCTAACGGTCAAACACTGATGATTGGTTGCAGCTTTATGTCCAGGCTGCAAGCTCGATATAACGGCGACATGGGAATAAACGCTGCAAAGTACCATGTGCTAGCTAGCCCGGGCACTGGCAATCAAGCAATTGCTGCCAGAGCAATGCATCAGTTATCGCAACAACACTATGACCATGTGGTAGTGTTATGGTCTGGTATTAATCGAGTTGACTTTCCGGTCAGCGAAGAACTACAGCGTACACAACATAACAACCCTGATGGCGATTGGGTGGCCAGCTGCAACATTGGCAACATGGCTTGGTATCATTCAGGCGGCTTTCTAGGTACAGGAGTGTTTGGTGCAGTGCCAGATCCAGTACAGATCTTTATGCGAGCACAGTATCTGGGTTCAGAACCCAACAGTCAGTATCTAAGCGAACTTACCTTGATGAGCATTGTTAACCTACAAAGTCTACTTGTTGCTCGGGGAATTTCCTATCAGATGGCATTTATATACAACACCGAGCACGGTGATATTGGGTGCCGGGAAGAACATGCACATGGCAAACTAGATCGCACTTCTTCTCTGAATAATTTAGTGGACTGGTCTAAATTCAACATGAACAGCAACCCATATGAATGGGCCAAACATCAAGATCGGCTAGAGTCTGATCAATATCATCCTACCTGAAATGCCATGATCGAATGGTTTAAAGAACACATGAGCATTGACATGACCCAGTAATTGTGCTATACTTGCAGTATGGCCGATTTAATGATAGACATCGAAGGACTGGGTACCGGTCCTGACACAACCATTCTAACTATTGCTGCACAAAGTTTTGATCCTTTGGGCACAGGTTATCACGATCGGCATTACTATGCTCGTATCACATTAGAGAGCCAAGAGAATCGCAGCATCCAGCAAGACACCATTGACTGGTGGGCAAGCCAACCTGATGCTGCCAGGGAAGAAGCGTTTGGCGAAGACGATCGTATTCCACTAGATCAAGCATTAGATGAGCTGGCTAAATTTATTTGGCAAAGCAAACTAATATGGGCTAATGGTCCCACTTATGACATGAACATCATTGAGCATGCGTACAAGAGCTTTGGTAAGCCGCTACCTTGGCAATTTTATGTGGTGCGCGATGCCCGTACAGTGTACAGTTTGTGGCCAGGCTTACCAAAGCCTTCTACTAGTCACCACGCCCTAGAAGATTGCAAGCGGCAAATTGATATGCTGCAACAAACACTTCAACATCTAAACATTACAGAACTCAAATGAACATTTATCTTGACATGGATGATGTAGTAGCCGATTGGCGAGCACACGCACAGGATTTCTTAAAGATGCGATGGGATCATCTCACAGATGAACGTATTCCACCAGCTGACTGGGATAGACTCAAAGCTGATTCGCATTTTTATCGTTCATTACCCTTGAAATCAGGTGCAGTCGAATTGGTCAATTACTGCCGTGATCTTACGCAGCAAACTGATGGTACATTGAGATTTTTAACAGCCCTGCCGCATGATTATTCAATGCCGTTTGCAGTAAGCGACAAAGTTTTCTGGGCACAAGAACACTTTCGGGACATTCCAGTTACTATTGGTCCATTCTCTTTTGACAAGTGGCGACACTGCAAAAACCCCACTGATATCTTGATTGATGATCGTACAAGCAACTGTGCAGAATGGCAGGCAGCGGGCGGCCTGGCACACGTTTACCGAGACTGGCCCGCTTGTAAAACATGGTTTGAGGAAACTATCAAATGAAAACACTACCTAAATTACTGATTATTGGCAATGCTCGACACGGCAAAGATACTGTGTGTGATATCTTGCGTGATACATTCGAATACTCTTTTCGGTCCAGTTCAGACTTTTGTGCTGAAAAGTTCATCTATGCAGAGCTCAAAGACAAGTACGGATACACCACTTATGAGCAATGTTTTTTGGATCGCCACAATCACAGATCAGAATGGTATGACATGATTCATGCCTACTGCAAGGACGATTATGCTAGACTGGGTCGGGAAATCTTTGCTGAAAACAAAATCTACTGTGGACTACGAAACAAAGCTGAATTTCATGCTATGCGTAATACTGGTGTATTTGACTATGCTATCTGGGTTGATCGCAGTGATCACTTGCCCCAGGAAGACAAATCCAGCATGACTCTGGAGCCTTGGATGTCAGACTATGTGATTGACAACAACGGCACCCTGGCAGATCTGCAACGAAACACTGTTGAACTAATCACACGTCTGGTTGCAGATCACCGAGCCGCCACACAGAATCAGACTTTGACAAATCGACTTCGCAGTTTCGGCACACACTCTTGAGATTTTTAGCCTCAACATTGTTGAGGTTGCCGTCAACGTGATACACCAACATCTGTGCTGAATATCGGGCTCTAAACCCGCAACGATCACAAGTCATCTTCTTTCGATACCCAGCTGTTTGCCAGCTGGGTTCTCTTGGCTTTAGTCCCTTGTTCTTTCGTTGGCAAGTCTCGCAGCGACTGCGATAATGAGGCACATTATCTTTGTGATAGTTTACAGCACACAACCGTTGCTGGCAAGCCTGACATAATGGTCTTTTCATACAGTATTTACCCAGGACCTTTGGCAAAGGGCAGTGTAGAACCACCTTTTTTGAATATACCTATAAATATCTACAACTTGAAAAGGAAACCACAAGATGGCTCTAATCTCTCCCGGCGTAGAAGTAACAGTAATTGACGAAAGTCAATACATCCCCTCAGCAGTTAACACAGTTCCCTACTTTGTAGTGGCAACTGCACAGAACAAAGTATCCAGTGATGGTATCACTGTGGCCGCTGGCACTACTGCTGCAAACGCTAACAAAACTTATTTGATCACTAGTCAACGTGATTTGGCAGCTACATTTGGTGTGCCATTCTTCTACAACACAACCACTGGTACTCCTATCAATGGCTATGAACTCAACGAATACGGCTTGCTTGCTGCTTACTCAGCCCTGGGCGTTACCAATCGTGCATATGTTCAACGTGTGGACATTGACCTTACTGAGCTTACAGCTACGCTGTCTCGTCCAGTTGGTTCTGCAGCCAATGGCACATACTGGTTAGATACTACCAATAGTACCTGGGGAATTTTTGAATGGAATCAGACCACTGCAACATTTACCAATCAAGTGCCTATCACAGTGTCAAGCACTGCCGAAGTTGAGGATGCAGCAGGCGGTGATTATACTCCTTTGGCCAGCATTGGCAGCATTGGCGACTATGCAGTAGTCACATTAAGTACTTTGCTGCCTGTCTACTACAAAATAGACAATAACTCTTGGCAATTGCTAGGTTCTGAAGCTTGGCAGACTAATTGGCCAACAGTTAGTGGCACTGACGCACCATCTAGTTTAACCAATGGTTACAACATGTATATCAATGGTAGTTTAGTCACAGTTGGTGCTGGCGGGACTGCACTTACTGTGGCAGGTTTTGCTACTGCTATCAACAACGCAACAATCGCAGGTGTCACAGCCGCAGCAGTTTCTGGTAAGTTGGTGATGTATGCTGACGAAACCGCCGGCAATGATAACTCCAGCGAAACTGCAGGTGTTATAGATATCGAAGCTGGGCCCAATTCGGGTTCAACATTACTGCTGGCTCTGGGTATTACTGCCAATAATTATCTTGCTCCAGTATATTTTCCAGGTTATAGCTACCAGAGTCCACGTTGGAGAACTACAGATACTACACCTCGCCCAACTGGCAGTGTGTGGAACAATGTTAGCATTGCAAACAATGGATTAAGCATTTCACTTAAAAAATATAACGCTGCCCTTGACACCTTTGTATCTCAAGCAGTCCCGGCTTACTCGTCTGATCGTGCGGCTATAGCTGCTCTTGACCCTAGCGGCGGCGGAAAAAATATTCCAGCAGGTACAACTTTTGTGCAGTATGATTCTAGTTATTATCTATACGCACCTTTGTCTGTAGGATCTTTTGAAATTCTTGAAAGATATACCATTGGACAATTAGTAGTTACTGGCACCACATCACCTGTTGGCAACGCATTTATTGTTGGCAATCAATTTACAATTGAAGCCACTAATGCAAATGCTAGTAATAACAATCTAGCTATAGCAACTATAGCAGGAACAGGCACTGTAGCTGATTTTATTGCAGCAGTTAGTGCTGCTAATGTACCTTTTGTGTCAGCTAGTGTTAACTCAGCTGGTAATATAGTGATTACACACAGCCTTGGTGGCCGTATTAATTTGATTAATAACACTGGCACCCCAGTTACTACTGCTGGGTTTACAACTTCTACTCCTTTGTGTCGGCCCAATCCCACTGATCCTTTGAGATTAACATTAAGTAACTGGGTCACTACTGATCTGTTTACATACACTGCCAGTGACACAGCTCCTGATCAAGATCCGGCCGATGGCCGTTTATGGTTCTACAGCACAGTAAGTGATGTGGACATCATGATTCAAAACAATGGTTCCTGGTTTGGATATCAGAACGTTAACAACGATGTCCGCGGATTTGATCTGTCACTGACCAATGCATCAGGTCCAATTATTGCAGCATCTGAACCAACCACACAAAATGACGCAAGTCTTAGCCCGCTTGAGTACGGTGATTTGTGGATTGATTCCAGTGATCTAGAAAATTATCCTGTGATGTATCGCTGGCAGCCAGTTAGTGGTGTTGATCAGTGGGTGGCAATTGACACCACTGATCAGGTGACTGAAAACGGTGTGCTATTTGCAGATGCTCGTTGGGCACCCAACGGTACCACAGATCCAATTGCTGATCCAATCCCGACAATTGCTAGTTTGTTAGATAGCAATTATCTAGACTTAGATGCACCAGATCCTGCACTTTATCCACAAGGTATGTTGTTGTTTAACACACGCCGTTCGGGATACAATGTCAAGAGTTTCCAGGTCAATTACTTTAACAGCACAACATTCCCTGATGACACTTTGCCTGCTGTGACCAATACCTGGCTAACTGCCAGTGGAAACAAAGCAGACGGAGCAATGTACTCTGGACGTCAAGCACAACGCAAGATGGTTGTAGCTGCAATGAAGTCGGGTATTGATACTAGTACTGCCGCACGTGAAGAACAAAACCAGTTCAACATTATTGCATCACCTGCGTACCCTGAGTTGACACCAAACATGATTGCACTCAGCAATGAGCGCAACAACACCCTGTTTGTGGTAGCAGATACTCCAATGCGACTTGGCGTAACTGGCACTGAACTTGTGACTTGGGCAACCAACAACAACGGCGAAGGTTTGCCAACTGAAGATGGCAACAGTGCAACCAGCAACTATGCTGGCGCATTCTACCCCAGCTGCCAAACTACAGACTTGGGTGGCAACATAGTTGTTGCTCCGCCAAGCCACATGATGGTACGTACAATTCTACGCAGTGATGCTGTGAGCTACCCTTGGTTGGCGCCAGCTGGAACACGCCGAGGTGTTGTGGACAATGCCAGCGCAATTGGTTATATTGAAAGTGCCACTGGTGAGTTCCAACAGATTGGTGTGAGTCAAAGTGTTCGCGACATCTTGTATGAACGCAACATCAATCCGATCACGTTCATCCCAGGCATTGGTATCACCAACTTTGGTAACAAGACCACAACTACCACAACCACAGCACTGGATCGTATCAACGTTGCTCGCCTGGTTGCATTCCTGCGTGGACGACTTGAAGAAATTGGTAAACTGTTCTTGTTTGAACCCAACGATGAAATCACACGTAACGAAATCACCAACTTGTGCAACAGCTTGATGATTGATCTAATTGCTAAACGAGCAATTTATGACTACCTGGTTGTTTGTGACTTGAGCAACAACACTCCAGCACGTATTGACCGCAACGAATTGTGGGTTGACATTGCAATTGAACCAGTGAAGGCTGTAGAATTTATCTACATCCCATTGCGTATCAAGAACACTGGCGAGATTGCTGCTGGTTAATCAAGGAAAAGGTGGGTGATTTTTCACCCACCTGATTCAGGTAAATAAACACATAGGAGATAACAAATGGCAGTTTCATCATTACAGCGCATGACAGTACCTTTGGCGAGCGATCAAAGCTCTTCAACCCAGGGCCTGTTGATGCCCAAACTCAAATATCGCTTTAGAGTGATGTTTGAAAACTTTGGTGTGTCAAAACCCACCACCGAATTGACCAAGCAGGTTATGAGTTTTTCGCGTCCAAATCCAACATTTGAAGAAATTTCATTGCCAATCTACAACTCAACATTAAAATTGGCCGGCAAACATTCGTGGCCCGACGTCACGTGCGAAGTACGAGACGACGCAGGCGGTTCTGTGAGCAAGTTGATTGGCGAACAGTTGCAGAAGCAAATGGACTTTTTAGAGATGGCTAGTGCAGCGTCTGGTATTGACTACAAGTTTACTACCGTGGTAGAAATACTCGACGGCGGCAACGGCGCCAGTACTCCGGTGGTTCTTGAAACTTGGAATCTGTATGGTTGCTACATTAAAAATGCAGATTACGGTGCTCTTAACTATGGTGAAAGTGCTCCAGTAACAATTAACATGACTATCACTTATGACAACGCCAATCAAGGCGAAGGCGAAGGCGTTGGTACACTGATTGGTAGAACTCTTGGCGATGTGGTAACTGGCGCCGGAGCGTAAAACTCCATGGGCAGTTTCGGCCAAGACTTCGCTAAGGGTTTTTTTGGCACCGACAGCTTGCGTGATTACACTCACGCAAGCAAGGTCTTTCGCACAAATGCATACGAACTTAAACCTCGGTTCAAGTTCCTTTTTCACGTGAGCTTTACAGTGAACTATCAGCAAATTCCTGCACTCAAAGGTGCCATGGACATTGATGCACTGAATAATCTAAGCTACGTGGTCAAAACTGCTGACCTTCCCAAGTTCACTGTGAATCATGAGTACATGAATCAGTACAATCGCAAACGACTGGTTCAGACCAAGATCAACTATGATCCAATTAGTTTGACTTTTCATGACGATGGTAGCGATACTGTTCGCAACATGTGGTACAACTACTACAGCTACTACTACAAAGATGCCAGTCAGAAGTACGGCAATGACGCCAACAGCAACGGCAGCTTGGGCGCAAGTCAAAACAAACAAAATGGATTTGGCGGCTGGGAACGAGATATCTATTCAGACAATCGACAAGTCAACGATTGGGGCTACGTAGGCGAAACGGTCAACGACGGCACTAACACCACAACTTCGTCAGGCGGCAAGCCTGCGTTCTTTCGTGACATCCGCATTTACGGCTTTGACACCAATCACAAGTATGCTGAATATGTGATGATCAATCCCATCATCACCAACTGGGCACATGATCAGTATGACTACAGTGCCAGCAATGGCATCATGCAAAATACCATGACTGTGGCCTACGAAAGTATCAAGTACTTTACTGGCGCACCTAACAAAACTGCTGTGGGATTTGGCAAGCCCGAACACTACGATACTACTCGTAGTCCTATTGCTCGACCAGGCAGCACCAACAGCATCTTTGGACAAGGCGGCTTGTTGGATGTGGTGGGTGGCATCAGCGAGGACTTGGAAAAAGGATCAGTGCTGGGTCTAATTGGTGCAGCACAAAAAGCTGGTACATTCTACAACACCAACAAGCAATTTGGTGGGCTCAAGACGCTGGCAGTAAGCGAAGCCACTGCACTGGGCAAACAAGTATTGCTAGGTTCATTGCCTGCTGCCACTCGAGCAGTGGCCAACAAAGCTGATGGTTGGATATTCCCAACAGCACAGCAAGCACGGCAAACGACAGCAGCCGCAGCAGCAGCCAAGGCCAACGGCTCGGGTACTCCATAATGAGCACAGTCAACGCGGTAAATCCAAGACTGGGTCAAACAGTTAGGGTGTTTGATTCTTTTTATGCATTTGACATAAATGCTCCTGCTGCTGAATACGATGTGGTGTTTAGTTATTTTCAAAAACAAATGACCACCAAGCGAGCAGCAGGAAACTTTGCCATAAGTTTGTTCAGAGTGGCCCAAGAAACTGGTATCCCTGCACTAACCTTGCTGTCAGAGTTTGAAGGTACATCAGGTGTTAATCTCAATGTGCAGCTGGCTTACTATCTTAACTTGATACGCAATCGTGCTACTTTGCTGGGTGTGGGAGTTGCAGTGCAGCCCAACTTTTATCCAGCTAGGGCAGTGCTAGAATGACGCACTGGGCCCAGGGCAACTACGACATCATCAACCGAGCCAAGTACGCAGGCAAAGGTACGCCACGATATCGGTCGGGCTGGGAACTTAGCTTTATGCGATTTTGCGACACCAACGACCACATCTTGCAGTGGGCCAGCGAGTCAATTGCTATCCCTTACAAACACCCGCTGACCGGCAAGATGACACAGTATATTCCAGACTTTCTAATCACCTACCGCACAAGAAACAACACAATGAAAGCAGAGCTAATTGAAATCAAACCCAAAAAGCAAAGCGTTATTGAATCAAAAATGAGCAGCCGCGAACGTGCGGTTGTTGCAGTCAACTATGCCAAATGGCATTCGGCTACCATATGGGCCAAGCGAAATGGCATGACTTTTCGCGTAATAACTGAAGACGACATGTTTACAAACGGTCGTTCGTAAGTCCATAAATATGGCATGACCAGAAAATTAGAAGAACTGTTTGACTTACCGCCTACTACAGATGAAATTGACACAGCAATTCCTAAACTAGCAGAAAATCGTGTTGCACTAGCAGAGTTAGATGCAACAATAGACAAAGTAGAAGCAGCCCTTCCGCAAGTTAGGGGATTAGAGTTAGCAGACGAAGAATTTGACAAGTTGTCTAAGTTAGCAGTTGACGGATATAACGATTTGACTACATTAGGTATGCAAGTGGATTCAAGATTTGCAGCAGAAATTTTTAGCGTGGCATCAAACATGTTGGGGCATGCTATCACAGCAAAAACAGCCAAACTGGACAAAAAACTCCGGATGATCGACCTGCAACTAAAAAAGATGCGACTAGATCAAACAGCCAAACCAGAAGATGACAGCAACGATGGCACAGTGCAAACAGCACAAGGTGTTGTGCTGAGTCGCAATGATTTGCTGGAAAGAATTGTGGGTCGTAAAGATCAAAACAGTCAAAAAGAATAAATAGAGCATAGGATACCGATATGAAACCATTTGCAAAATACCTAGCTGAAAGTGAACGAACCTACAACTATCGCATCAAGATAGCAGGAGATGTCCCATCAGAATTCTTCAAAGAACTTGAAGATAAACTGGCACAGTTTGACGTTGTCAAAATGTCAAAACCCAAGACAAGTCCAGTTCGTAAAGAAATTCCAGACTTTCCTGCTTTCCCCAATCAAAGCATGACCATTGTGGACGCAGAGTTCAAATACCCTGCTATCGAACCACAAGTTAAGCAGTTGGCACAGTTGCTGGGCATGGACCCTAATCGTATTATAATGAGCACTACTCCTTATGAAGAAAGCATGGACATTGAAGCTGACAAGATTGAAAGTCAAAACAAAGATTTGTTAGACGATCCAACATACCCAGCTGACGATGCAACACAACGTGCTCTTAAGAAAGACTATGCTACTGGTCCTTACGATCATGCTGTGTTGAAAAATGCTTATAAAAGCAACTTTACCATTGCAGGAGCAAAAACTCCACCTGCCAAAACCACAAATGAATTGCCCATGGGTGTTAATAGTCCAATGAGCAAGATCAAGCGTCAGCCCAAGCCAGCCACTGGCGCAAACCCAAGAGGATAATTCACTATGTCATTTTTTTACGATCTAAACAAAAAGCTAGATAGCATTCGTGCTACACCAAGTACCACACACGGTCAACTTAACGAAGGTACACATACTCAACATGCCATGGATTTGAATCCTGATATGGGGCGTCCTCCCAAGCAAGGTATTATGGGCAAGATTGGTTCTGGCATTAAAAAAGTTGCCGATGTACTTGCACCCGGCGATGAAGAATTACTAAAACAATTAAAACAAAGTTCTAGCGACAACCGTCGTCCCCCACCAATGGCCAAAGAAGAAGTAGACGAAGGGTTGGGCGACATGGCTCGCGCAGCAGGCAGCGCCATAGTAGATCGCCTCACTGGCAAACCAACAAAGGCCCAGTATGCTGCGCGGGCTGCTCGTCGGGCAGATAATGTTCACGGTGCTCAGGGCAAGGCCAATCGAGATGAAGTCATGCGCCAGGTCGGTGCCCGCGATGATGCAATGGGATATGATGAGAGTCTAGACGAGGTTTATGCTTGGAATCCATCTAACCAATATGATCATTACGGTGATGATGCATCACCTGAAGAACACAAAGCATGGAACGACGAGCTAAATCTATATAGGCCAACAGGTGTCGGTTCCGTAACAGCAAGCCATGCTGCCATTAGGGGTATGGGCCGCGCTCAGGCTATGAATTCGCGTTTAATCCAAACACTACAAAAAAGAGGAAAACCAGTTCAACAAGCCTATGGTGAAACGGCGGCTGGTGCTCCAATGTCTGCCAAACAAAAATCGTTTGCCAAACTAGCACCACCCAAAGATAAAATTACCTTTGCCGACAAGATAGCCGGAGCCAAAAAAGAAGTGGACGAAATGCTGGGTGACGTTGCTGCTGATGCAATGAAAAAAGCTATCGGTGGCGGCCGTGGGCGTAATTCTAAAATGGACGAAACGCAAGGTGCTACTACCTACACAGTTGCTTACAAAGATCCTAGCAAGCCGGGCAAGTCGCACAGCACTCAAGTCAAAGCTACCAGCGCAGCAGAAGCAAAAGCAGCGTTTCAAGATTGGAATCACACAGATCGTTTTGTTTACCTGGGTGCTAGACCTGATGTTGACACAGTTTATGAAACTAACAAAGAAAATGCATTTACAGCACACAAGCGTCCCCGTGCAGAAACTCCTAAAGTAGGCACAGTCACACACGGTTCCAAGCACGATGTGGAAGAAATTCCTGGCGGTCGTAGAGTTACTCGTCGTGTTGACAGTGCTGGTATCAGCGTTGGTGCTGATGATGGCCAGAGCAGCAGCGATGCTCCGCGTGGTCGTGGACGTCCAAAGGGTCCTGCTAAGGCACCTGAGCGTGTGACTAGCAAAGCCACCAAGCACAAAGATGGCCGCAAGGTCAAAGAAGGTGCTGATCAAGGCCAAACACAACAAATTTACGATGAACTTGCTGATATTCGTGCAGTAGCAAAGCAAGCACAACGTGGGGGCGAATTCCCACAAGGGTTTGCTAGCCGTTTAGAATCTGTGCTGTATGCAGCAATGACCTTGATTAAAAATCAACAGCCCGGCAATGCACAAGTTAGTGAAGAAGAAATAGACGAAAAAGCAACTAGCAAGAAGCAACAAAAATTCATGGGCATGGTTCATGCTGCACAAAAAGGCGAAAAGCCTGCCAGTGGAGCAGTTGCCAAAGTAGCCAAAGAAATGCCTAAAAAAGCAGCCAAAGACTTTGCTGCAACCAAGCATAAAGGTCTGCCAGAAAAGAAAAAGCCTGAAGCCAAAGACAAAAAAGAAGAATCTGTAGAAGAAACTTCTGACAACAAACCCGCCAAGAGCTCGGGTGGCTTCAAGTTTGGCGGCGGAATTTATGATTCTATCAATCGTGATCTTGAAAAAATGATTGCCGAAAGCATGAGCATTAACATGAGCATGAACAACGACGAGCACGGTGGTCCAACTCGCAGTCTCACAGTCACAGCAACAGATGACGATGCAATGAAACTGAGTCAACTGTTAAAGAGTGCAGGACTTGGCGGAGGCGATGAAGGCTACGGTGGTGATGGATACAAACCAGCTTGCAGTTGTGGAACACCTGACTGTTCGTGCGGTGAACAACAAATGCACGAAGTGTCTATGAATCAACCAGACTATCCTACCAACACAGAAACCAGCAATGATGCGTTTCAATACAGTGGCGGATTGAACAAGCCCAAGTCAACAGGACAAAGCACAGTGCCTGTATTGGCCAGTCAAGAAGAACGTCAGTACACACACGAAGGTTCTGATTATGACGAGCTTGCAGACAAAATAGAATACTTAATGACGGTAAAACACAAGACCAAGGACGAAGCCAGAGAAGTTGCGGCCTACACTCCAGATACCGATAATATCTGGGACGAATACAACCGTGAATCCACTGACGAAGATTCTCTTGCTAGAATGATGGAAATGGCTGGTGTCAAGAAAAAAGCAGTTGAAGAAGAAAAAACTCAAGAAGGCAACAAGTTCACCAAAGGCCTTGAAGACGACAATGTCAAAGTTGGCGATAAAATTCCTGGAACCAATGCTGTTAAGAAAAAAGACATTGACGAAAGCATTTTTGCAATGACTGCAAATCTATGGAAAACCTACAAAGGATAATCATCATGATGAAACCATATACAGAAATTCAAGCCCAACATGCACGTAATGAAGCCAGTGGATTTGTTCCTCCAGCATTTACTCCAGCAACAGTAAAACAAACACCAGTAGAAATTCCTGGTGTTATGTATCAAACTGCTAGCTTGTATCAACCGGTTGTTAGTCAACCTGCGGACAAAAAATAATGGCTACCGTTCATACAAGTCTTTCAAACGCAACTGTGTCCACAGACAAATTGCAAATCTCCACAGGCAATACAGCAGTGACATGCCAAGTGTATGTTGTGGCTCTAGGCACAGCAACCGCTGCTGGTAATCTATATTCTGTTCCTATCAATATTCCTGCCAACACAGTGTACGAAACATATTCTGGTACTGGCAACAGGGTTACTATTACAGGTGCAAACTGGACAGCACTAGAACTTGGAACAGCAAGCTCCGCCACTGAAGGCGTGTACAACTCTGCCGGGCAGTAACTGTGCGAGCTAATGAGTTCATCGCAGAAGCCCATATTGGCAAGATTAGCAAACGTAATCAAAACGCCACAGTGGGCCTAAACAAGTTTCGTGATCAGAAGTTTGCTGACCGTGTGTATGAACTCAACAGAATCATGATGGCTGTGGCATCAACTGATGGCACTTTTGTTCCTGATGTTGATGGCGAATCATGGGCAGGCCGTAACAACGTTGCTGTGCCATACACTCAACAAGAACAAGACATGCTGACAAAAGCATATCAAGCTGTGGGCAGTCATCACGAAGACTTGAACCACGGTGATTTAAAATCTACAGAACATCCTGCTGTGAACACCACTAGCCCCATGCAATCATTCAGAGGATACCCTCGATGAGAGCTCAAGAATTTCTTAGTGAGCAACGCGAACTGCCCGACGAAACCAAAGAGCCCCTGCGTTACACTTATACTTTGCCAGGTCTAAGTTCAGCAGATCCGTACAAGACCTATCGTATGGGAGTGGCTATTGCTCGTGCTCGAAGTGAGTATCGCAAAGATGATGTGAACCCACATATGCCTGAATGGACAGCCAAAACTGCGTTTGGTGAGCATGCAGTGGTGGCAGGCATGAACTCGGGCATTGGCGAGCTAATAGACGCTGCACTACGCATGACCGATACACCAGGTGGAAAAAAACTGGTTTCAACACCAGACAGCACCGAACCCAGCTTTGTAACTACACAAAGCCCAATTAAAGCATTTAAAGGATATCCAAGATAATGGCTATCCCTGACCCAACCCAAGTAGCACCCTGGTATCTACGCAACATCAATCAGGCCCTGGAGCTGGATGAAACAACAGGCAATGTGTTTGTTCGTACCAACGCTGTGCTTGTTGGTAATGTATCAGTGGGAAATGTGGGCATTGGCAGTTTAGGCAATGTTAACATCAGTGGCAACTCACTGCCAGTAACTGTTCAATCAGGCAACGTCACAGTGTTCCAAGGCACAAATCCTTGGGTAGTTACTGGTAACGCCAATGTGTCTATTACAGCAGGCAATGTGGGCATTACAGGAAACATAGCAGGCATCACAGCCAATGTCACAGTAGTTGACGGCGGCGGAAGTATCACTGTAGACGGTAACGTAAATGCCACAATCACTGGTGGCAATGTTGCTACTACAATTACAGGTACCAATCTTGATGCGTTTGGCAGACTGCGTGTGAGCAATCCTGTTACCTTGTTTGACAGTCAAAATCGTTACATAGACGGTGATCAGTTCAGCAACATCACAGCCACAGGCGGCAATGTGGTGTATGTGGCCAATGAAAGTTCGTTCAATCTAAATGTATCTGCTGCCAGCGGAAGCAGTGTGATTAGACAAAGCAAAACAGTTCAGGCTTATCAACCTGGCAAGAGTCTGCTGATCATGAACACCTTTGCCATGGCCACACTCAAGGCAAATTTAACACAGCGTGTGGGCTACTTCACAGCAGACAACGGCATATATTTTGAAGCAGTGGGCACCACTCTAAATCTTGTGATTCGCAGCAGCACCACAGGCAGCATAGTTGAAGAACGAATTCCTCAGGCCTCCTGGAACGGCAACACTCTATTGTCGGGCACGGTACTAGATCCTACTCTCACACAGATTTTTTGGTGTGATGTTGAATGGTTAGGCGTGGGCAATGTGCGAACAGGATTTGTGATCAACGGCGAATTCATTGTGTGTCATACATTCCAGCATGCTAATCAGCCAGGCAACACCACAGTGTACATGACCACTGCTACCTTGAATCCTCGATATGAAATAACCAACACTGGTGCCACTTCGGGGGCCAGCACCATGAAACAGATTTGCTCCACGGTAATCAGTGAAGGTGGCTATACACCAAACACTACAGTTAAATATGTTACAAATGCTACAACCGTTACAAGAGTCTCAAGTGCAAACACAGTAACGGCATTATGCAGTATAAGATTAAATCCTGCGTATCCCGATGCAGTGGTTGTGCCTGCACAAGTAGATTTGTTATTAATTGATGTTAGATACGGCCAATTCCAACTGATTGAAAATGCCACCTTTACCACTAGTTTTAGCAATGTGGCTGGATCAGTTGTACAAACAGCCATACACAGCAATGTTATTACCGATGGCACCGTGGTCTATTCTGGACTGACCAGCAGCCGAGACGAAGTAGAGATTAGTGATGATATCAAGAAACGACTTCAATTATGGAGAACAGCGGCAGGAACAACCAGCACGCTGACTCTAGCAGTGGCCTATACAGCCGCCAACGCTGACTTGCTTTGGAAATTTGGCTGGGAAGAACTCACAAGCTAACCCAAAAAACATTATGAAAAAACTCCTAACACTTTTGCTCCTAGTGCCTGTGCTGGCCATAGCACAACCCAAACAGCGTCCCGGCGTGACCTATGACGCTGTGATCACCAGAGTAATTGACGGTGACACCGTGGCTTTTCAGGCAGACTTTTTGCCCGCCCCACTCAAAAAAGAACTCAGCATTCGTGTGTACGGAGTTGATACTCCAGAAAAAGGATTTCGTGCAGCATGCCCGTCAGAAGCTGCTCGCGGCGAAGCTGCGAGTGCATTTACCAAGAATGCAATTGCCACGTCTACCAAACGTCAAGTCACGCTAATTGACTGGGACAAGTATGGTGGTCGTGTGCTGGGTGATGTACTGCTGAATGGACAAAGCCTACGAGCCATGCTGATACAAAATGGATTTGCACGAGAATACTACGGCGAAGCAAAACAAAGCTGGTGTAATTAATCTTTCAATCAAATTGGGCATGTAAATACTACATGAGCAATTTCTACTGTGCAGCCCCCTGGCGAGGCCTACATATCAATCCGCAAGGTAATGTAAAAACCTGCTGTGCCGGCGACCCCAATATGTTGGGCAACTTGAACAGCCTGAGCATTGAGCAAATTCTCAACGGTGATCTCATGAAAGAGATCCGGGCCAATTTAGCACAGGGTCAGCCGCATGAATATTGCAGCAACTGTGTCAAAGCTGAACGATTAGGTGCAGATTCAGAACGTGCTTGGCACAACAATGTAAATCTCAACTTTGATTATGCTGCTGCTGGCACAGAATATCACTACCCTGTGATTGTGGATGTACGCTGGAACACCACGTGTAATTTGAGTTGTAACTACTGTGCTCCAACATGCAGCTCAAAGTGGGCCAGCTTAAAAAATATACCTTTCAAATCAGGAGCACGTCCTTATTACGACCAAGTGTGCGACTTTATCGAACAGCATCAAGAGCACATACACGAAGTAGCATTAGTAGGTGGTGAGCCATTACTACTGCCTGAAAATAATCGACTGTTAGACGTAATACCTCAAGATGCTATTGTTACACTGATTACCAACATGAGTGTGGATCTTGAAAACAACAAAATATTTCAAAAGCTAGCACAACGCAAACGTGTGGGCTGGAGCATGAGCTTTGACAACATAGGCCTGCGTCTTGAGTATGTGCGACATGGTGCCAGCTGGCCTTTGATACAAAAGAATCTGGCCACGATTAAAAATCTAATGCAAACACAAGGACACTGGGGAGGTATACATGCAGTATACAATATCTACAATGCCACTCGCGTTTGTGAATTTAGGCAATTTGCTCAAGATGCTGGTGTTACTGTGTTGTGGCAGAACTTGTTTCAGCCTGATTACTTGGATCCATTCTTGCACGGTCCAGCAGTTGCAGCAGCAGCCGCAGACGAAATTCAAAAGTTTTATATGTCTGGACAAGCAACTGCGGCTGAACGTACATTCTTTGACAACTCTCTAGCCATGTACCGAGCAATCACTGCTGCTGTACCTGGCATAGAACACAAATTCAAACAACACATTCATGATATTGAAAATCAATATCACACAGATCAAACAGGAAATTTTGTTCAGTTATGGCCTGAGCTGGAGCACTTATGCAAATAACACCTGATTTAAAACTTAATTTACTTTGGGTAGAAAATATATTTCAGCAAGAAACATAACACCTTATGAATACTTCTTTATTCCTCAACGACACCCCTCCATACCAGTACAATTATGCCCACAGAGAACGGACTATACATTGGAACGGGACTGATACCTTAGAACTTTATGAAAAAAATATGCAAAAAAGTTCAACTCATAATTTGTTGCACAAACTAGGCTGGATCGATTCCGTGGTCGAATATTCATACAATAGTCATGGCTACAGATGCAAAGAATTTGATAACAGGCCATGTGCTCTGGCATTGGGATGCAGTTTTACTGAAGGAACAGGATTGCATACAGAGCAAACCTGGCCGCATATACTATCTTCTATGTTGGATTTGACAGTGTGGAATTTAGGCAGCGGTGGAGCCTCAATTGACACTGTGTTTAGAATTCTGGAACACTATATTAACAGATTGAAGCCAACATCTATTTTTCTTTTGATACCACCTGAATCAAGATTTGAGTATTGTGACATTCACACCGGATTTCCTATAATACAAATTGGATGTCTAGGTCAGCATGACAGCTTTGCCAAAGAGTGGTTATCCCAACCATTCAATGGCATTTACAACACAAAAAAAACCATGTTTGCCATTGAACAAATATGTGCAAACTATAATATTCCGCTATTTGCATGTTCGTCCAAGGGTGCAACTGAAAATCATTCTGGATATGGCCAGGTTGATCTTGCTAGAGATCTTATGCACCCCGGAGAACTTTATCAAAAATACATAGCTGATGTTATGTATTTGCAACATCAAACAAACATTGAATCTACTAGATCATGAGCAAAGTTCTCGACACAGTACTGGTCAAAGCACCACATCGAAAAGAAACATACACAGAGACCGAACTTGAGGAGTTTGCCAAATGTGCAGATCCCATCAACGGCCCTATGTATTTCTTGAACAACTTCTTTAACATCCAACATCCTGTCCAGGGCAAGATGCTGTATCATCCTTTTGAATATCAGAAACGACTGATCAACAACTATCATACCAATAGATTTTCAATATCACTAATGCCACGACAAACAGGTAAAAGTACCAGCGCTGCTGGTTACTTGCTATGGTACGCTATGTTTGTTCCTGATGCGACTATTCTGATAGCAGCACACAAATATCTAGGTGCCCAGGAGATCATGCAGCGTATTCGTTATGCATACGAGCTGTGCCCTAACCATATCAGAGCAGGCGCCACAAGTTACAACAAAGGATCTCTAGAGTTTGACAACGGCTCACGTATTGTATCACAAACCACTACTGAAAATACTGGTCGTGGTATGAGTATTACACTGCTGTATCTGGATGAGTTTGCCTTCGTGCGGCCCACAATTGCCAAGGAGTTTTGGACTTCCATCACGCCAACACTTAGTACTGGTGGTAAAGCTATTATCACAAGTACTCCCAACAGTGACGAAGATCAGTTTGCCTACATCTGGAAAGGCGCTCTCAAAACTGAAGATGAATTTGGTAATCAACGAGCCAACGGTCTTGGCATCAATGGCTTCAAAGCGTTTCGTGCATTTTGGCGTGAGCATCCGGATCGTGATGATGCCTGGGCAGAAGAACAGCGCTCTCAGCTGGGAGATGAACGATTCCGTCGAGAGATGGATTGTGACTTCGTTATCAATGACGAAACACTGATCTCTCCACTCAAGCTACTAGAACTAGAAGGCATAGAACCCACTCACAAACTGGGCCAAGTTCGATGGTACAAGCCCATACGCAAGGACAAGATGTACATTGTTGCTCTAGATCCTAGCTTGGGCACAGGTGGTGACCCCAGTGCTATACAGGTGTTTGAAGCAGACACAACAGAGCAAGTGGCTGAGTGGCGCCATAACAAAACTGATGTGCCCACGCAGGTCAAAATCCTTGCAGACATTGTAAAAGAGATTCACTCAGTAACCAAGGACAGTAAAAGTGTGTACTATTCTGTAGAAAATAATACACTAGGAGAAGCAGCACTGATCAGCATCAACGAATACGGTGAAGAAAACATCCCGGGCTACTTCCTAAGCGACAACAGTGTGCAAGGCAGCAGCGGGCGCAGGATCCGCAAGGGCTTTACTACCACAAACAAAAGCAAGATTTCTGCTTGCAGCAAGTTAAAAATTCTGATAGAATCTGGGCGTATGAAAATTTACAGCAAACCCTTGTTGAGTGAGCTCAAGAACTTTGTGGCAAACGGGTCTAGCTATGCTGCCAAACCCGGAGAAACAGACGATCTTGTTATGGCCAGCTTGCTTGTAACTCGTATGCTAATGCTGCTGCAAACATATCATTCAGATCTGGACAGTCATATTAGAGATCACTCGGACAACATGATAGAACCAATGCCGTTCATTAGTATCATGCGCTAAATACACTACCATGGCACAAGAACAGAATATTTCAACACAGCTAGACAACCTATTGGTTACACGCAATTTCTCCCCAGAAATGCTAGATCGATCAGGTCAGCCGTCAGAAGCAGAAGACGCTAAAACATTTACGTTTGACTATGTAAGCGGCAGCGGCAAAAACTACGGTACCATGGTCATTATCCTAGACTCTGAAAACGACATGAAA
>Ga0164292_10000546_pt1 | contig 29765 bp, 27 predicted proteins | sample GEODES117metaG_FD_111486 | JGI IMG/M metagenome (GOLD analysis project Ga0164292, IMG submission 111486) | Eutrophic lake water microbial communities from Lake Mendota, Wisconsin, USA - GEODES117 metaG | ecosystem: Environmental > Aquatic > Freshwater > Lake | place: USA: Lake Mendota...
AGAATAATATAAAGAGCATTGGCTACAAGTACCCAAATATATATGCTCTTCAATGTTTTATTTTGTTCTTTTTTCATGGTTTTAATTTGATTTTGTACCAATAGAAATCATATTCGCAAACAACCGATATGCACCGGAAACGCCTGCCGGTAATTCCCTAAAGAAACTTAAACCGGTGTAAATATAAAAGCCTTTTCCATGTGAAGCAACTAATAATCCCCCATTTTTTGCTTCTTCTCCCTTGTCGTTAGATGACAAAAGAGGGGTAAAGGTTGCGTCCCATTCATCCGGATAATATAACCCTTGTTCTTGAACCCATCCTTCAAAATCTTTCGAAGTTATTTTATTAGGATAATTCAAAACCGGATGATTTGGTTCTAAAAATCGCATTTCTGCATCTTCTTCCGTAACCCTGTCTCTTGATAATTTCAACGGATAAGGGGCTAAGTCTTTAACGGTAAGTTTACCACTTGTATTATATTGAACAATCATCGTATGTCCTTCTTTAACAAAATCAAAAAGAAGTTGCTGTTTGAAAGCTAATTCATCTACCGTATTATAAGCTCTGATGCCCAAAACCACAACTTGAAAATTTTTAAGATTTTCTGAAGTAATTTCATCCGGTTTCAAAATAGTTACCGAATAACCCATTTGCGAAAGGTATTGTGGAACTTCATCTCCCGCTCCCATGATATAAGCTATTTTTTCTGAATTGGTTTTCAAATCCAGTTTTCTGAATTTTGCTTCTGAAGTTGAAAGTATTTGTTGTTGAGCAATGTGTTCATATTGAATGATGGTTTGCTCATATTTTTCTTTTTTTCCGTCAACCATTGCATAACTGGAAATAGTAATCTCACTGCTGTTTTTAGGCGGAGTTACTTCAAAATAAACCGTTGTTTCAGCATCTTTTCGGTTAAGTTGAAAAGGAATGGAAGCCGGTGAAACTTTCCAACCTGAATTTACCTCTAAATGAGCGGTTCCTGAAACATTTTCTTTTCCGGCTTTTATTTTTACACCAATGGTTTTACTTTTTTCTGAATTAAATATTTTTACTTTATCTAGAATTGAGGTAGTTGCAACCGGAACAATATCAAACGGTTTATAAACTTCCCCTTTAACTTCGTCGTTGAATTTATAAATAACTTCTTTTTCAAACGGAATAACGACGCCATTAATTTCAACTGAAAAAGTCACTGAAATAGTTCTGATAACATCAGGAATCCCAATTAGTTGTTGATTTGAAACCGCATACATTCCTACGGTTCCTTGTTCTTTTAACCAATAAGGAGAAGTATATTCCTGCGTAGAAGGAATTATTAATTCAATATCAGAAAAAATAGCTTTGTTAGGCTCTAATGCTGTTTCGTTAAAAACTATCGTTGAATTTGGAGTAGTAGTAATACTATTCAAAGTCATTTTTTGAGCACTTCTGTTTATGCTTTCCAATTTAACATTTAAAACACTTCCCGGCGTTGCACTTTGTGTTTCGGCAACGGCTTCTAAATATAGTCCGGCACATCCGGCAATAATTTTCTTCAGTTCATTTGATTTAATTTTCTTCCAATGTTCGTCTTTCAAGTTCTGAACCAGTTGATAGCTTTCAACTAATTTAGGAATACTGGCTGCTGGGTTTTTAAAATCAAACTCCTTTTCAACTTGAGCCAAAATCACCCCAATGGCATCTCCGCCTTGAACACGATTCCACGAAGTGTCAATCCCTTCAAAAACAGCATTTTTAGGCGTTGGGTTTTCACCCAGTATAAATTCTAAATATTCAACTTCTTCTCCGCGGGTTCCTGTACTGCCAAAACCCTGCGATTGATGCCTGCTTCTACTTAAAGCAGCAATCTCTTGATTTGATTTTCCTGATTCAGGATAAAAAACACCCATATCAAAATTAGTTAATTTGCTTTTGTCGGCCTTTTCAAATTTATCTCGACCTCCATAAAACCACCACGAAGTATTAAAATAAAGCCGTTTTGGTTGCCAAAGCGAAGTATATTTCAGTTGTTCTGGATACACATCAGCATCATTCACCTGATTAAACAGTTCAATTGACAATACCGCAGACGACGTGTGATGACCATGCGTAGTTCCGGGTGAACGATGATCAAATCGATTGATAATAACATCCGGTTTAAATTTCCGGATAATATAAATCATGTCTTCCAGAACTTGGTTTTTATTCCAAATGCGAAGTGTCTCATCCGGAATTTTAGAAAACCCAAAATCATTTGCTCGGGTAAAAAACTGTTCACCGCCATCAATTTTTCGGGCTTCAATTAGTTCTTGCGTACGAATAACTCCTAATAATTCACGTAATTCAGGACCAATCAAATTTTGACCTCCATCACCTCTGGTTAACGACAAATAACCCGTTCGGGCATGAACGTGATTAGACATATACGAAATCAACCGGGTGTTTTCATCATCAGGATGTGCGGCAATATAAAGCACAGAACCTAAAAAATTCAGTTTTTCAAGTTGATGATAAATTTCAACGGCCGAAGGTTTTGAAGGTTGTTGAGCATGTATAGCCGAAAGCCATATGAAGAAAAAAAGGAGGAAGGTATAGCAATTTTTAACCATTGATTTTTGCTTTCTGTAAAAACCAAATATACTAAATTACCTATGTTCGAGGGCTAATTTAGAATTTCTTTAACAGTAAATAAAACAGTCTAAGTAGATTAACTCCATTCAGACTACCTTACTTAATTTAAAACTCAATTCTAGTATAGGTAAAACTACTATTTTTCTCTTTGTCTAGTTTAATTTTCATGTCTTTTGCCTTAAAAATAGGCGGATATTCTTTTCTGTGTTGTTCAATAAATTCTTGCGGAGTGTCGTTATCCATTAATCCGTTTATAATTTCATAGCGTTTATTGAATAAACTATAGCCTCTATAATTTGCCGGAATGTTAGATTCAGTAACCCATTCGCCTTTACGTTTAAAAATATACATCGTAAGCCTCTAATTTCGGAAAATAATAATACCGTGTCGAATCTAAAGAAACTTTCGATTGTTTTATTAAATCTTTTTGAGACTCTATGATATACGTTTGACTTGTTGCAATAGTTCCTATAATAAGGAACAAAAAAAGGGTTAAGTAATTGACAGTTTTCATTTTATTCTAATTTTAAAAAAATTAATCAAAAACGAACTGTGGTATTCTTTGCAGTTATCAGTATGGGTAAAACTTGAGATAAATTTACAAAATTATAACCAATTGTTCTATTAATATTGTTCCATTAATTTTAGAAAACACCTAACAATGGGATAAATTTTAGTTTAAAGTGTCGTTATTCATAAAAAACAGTACGCGGTTTATTAATCTCAAAATCTAAATAACCAAAGTCACGCGTATTAAAATTATTTGTTCTGAATATATTCCTTCCCTCATTTGGAATTTTAGGATAAAAAGCAATCGAAAATTGAAACGTACTAAAAACTAAATAATCATTCGAAAGCAAAATTCCAAGACCAATTTTAGAAAAACCTTCACTCTTCTTAAAACCATTTTCAGAATCACCAATAAACGCTAACGTATAATTAAAAAACGGATTAAACCGAAATCCGGCTAGTTCCCAAGGGGAGTAAGATTGTGTTTGAAAAGAAAAAATCATCTTTTTAGTTCCAATCAGTTTAGCATCATTAAATCCTGTAATACCATTCGCTTCATTAATCGACAATTGGTCTCCTTTAATGTCTACTCGATGGCCTCCAAAAACCATATTGCTTTTAAAAAACTGCCTGATTTTCCATTTCCCCGGTTCAAAAAGTCGTGTGAAATAATATAATTCTGCTAAAAAAGCACTTTGTTCATTTTTACCGTCGTTAAAAAAAGTACCATATTCATAGTTCGTACTAAAATAGCCCCATTTAAAATAATCACCTAAGGTCGCTCGGGCACCAACGTAAAAGCGAGTATTATCATTTTTGTCTTGAATCCCCGCAGTGATTCCGTAATATTTTCCAATTGGAACATCTTCCGTAATATTATAATTAAAAATGTATTCATCCTTAACATATTTTCGAGATGAAACGCCAATTCCCGCAAGCCAAAACGCCTCATTTGAATAAAATGCATACGGATCAAAATCTTCCGAAATCCTTCGTTCATAATTTCGTTTATAGTAACGCAAGGTTGCAATCAAATTGGTCGTTCTTTCCGTTTCACTGTTTCCCTTTAATATCGGTGTAGATTGTCCGCCCCAAGTATCAATAGTTCCATACTTGAACGTTTGTAGCTCGTAATTGCTATTACTATCAATCAAACTGTCCTTCAACAAACGGTTTTCCAACAGAATTCCACCGGCCCATCTAGTTAACGGAGAAAAGAATTTTCGCTCTATTTCTATATATTTACTATAATCTTTATTAACATCTATTTGATAATTAAGTGTCGTTTGAATGTAAGTGTTCTTTATATTCGGAATAATATAGCGGGTAGAAAAAGCCCTTCGTTTATCATCTAATTCATGTGTGTATTTGTTGTCCCATGAATGTCCGCTTCCAAGAAAGTTACGTTCCAAAAGTTCATAACTGGCTTTTTTTGTTGTAGCACTAGGAGTAGGAATCAAACTCCAAGAATCTAAAACAGTAATTTTAACATCAACACTATCAGCAGATGATCCGGGTACATTTTCAGTATAAATGGTTACCCTTCTAACAAAACGCTGACTTCTAATTAATCGTTCGGTTTCCTTCACTTTCAAACTGTCAAAAGGTTCATTCTCTTCAATCAGTAAGATATTGCGAATTGTAAACTTTTTAGTTTTGATGTGAACGGCATTTCCTGCTTTCGAAGCAAAATGACGAGGAGTCTTGGTAAAGTCAGAATCAGAAAACCCAAAAGGATCAAGCGTTTGAATCGATATTTTTCGAATGATTTTACCTTCAAATTGCGAATAGTTAGAAATAATTTGAGTCGTTTTTATTCTGGATTGTGTAACCGATGTCGATTTGAAAATCAAACGATGCAAACTAGTTGTAAATTTGCTTTTCTTCGCTATTTTTTCAATTTTTTGATAACCAATTAAAGTTGAGTCGGTTGCTGCTTTTTTTTCTTGCGAATAAGAAGTAAAAAAACAAGAAAACACAGTGATCAAAAGAATAATTCTTGTCGACATAAAACGATAACGCCAGTTTTACAAAATTAGCATCAAGATAAGATACGCTTTTTTAATCGAAAAACTCTTTTTCTTCCACAGTATTTTTAATCACCGATATTCCTTTCTGTAAAAGTAAACTATTTGGATAGGTGATCAATTCGCCATCCTTTGTTTTTAAATAGGTATGAAAACCACGAATATCATCAATCTCGCCTTCAATGGGAAAATCTTTATCATGTATTTTGATAGTATCTCCAATTTTAAAAGGAGCTGAAAAGAATATAATAATCCCGGAGGTAACATTACTCAAAATAGACCATTGTGCAAACATGGCCACCCCAATCACGGCAAACAAGGAAGATATAACCAAAATAACATCTTGCGATTTAACTCCCCAAATCACAAACAAAGCAATTATGGCAATAGTTCCAATCAATAAATTGAAATACTTGATAACCAAATTGGTTCGGTGTTCTAACGTTTCACTCATTCGGGCAAAACGTCTAACTATTTTAGCAATTAAAAAGCGTAAAATTATTGAAACTAAAAGAACAACTCCCGTTGCAATTTCCTCTTTAATATAAAGTTTTAAAAATTCCATATTTACTAAACTAAAAATGAATTTAATTTCTCATAAACAGCATGCATTGGCATGCCAACAACATTGGTGTATGAACCTTCAATCTTACTGATTCCAACATAGCCAATCCATTCCTGAATAGCATAACTGCCGGCTTTATCAAAGGGTTTATAATGATCTAAATAATAACGAATTTCTTCTGCCGAAAGTGTTTGAAAAGTAACTTTTGTCACTTCAAAAAAGGTTTCGGTTTTATCTACTGTTTTAAAACAAACTGATGTAATCACTTCATGCGTAGCATTCGACAACGATTGTAACATTCGAAACGCATCTTCATAATCTTTTGGTTTTCCCAAACATTGGTTTTGATGCCAAACAATGGTATCGCTCGTAATTAAAATATCGTTTGCTTTGAGTTCACCTTCAAAGGCATTCGCTTTTAATTGGGCTAAAAAATTCGTAATCTCGTCTGCTTTCAAATGCTCCGGATAGAGTTCCTCAATTTCTTTCAATCGAATTTCAAAGTCTAAATCCAAATCCTTAAAAAACTGTTGCCTTCTGGGCGAACCCGAGGCTAAAATCAAATGAAATTCTTTTAATTTTTCGTTAAGCATTTAGTTTGATATTATAGTTAATAACAACAATTGACAAAATTCCAAAGAATAATATCCATTTTAAAAGTAAACTCAAATGACGAAAATCGGAAGTGGATTTCGCAGTCCAACTTTTTATTAAACAATACAAGAGGGGAGATAAAACTAAAAAAAGCAAGAACAAAACAGCGAAATACAAATCATTAAACATTAAATAACTGTTCACATACCAAAAAACAATCCCAATTGGAACTAAAAGCAACCCAAAAATAACCTTTGAAGTTCGTCCAACTCCCAAAAGGATAGGTAAAGTTTGCATACCTTGGTTATAATCTCCTTTAAAATCTTCTGCATCTTTCACTATTTCACGAATGAAATTAATTAAAAAGGCAAAAAAGGCATAATCGGTTAAAATGCCAAACAACATTCGCATTTGATCCTGATTGCCTTTATGCGTCGCAGGATATAAATCAAAAACACCAATAATTAAAACACTCAAGCCTAAAACAAAGGCAACCATTAAATTACCTAATAGCAAAACTTTTTTCAAAGTTGTGGCATAAAAGTATAAACAAGCCGCTATAAAAATAAAAATAGTCGCAAAACTTGGTTTTTCAATTACATTCGACAAATAAAAACCAATACTTACACCAAGGATGTTTAATGCAACATAAATGTTATAAGCTTTTGATTCTGTAATCAATTTGCCTACAATTTGAGAATTTGGTCTATTGATTGAATCCGTTTCCTGATCAAAAATATCGTTAATAACATAACCGGCTGCTGCAATCAAAACTGTGGATAAAACTAACAAAAGATATTGCCAATCGGCTAAAGCCAAATAACAATTTTGCTGATTCAAAAATCCGTATCGAAAAACTAGCTGCATCATTGCAAGCATCAATAGATTTTGATAACGGATAAGTTTTAGGTATTTCATTTTTTAATTTTTGGTAAAAGCTAAACTATAAACTAACGACTAAAAACTTTCCCTAATCGTGTTTCCCATTGTAATACAAATGCCATTTTCCCTGCACTTTCATCACTTGTTCAATAACGTCCCGAACGGCTCCTTTTCCTCCGTTTTTGTGAGAGATGTAGTTAGAAATTGCTTTTATTTCCGGGCTAGAATCTTGAGGACACGTTGGTAAACCAACCAATTGCATCACATGATAATCTGGAATATCATCACCCATATACAAAACTTGCTCCGGTTTGATGTTATAAATTTCACAGTATTCTTTAAAAGTTTCCACTTTATCCGGTGAGCCTAAATAAATATCGGTAATTCCTAAATTCCTTAATCGAATACGAACACCTTCATTGTTTCCACCGGAAATAATACAAACGTTATAACCACTTTCTAGGGCTGCTTTCATTGCAAATCCATCGCGAATATTCATCACCCTCAGCATTTCGCCCTTTGGGGTTATGTGAACAGAACTATCCGTTAAAACGCCATCAACATCTAAAATAAAGGTGGTGATGTCATTCATTATTTCTTTATAGCTTTTTGCCATGGTCAATGATTGATTTTGTTATGAGTTTATAAATTTCTTTCTGATTGTCATCAGACAAAAACGCTAAATGCGCATTTATAGATTGTGTATCGTTTCTTTTAGCCGGCCCGGTTTGAGCTTCAGCAGGAGTCAAAGTACAAATCTTATTTGCCGTTTCTTGAATCAAAGGCTGCAAAATCGAAAAGGGCAGTTGATTCTCAACACAAATCGAACTTCCTATTTCATACAAATGATTTACAAAGTTGCAAACAAAAACCGCGGCAACATGTAACGCTTTCCGTTGTTCAGAGGAAATAGGGTAGGATATAGTGGATATACTTTTAGCTAATCGCTCTAAAATCAAAAAATCGGTTTCATTTTCACTTTCTAAACAAATCGGTATTTCTTTAAAATTAACCGCTTTATTTTTAGTAAAAGTTTGTAGAGGATAAAAAACACCTCGTCTGTTTTTGTGGTCTAAAATTTCTAAAGACATACTGCCGGAAGTATGCACCACTAAGCTGTTTTCAAAAGGTATTTTCGAGGAAACCTCCGCAATGGCATTATCAGAAACAGCAATTACGTAAACATCGGCTTGTTTCAAACTTGAAAAATCAGCTGTTATTTTTTTATTCGGAAGTAAATGAGCAACCTCCTCTTTTTTTCTTGAAAATACCTGAACTAACTCAACATCATCACTTTGTAAAAGAGCAGCGATGAGATGCTGGGCTACATTTCCTGAACCAATTAATACTACTGAAATCATAGAGCAAAAATAATAAAAATATATGGCTAATTTAGAAATTAAAACAGACCTTAAATTTGACTTAAAAAATAAAATAAAACAGATAGTAGTCTGACTTTTATAAGTATTTTTGTGATTTCAAAATTATCTCAATCAATTATGGATAAGAAATTATATTCCTTTCTTTTTTCAACCCGCTTAATGGCTTCTTTGTTTATAATTTTCGCAGCAACCATGGCAGCCGGAACTTTTATCGAAAGCTATTACGATACCGATACTGCCCGAATTTGGATTTATAATGCGTGGTGGTTTGAAGTAATCATGGTTTTCTTTGTCATCAACTTTTTCGGAAATATCAAACGCTATCAACTTTGGAAAAAAGAAAAATGGGCAACTTTGTTAATTCACTTGTCATTCATTTTCATTTTAGTTGGAGCATTCATTACCCGTTACATCAGTTTTGAAGGCATCATGCCAATTCGGGAAGGAGCCACAGAAAACCGCTTTTTCTCAGACAAAAATTACCTTACCGTTTTAACGGATGGTGATTATAAAGGGGAGCCAAAAAGAAAAACTATTGAAAAACCTTTAATACTATCGCAAGCTGCCAATAATAATTTTTCAATTACGGATGATTTTGATTCAAAACCCTATTCGGTAACGTATAAAAATTACATTATGAACGCTACCGAAATCATCAAACCCGATGAAAATGGAGAAACCTTTTTAAAGTTGGTAGAATCCAGCGATGGAACCCGTCATGAACATTATTTAAAATCAGGAGAAGTTCAAAGTTTGCATGGCATTTTGTTTGCTTTCAACAAAGCAACGGATGGAGCCATTAATATTCTTCAAGAAGGCGATTCCTATTTCATCAAATCAACTTTTGGAGGAGATTTTATGCGAATGGCTGATCAATTAAAAGGGTTGGTTTTGAAAGATTCTCTTCAACCGTTGATGTTTCGTTCCCTTTATAACATAGCAGGAGCACAGTTTGTGCTTCCCGAAGCACCAATTAAAGGAAAAATGGCTTGGGAATCTAACAATGATTGGAAAGATAAACAAACCGATGATGTTTTGATTGTAGAAGTCGAAGCCAATGGAAAAAAAGAAGAAGTTACCTTAGTCGGTTCAAAAGGAAAAATGAGCATACCACAAAATGTTAAGTTAGGAGATTTAGATTTCACCTTAATTTTTGGCAGCAAAGTATATGAATTACCCTTTAGTATCAAACTCAACGATTTTATTGGAAAGCGTTATCCGGGAACCATGAACAGTTTTTCAGCTTTCGAAAGTTTAGTTACCGTAATTGATGGTAGTAAAAAAGAAGATGCTCATATTTTTATGAATAATATTTTAGACTATAAAGGTTACCGTTTTTTTCAAGCTTCTTTTGACCAAGATGAAAAAGGAACCGTTCTTTCTGTAAACCACGATTTCTGGGGAACTTGGATAACTTACATAGGTTATTTTCTATTATACCTGGCAATGATGGCTATTTTGTTTGATAAAAACACTCGTTTCTCAGATATCAAACGCAAACTGGAAAACGTAAAAAAGAAAAAAGCAGCTTTACTTTCCATTGCATTTTTCTTTTTCATGAGTGTTGGTTTTGCACAGGAACATAATCACCAACGTCCTTCCTTGGCTGAAGTAGAAAAATTCATTGATGCAAACATTGTCAACGTAGAACATGCCGCTAAATTCGGACGATTAGTGATTCAGGATGATGGTGGGCGTATGAAACCTGTCAACACTTTTTCCTCTGAATTGTTACGAAAAGTAAGTAAAAGTGACCATTATAGAGACTACAATTCTGATCAGGTATTTTTATCCATGTCACAAACACCGAATGCTTGGTTTGAAGTGCCATTAGTTTATATCAAACGAGGAAACGACAGCATTCGCAAAATATTAAACGTTGACAAAGAGGCTAAATTAGTTCCATTCATCAGTTTTTTTGATGAAAAAGGCAACTACAAGTTAACACCTTATTTAGATGAAGCTTATAAAGCGGTCATTCCTAATCAATTTCAAAAAGATTTTATCGAAACCGATAAAAAGGTCGTTATTTTAAATTCCGCTTTATCCGGAAGCATTTTACGCATTTTCCCCGTGCCGAATGATGAAAATAACAAATGGATTTCTTACCTCGAATTAGAACAATACCAAGATACCGAACTGAAAAACCTTAAAAACATTCTTCCGGCCTATATGCAAACGTTGGTGGAAGCAACGGAAAAGAATGATTATAACTTCGCCAATGAAATTGTTGGTGGATTAGAGAAATTCCAAATAAAATACGGAAGCAAAGTTCGTCCAACCGATAAAAGAATTGATGCAGAAATACTTTATAACAAATATGACATTTTCAAACGGTTGTATTATTTATATATGTTAGCCGGTGTTTTAATGTTGATTTTCACGGTCATTCAAATTTTCAATTCATCAAAATGGGTGAATTACACCGTAAATATATTCCATGTTTTTATTGGGTTATTGTTTGCTTTACACACACTAGGTTTAATTACTCGTTGGTATATTTCCGGTCATGCTCCTTGGAGTGATGCCTACGAAAGTATGATTTATGTAGGCTGGGCAACCATGTTCTTTGGTTTAGCGTTTGACAGAAAATCGAAACTTACCGTTGCTTCTGCAGCTTTTGTCGCCTCCATGATTTTAATGATTGCTCATTGGAACTGGATGGATCCGGCCATTGCTAATTTACAGCCGGTTTTAAATTCCTATTGGTTAATGATTCATGTGGCCGTTATTGTGGCTAGCTATGGACCATTCACTTTGGGAATGATTTTAGGGATTGTTTCCCTGTTATTGATTCTTTTAACCAACGACAAAAACAAAGAACGAATGAACCTGAACATTCAGGAAATCACTTATATCAACGAAATGGCGTTAACCATCGGTTTAGTTATGCTCACCATCGGTAACTTTTTAGGAGGTCAATGGGCCAATGAAAGTTGGGGTCGTTATTGGGGTTGGGATCCAAAAGAAACATGGGCTTTAATCAGTATCATGGTCTATGCCTTTGTCATTCATGCTCGTTTCGTATCTGCTTTACGAGGCAAATGGGTCTTCAATTTAATGAGCATTTTTGCATTCTATTCTATTTTAATGACCTATTTCGGAGTGAATTTCTACCTCACCGGTTTACATTCCTATGCCAGTGGTGATAAAGTAGTTACACCAACATTTGTTTACGTATCTCTATTTTTATTGTCTTTGTTAGGCGTATTGTCTTTTATCAAGTACAAGAAATATTATAAAAAATAGTCTTTATTTTAAAACCAAATTATGATTTGTTTAGGTCGGCTATCATCAAAAAATTTGTAAATTTGAAATAAAAAGAAACACATGAAAACGAATTTTATAGTATTAGTAACTTTTGCGATGCTAATGAGTTGTCAAAACCAAGCTCAAAACAAAAAAGAAACAGCAAACGTAACCTCAGAAAATGTTATGAAACAATCCATCTACACTTTTAAAGTGCAAGACATAGAAGGGAAAGAATTTGATTTTGCTTCCTTGAAAGGTAAAAAAATCATGGTGGTAAACACTGCTTCCAAATGCGGATTAACTCCTCAATACAAAGATTTACAGGCATTATATGTAGAATATAAAGACAAAGGATTAGTGATTATTGGTTTTCCAGCCAATGATTTCATGAAACAAGAACCGGGATCGAATGAAGAAATCGGTGCTTTTTGTCAAAAGAACTATGGTGTTACTTTTCCAATGATGAGTAAAATAACAGTGAAAGGTAATGAAATGCATCCCATTTATCAATTTCTGACTCAAAAAGCTAAAAACGGTTTAGAAGACAGTGAGGTCGAATGGAATTTTCAAAAATACCTTCTAAACGAAAAGGGCGAATTAGAAAAAGTAATGAGCCCAAGAACAAACCCGAATGATAAGGAAATTTTAGAGTGGTTGGCGAGTTAATTTTCGCTCCTCTTTTTAAAGCTTAGTACATAGGAACACAGATTTAAGAAATCAAATAAATTTTTAAAATTTTTCTAATTTCTTAAGTCTGTGTTCTAAATTTTATTTTAAAATTCGTTGCATAAAAACAGAATCTAACCAGCGGTTAAATTTATACCCTGATTCTTTGATAACGCCAACTTTTTTAAACCCATATTTTTCGTGAAAAAGAATACTTCCGGTATTCTCTGCATCAATCACACCAATCATTGTATGTATTTTATGTCCTTTTGCATGAGCAATTAAATATTTCAATAATTTTCCGCCTACACCTTTTCCTTTAAATTTCTCCGATACATAAACGGAATGTTCAACGGTAAATTGATAGGCTTCCCGATAACGAAATTCGCCATACAAGCTAAAACCAGCAACTTCGCCTTTTATTTCAGCCACAAACACAGGAAAGTTTTTGGCCACTTTTTCAGCTAAAAGGGAACTTTGTTTTTCTAATGTTCGCGGTGAATAATCATAGAGTGAAGTTGAATTTAAAATGTTATCATTCACAATAGCTAAAATAGCAGGAACATCGTTTTCGGTATAAGGTCTGATGGTTATCTCCATTTTGTTGAAAAGTTGTTCAAAGATAACAAAACTTTAAAGTTTTAAAAGACTGTTTTTACTATCTAAAGTATAAATTTGTGTAACCTAAATTATAACAGATTACCTACGGCACAAAATTTTTTAATGTAAAGAATGATTTATCCTAAAATACCGCTTGCTCAAAGCATCATCGAAATTTGCCATGCCAAAGGTATTCAGCATATTGTCATTGCACCGGGTTCCAGAAATGCTCCTTTAACGATTGGCTTCACAGCAAATCCCTATTTCACTTGTTACAGCTTGGCCGACGAGCGTTGTGCTGCTTTTTTTGCTTTAGGAATTGCTCAACAAGTCAAAAAACCTGTTGTCGTAATTTGTACTTCCGGTTCTGCCGTTCTTAATTTTTATCCGGCGGTGGCCGAAGCTTTTTATAGTCAGATTCCCCTTGTCATTATTTCTGCGGATAGACCAAAGGAAAAAGTTGATATTGGAGATGGTCAAACCATTCGTCAGGAAAATGTGTTGGCCAATCATACCCATTTCAATGCCAATTTAACCGAAGAAGCATCGGAAGAAAACGACCTTAAAATCAACGAAGCTTTTAACAAAGCCTTTTCTAAATTAGGGCCAACCCACATAAACGCTCCTTTCGAAGAACCATTATACGAAACCATGGACATGTCTTCCGTAGATACCATGATTTCTACTTTTGGGAAAGTAAACCGCAATATTCCGTTCGACGACATCATTGCTTCAACTAACATTTGGAATACCGCCCGAAAAAAGTTAATTCTCGTAGGAACACTCGACCCAAATGAATTAGACCATGCAATCATCAATCATCTGGCAAACGACCCCTCGGTGATTGTCATGACGGAAGCTACCTCTAATCTGCATCATGAATCTTTTTTAAACCATATCGATGCAATCATCACCCCTTTTAACGAGGAAGAAGTACTGGCGTTTCAACCTGAAATCGTCTTGACTTTTGGAGGAATGATTGTATCCAAACGAATCAAAAGTCTCTTGCGGGATTATCCACCCGATAATCATTGGCATGTAGATCGACTACGGGCTTATGATACCTTTGGTAGTTTAACCTTTCATTTTGAGGCAAATCCAAACGATTTTTTCCTTCAGTTTCTACCATATACAAAGTATATTGATAGTAATTACAGTCAGTTTGGATTGCATATTCAACAAAGTCGAAAAGTAAAACACGACCTATACTTAGCGGAAATTTCGTTTTGTGATTTCAAAGCTTTTGAAATAATCAATAATCATTTACCGGAAAATTGTCAATTGCAGGTAGGCAACAGTTCCTCCATTCGCTACATCCAGTTATTTGATTTAAAACACGCAATAGAAGTATTTTGCAATCGCGGAACCAGCGGAATTGACGGAAGCACATCCACTGCTATCGGTGCTGCTGTGGCCAATAAAAAAGACACCGTTTTAATAACGGGCGATGTAAGTTTCTTTTACGATAGCAATGCCTTATGGAACAACTACATTCCTAAAAACTTCAAAATCATTGTCATCAACAATGGAGGAGGAGGTATTTTCCGCATCTTACCCGGTCATCAGGAAAATGAAATGTTCCATACGTATTTTGAAACAGCACATTGCTTAACAGCCGAATCGTTAGCGAACATGTATCGTTTTCAATACAGAAAAGCAAGTGATAAAGAGTCATTGGAAAAAGAACTCAACTTCTTTTTTGAAACAACAGAACACCCGCAAATCTTAGAAGTTTTTACACCAACTTACGAGAACGACGGCTTGTTAAAGAACTATTTTAAAGCACTTAAATAATTTTTTTTCTTTTTGTTTTTCAACGCTATGATTTTCTATCATAAAGCGATGCATCTCAAACTATTGCTGAAACCTTTGTCCCTATATAATACCTCTACAAATTAGGACACTTGATTAACCCTTAATCCTCCTTAATGAACAAAAAGAGCGAAGCAACTTAATACCTTAATGTCAAAAAAAGAGTTTAGCCTTACTTTCAATCCGCTAAAATCCTTTTATTGCAAGGCGATATCCTTAAAAAATCAGCATAAATTTGTTTAATCCTTTTCATCCGTGTTCAATTCCACCTAACTGATTTGCGTCTCCGCGTCGCTACGAGAAAAGAAGAAAAACACCTATTTTCCCCCAAAAAAGCTCCAAAAAAGCTAAACAAAAAAATGTATATTTGTCCAAATATTTTCCGCTATGATGACCAAACAAACCGAAACACAACTGGAACAGTATTTCACCCCATTCCGAGACCACATCATCGGTATCAACCAAGTGTTTCAATCGCCTTTTGGCCAAAAGAAAATCATCTACACCGACTGGACAGCCAGCGGCAGGCTATATCGCCCAATTGAAGAAAAACTCATCAATCAATTCGGTCCCTTCGTGGCCAATACGCACACCGAGACCACCATCTCCGGAACGGCTATGACGATGGCATATCATCAAGCTCGCCAAATCATCAAAAGCCATGTGAACGCGGCTAACACCGATGTGCTCATCACCGACGGCACCGGAATGACCGGCGTGGTGAATAAGTTCCAACGCATACTCGGCCTCCGAATTCCTGAAAACCTCAAAGAATTTACCACCATACCTGAGGCGTTAAAACCCATTGTGTTCATTTCGCACATGGAGCACCATTCCAACCAAACCTCTTGGCTGGAAACCATTGCCGATGTGGAAGTAATCCCTGCCAACGAGCAAGGACTTTTTTGTATTGACAACCTCAAAACATTACTCGAAAAATATAAAGACCGCGTGTTTAAAATCGCCTCCATCACGTCGTGTTCAAACGTAACGGGGATTAAAACACCCTATCACGAGGTGGCGAAACTCATGCACCAAAACAATGGCGTTTGCTTTGTTGATTTCGCTTGTTCAGGGCCTTATGTGCAAATAAACATGCACCCCGAAGATACGGAGAGCTACCTGGATGCCATTTTCTTCTCGCCCCATAAATTCCTTGGCGGACCCGGCACTTGCGGCGTGTTGATTTTTAATCAAAACCTCTATAAAAACAATGTCCCTGATTGTCCCGGCGGCGGGACCGTATCTTGGACCAATCCGTGGGGAGAGCACAAATACATTGACAACATTGAAGACCGTGAAGACGGAGGCACACCCGGATTTCTTCAAGTAATTAAAACCGCGTTAGCCATTCAATTGAAAGAACAAATGGGGGTGAACAACATCCTGAACCGCGAACACGAAATCGTAGAACTTGTTTTTGAACAACTGGGCAACATTGAGAACATCAACATCCTTGCGGGTGATCACCAAGATAGGCTAGGGGTAATTTCCTTTTATATCGACGAGTTGCATTATAACTTGGGCGTAAAAATGCTCAACGATCGCTTTGGGATTCAAACCCGTGGCGGATGCAGTTGTGCAGGAACCTACGGGCATTATCTATTGCACGTTGACCAAGAAACGTCAAATGATTTGGTATGTCAAATTGCTTCAGGCGACCTGATTAAGAAACCTGGCTGGATAAGAATGTCGATTCATCCAACGACCACGACTGAAGAAGTGTTATTCGTTTGTAAAAGCATCAAACAAGTAGCCGAAAACCAAAAAACATGGAGCAATGATTATCTCTATGATGCAAAAACAAACAATTTCCGCCATAAAGACGATGCGTTACCCGAAAAAGAAATGGTAAGGAATTGGTTTCTCTAAAGAATAGCTAAAAGTAACTTAACTCAACCCCGTTTCCAACGCTCTGCGATGTTTCCAACGCTTGTGAGTCCACAAATAATATTCAGGAGCCTCAAGAATTTGCTCCTCCATTTTACGCATAAATAAATGCGTCAACTCAAAATCAGGAACGCTTTTCGCATCGTAAGAAAGCACTTCAAAGCTACAATCATAGTACCCGCGTTTCACCTTTCGGATTCGCATGAACATCACATTCATGTCAAATTTTTTAGCCAGCATTTCGGCACCGGTTTGAAGCGGTGTTTCAATACCAAAAAAGGTTCCCCAGTTAATCGCCCGTGAAGCCTTTGGCGATTGATCACTCGCAAAACCATAAAGACTTTGAACCCCGGCATTATAATTAGTTTCAATTGTAAGAATGGTTTCTTTCGTAGTAATCAACGTGGCCCCAAATTTTGTTCGAATATCCCGAACTAACTTATCAAAGTGTCGATTAGCAATCTTTTTATAAATCGCATAGCCCTTCACCGACAGTTTTTTATTCACGGACACCGACCATTCATAACTGGCATAATGTCCCGTCATCAAAGCAATGCTCTTTCCTTTGCTTTCCATTTCCTTTAAAACTTCTAGATTAGAAATAGTAAACCTATTATTCATTTCTTCTTCAGAAATAGTTAACGTTTTAATAATTTCTAAAAACAAATCACACATATGCTGATAAAACTTTCGTTCAATGGCAAGTCTTTCTTCCGCCGTCTTTTCAGGAAAAGCAATCAACAGATTCTCCCGCACGGTTCCTTTTCGATAACCGATAACGCGATAAACAAAAAAACAGATAAAATCAGAAAAAAGATAAAACAACCGATAAGGAAGAATGGAAATCAACCAAAGAATGGGATAAACCAGGATGAAAACAACAAACTGCATCGTAAAAATTTTCACAAAGATACAGCAATTTCTATTTTATGAATGTTCAATTAACAAAAGCTAAAGAAACAATTACTATTTTTACCCAACTTAAACTCAAAGCCATGAATATTGCTCTAATTGTGCTCATTGCAGCCAATGTTTTAATCAGTTTTAAAGCATTTGAAGATCAGTTTTTCTTCCGAAAATATGAATTCCACATCGGCAGCATTCGTGCAGGTGAACACATTCGGATGTTTTCGTCAGCTTTTTTGCATGTTGACATTGCCCATTTGGCTTTTAATATGATTACGCTTTATTTTTTCGCTCCCGTTGTTTCTAGTTATTTAGGCATTCCTTCTTTCCTTGTCGTTTATTTCGGAAGTTTATTAAGCGGAAGTCTACTCACCTTGCAATTCCATAAAAACGAATACAACTATCGTGCTGTTGGAGCCTCAGGAGCCGTTACGGGAATACTATATGCAGCAATCCTTCTAAGACCTGACATGGATTTGTATTTCTTTTTCATTCCGTTACCCATTCCTGCTTATATTTTTGGAATTGGTTACCTATTGTATTCCATTTACGGCATGAAATCTAGGAATGATAACATTGGTCATACGGCCCACTTCGGAGGAGCAATCGGCGGATACTTAATTACCCTAATCAAAGAACCACAAATGCTTACCGAAAATACTTTGATGGTTGCTTTGTTAGCCATTCCAATCATTATTTTATTTATTATGGCAAAAATGGGCAAGATTTAAAACGATTTGGCACACAAATTGAATAAAGGAATTTAGATAAAACAAACTTACCATGAAAAAATCAATAATTATTCTGTTTGCAGCTGCAATGACAACTATGAATGCTCAGGAAAATAAATTAGTTCCTCAAATATCAGTTTCTGGAGAAGGTAAAATAAAAGTTACTCCCGACCGAGTTGTTGTTAATTTCGGAGTAGACAACGTTGGCAAAGACGCTACCGAAGTAAAGAAATTAAACGATGAAACAGTAGATAAAGTAATTAAATTCATTAAGAAATTTGGTATTCCAACAGCTGATTTTAAAACCACGAATGTGAGTTTACACAAAACATATGACTACGATAAAAAGAAACATTCTTATCAAGCTTCGCAATCCATCACTATCACTTTAAAAGACATCACAAAATATGATGAATTAATGATGGGATTAGTGGACACGGGAATAAACAACATCAGCAATGTAGAATTCAAGTCCTCAAAAATGGAAGAACACAAATCAGATGCCCGAAAGCTAGCCATTCTTGATGCAAAGAAAAAAGCAGAAGATTATGTTTCTGTACTAAATCAAAAAGTAGGCAAAGCTATTTTAATAACAGACAATTCACAACCTTACTATCCACCCATGTATAAAAACATGGCCTTTGCTGAGATGTCAACAGATGCAGGTTCAGACAGAGAAACACTAGCCATTGGTGAGTTAGAAATTATCACTAATGTAAGTGTTAGTTTTGTGTTGGAATAATTGAAATAATAAGCTATTCTATAACCACGAATGAGATAATTCGTGGCTTTTTTATTCAGTTATTTGTTTTTTCAAATGCTCACTGTCCCAAGCATGATCCGACGCAGAAAAGTTAATGTGCAAATCGTTTTTAAGCAATTGCTCCTGCATTTCTAATTCGTCTTTAACGGTAGCCAAATAAGCCATTTTATCATGTCGCTTTGAAGCTAACTTTCTTATCGCTGCTTCATCATATTTAATAAATCGTTGGCCTTGTCTGGTGGCTGAGTATTTTCGATGACCCAATTGTGTAAGAGCATCAACCCCTAAATGAACGGCCGTATAGAGTGTTTCTCTATAGATTTTATCCACTCCATGATCAATCAACTCATAAGCATCCACCCGGTTTCTTGCCCTTGTAAGGATGTTTAAATGTGGGAAGTGTTTTCTTAATAATTCCACGACACTTAAATTAACCTCCGGGTTGTCAATGGCGGCTATAAAGATCTTAGCATTCTCTGCTCCTGCAGCTTTCAATAATTCTAATCGGCTAGCATCTCCATAATAAACTTTAAACCCCATTTTACGTAATAAATCTACTCGGTCTGAATCGTGATCCAAGATAGTTGCTTTAACGCCATTGGCTTTTAACAACCGACCAATTGTACTTCCAAAGTGACCAAATCCGGCAATAATAACTTCATTGTTTTCATCAATGATATCGTGTGGTTTTTTTACTTTTTCTTTTACTCCAAAAAATGGGTCAATCCACTTTTCATTAATCAACAATAAAAAAGGAGTGGATACCATACTTAAAGCAATAATGGCCATCATTTGATTGGCTAGTATGCTGGGTAGAATATTCAATTGCATGGAGAAACTTAAAATAACAAATCCAAATTCTCCCGCCTGACTCAACCCGAAGGAAAACAACAAATTTTGGTCGTTACTTTTTTTATAAAATTTGCCAATGCCAAAAAGAACAAAGAACTTAATGGCTGTCAAAATAGCTCCAAAGATTAAAATATAAGCAGGATCATCAATAATCAGTTTAAAATTAATAGAAGCCCCCACACCGATAAAGAATAATCCTAAAAGCAATCCTTTAAACGGAGCAATGTCTCCTTCCAATTCATGCCTAAATTCGGAGTTAGCTAGAACGACACCGGCCATAAAGGCTCCTAACGCAGGACTCAACCCAACTAATTGCATTAAGTAAGAAACGGCCATTACTAAAAGTAAAGCGGAAGCTGTAAACAACTCCTGTAACCGTGTTTTAGCAACAATATGCAACAACGGAACAACTATATATTTCCCTGCAAAATAGACGGCAATGATAGCTACTAAAACGATTAGGGTTTGAATCCATCCGGGCAAGTCTATGATTAAAGAACTTTTTAAATCATTATCAGGAATAGCTTGTCCCGACATCATCAACGGTATAATAGCCAGGATTGGAATCACTGCAATATCCTGAAATAACAAAACCGAAAAAGACGCTCGCCCCATCGAAGTTTGCGATAACCCTTTTTCTTTTAGGGTTTGCAACACAATAGCAGTTGACGAAAGCGATAGTGCTAATGCAATCACAACCGTAGTTTGCCAATTCCAATCTAAAAACAATTGACACAAAATAAAAATGGAAACACCGGTCCCAATTAATTGCATCGAACCCATTCCTAAAATGAACTTTCGCATTTTCCAGAATTTATAAGGGTCAAGTTCCAATCCAATTAAGAACAACATCATCACTACTCCGAATTCTGCAAAGTGCATGATGTCTTCTCCTTCCGAACCGATAAAGCCTAAAACAAAAGGGCCAATAACTATTCCGGCAAACAAATAGCCTAAAATAGAACTTAAACCCAGTTTTTTTGCAATAGGAACACAAACCACAGCGGAGGTTAAATAGACAATGGCTTGTATAAAAAATCCTTTATCCATGGTTTTTTGATTTAGAATGGAACCATTCGTTTAAGTAAAAATGGGAATTCATTTCTTTTAAATCCAATTCATTTGATTTTAAATAAAGCAATAAATCAGCATAAATTTTTCCATAATTGTCAGCCTCTGATTCATTCATTTGATGTGTTCCGTGAATTACAAAGGGAGGCAGATAGTGCATGTGACAAACTTTTGCGGTTTGGTTAAAGGGTTCTAATAATTCAGGGATTGAATAACGGTCGCGGCCTGCTTCACAATAGTTTTCTTTTTTACCACCGGTAGTAATAGCTTGAAAGATTAGTTTATTTTGAAGAGCGATTCCGTTTTTACCGTAAGCCCAATCATATTCCAACACCATGTCAATCCACTGTTTTAAAAGCGGAGGACAACTATACCAATACAGTGGATGATGCCAAATAATAATATCATGTTTTTGAAGTAAAGCTTGTTCTCTTTTGACATCAATGTCAAATTCCGGATATTCTTCATACAAATCATGAAAGGTGATGTTTTTCGACTTTGGAATATGCCGAACTAAAGCCTCATTGACGAAAGACTTTTCAAACAACGGATGAGCAAATAGAATTAATATTTTGTTTTGAGCCATGGTTTAAAAATACGTCTTTTTTTTGAGAAAAAGAAGTGATTTAGCTACAAATCAAATTATATTCCTAAATAATTGGATGGTGTTATTTGTAGTAATTCCGCTTTGATAGTTTCTGAAACGGCTAAAGAATGAATAAATTCATGTATCGTTTTTTGATTCATGACTTCGTTCGTGCGAGTTAAACCTTTCAATGCTTCATAGGGATTTGGATAGCCTTCTCTGCGTAAGATGGTTTGAATAGCTTCAGCTACCACTGCCCAATTGCGTTCTAGATCTTCTTCCAATTTTGAACGGTTTAGCAATAATTTATTTAATCCTTTCAAGATAGCTTCAAAACCGATTAAGGTATGTCCAATCGGCACACCAATGTTTCGTAAAACCGTGCTGTCGGTTAAATCACGTTGCAAACGAGAAAGCGGTAATTTTGCAGAAAGGTGTTCAAAGATAGCATTAGCCATTCCTAAATTTCCTTCTGAATTTTCAAAATCAATAGGATTCACTTTATGTGGCATAGCTGAAGAACCAATTTCGCCTGCTTTGATTTTCTGTTTAAAATAATCCATCGAAACATACGACCAAATGTCTCTGTCTAAATCAATGAGTATAGTATTGATTCGTTTCAAGCAGTCAAAATAGGCTGCGATATGATCATAGTGTTCAATTTGAGTCGTAGGGAAAGAATGATGTAGTCCTAATGTTTCTTCTACAAAATGGGTTCCAAACTTTTTCCAGTCAATTTGAGGATAAGCAACATGATGAGCGTTATAATTACCGGTTGCTCCACCAAATTTAGCTGCAAAGGGGATATTAAATAATTGACGCATTTGTTCTTCCAATCGTTCTACAAATACACCTAGTTCTTTTCCTAATCGGGTAGGAGAGGCAGGTTGACCATGTGTTCTGGCTAACATAGGAACATCTTTCCATTCCTGACTCATGTCTTTTAATTTGGAAATCACATTGATTAAAAACGGTAAATATACTTTTTCAAAACTTTCTTTTGTCGAAAGTGGAATAGCGGTATTATTTATATCTTGAGAAGTTAATCCGAAGTGAATGAACTCTTTATAACTTTCCAATCCTAAAGCATCAAAACCATTTTTTATGAAGTATTCAACCGCTTTCACATCATGATTAGTTGTTTTTTCAATTTTTTTGATGGCAAAAGCATCTTGCGTAGAAAAGTTTAGATATAAATCTCTTAATTTTTCAAATACGGAAGGATTTATAGTATTTAACTGAGGTAATGGCAGTTGGCATAATGCAATGAAATACTCGATTTCAACCAACACGCGGTAACGAATTAAGGCTTCCTCTGAAAAATAAGCAGCAAGAGAAACTGTTTTATTTCTATATCTTCCATCAATTGGTGAAATGGCGTTTAATTCGTTTAATGCATTCATGTGTCGTGGTGTTGGTTTGAAGTACAAAGATAAGTTTTATAAGGCAGAATTGGAAATGAAAAAACCGCTACTTCAAATAAATTATCTTTATTATAGGTTTAAAAGACGTTGTTTTAAAACGGCCATTCCTTCTGAGCCACTCATCGGAATTATTTCTAAAGGATTAGCCAATTCCAATACAGAAGCCGGATTTGGATCAATGTAAAAAACAGGAGTTTCGGATTTTGTATAATGCATAATCCCGGCAGCAGGATAAACTTGAAGTGAAGTGCCTACAACCACAAAAAAGTCAGCTTGTTCGGCTAAATCAATCGCCTCTTCTATGGCGGGAACATCTTCACCAAACCATACAATGTGGGGTCGTAGCGGAAAACCGTTTGGGTCGGTGTGATTTGACAGTAAATCATCCTGCCAATCTAAGATGTATTTTTCGTCTTTTGTACTTCTTACTTTGAGCAATTCACCATGGAGATGCAATACGTTTTTACTGCCGGCCTTTTCGTGTAAATTGTCAACATTTTGGGTGATAATATGCACGTCAAAATGCGAGGCTAATTCGGCTAATATAAAATGTCCTTGATTAGGATTTACCTCCAGTAATAATTTTCTTCTTTTATTATAAAAATCTAAAACCAGTTCCGGATTTTTTTTCCATCCTATTGGAGAAGCAACTTCCATAATGTCGTGACCTTCCCAAAGGCCATCGGCATCTCTGAACGTTTTGATGCCACTTTCAGCACTAATTCCGGCACCGGTTAAAACAACTAGTTTTTTCATTTTTTACTTTATTACACCTTTCCCAACGTATACAAATTTTCTAATGTTGGCGAAGAGCTGCCACCATCAGGTTCTAAAGTAATTCCAAAAGCCTCGGCTTCAATAACATTATCGACCGGAAACATCAACATGTTTTTTCCTTTGAAATTATCTAACAATCCAATACTCAACGGTGTTAAGGGATTTAATTTTAAAGCCCAAACCTGATAAACCATTCCTTCCGGGGGTTCAGGTAATCCGGCTGCATCAACATAAACAGTATGTGTTTTTTGATTCCAATATACTTTTGCATATGCCTCAGGGGAAACTTCTTGTCCGCCCAAAGCTATTATTGTATTTTTAGTATCTCGAACCAAGGAAAGCATATCTTCGTTTACCTTATTTTTTGAAACCAACACAGTATATTCTTCTTTCAATTTCTTTTTGTCAGATTTAAGTAAGAGAACCGCTTCCTTATTTATATCCAACTGTTGATATAAATAAGCACCACCTAAAAGTAATAGAATTGCCGCTGCCCAACCTAAATATTGACTGATATTGGATTTTTTTGGTTCCTTTTTTAATTCGACATCGTTGGGTTTATTCTCAAAAATTTGCAGCTTGATAGCTTCATAATGCTGACCTGATAAATGTGGTGCAACACTTCCGGATAACAAAATCATCGTTTTTTCAATAGCAACTATTTCTTCCCTGATTTCTGCATGTTGTTGAGCCATTTTATGGACTTCTTCCGTTTCCAGTTCATTTAATTTACCGTAAACATAAAGTTCAAGAATGCCTGATTCGATATATTCTTGTGTACTCATGATACTTGTAATAAGATTCTTAATTCGCTAATGCAATTTCTGTTTTGTATTTTGAAGGTTCCTAAAGGCATTTCCAATTCATCTGAAGCTTCTTGTTGTGTGAATCCTTTAAAAAATAATAAATCGATTAGTTTAATACACCTTGGCTTTAATTTTTTTACAAATTCCTGAACACCGATGGTGTCAATTTTACCGTTTATTCGAGTTTGGTCATCTAATAAATGCGCAAAATTATCAGCGGAAATGTTTTTTAAACTGGTACTAAATCCTTTTGAACGTAATTTGTCAAGAGCACAATTGCGAGCAATGGTTACCATCCAAGAGTATAATCGCCCTTTGTTTTCGTCATAAGTATCGATGTTTTTCCATATTTTTATAAAGGCTTCCTGTAAGGCATCTTGTGCGTCTTCAGTGTTTTTCAGTAGTGTTGCTATTATCCCAAAAAGACTTTTAGCATACATATCATATAAAAGAGTAAACGCCTTGTCATCTTTTTTGTAAATTAGTGGCAATAATTCTTCCTGAGTCATACCTTTTTATTTTATTGACTAAGGTAATAACTTAGTGTTTAAAAAACAATTTTGAATGAAAGAAATGTTAAAATCAATTGAATACCTTACTTTTTTAGAAGGATTTCTAACTGAAAATAGAAAATCTAAATTTTTAGAAATTCTTCAACTTCGAACGCAACACTTTACCGTGGCGATTGAAGATGTATTTCAATTGCACAATACCAGTGCCGTAATGAGAAGCTGTGAAGTTTTTGGTGTTCAGGAAGTACATGTTGTAGAACAGAAATATGGAAAGAAAATAGATACTGAAATTGCTATGGGAGCTCAAAAATGGGTTGATATCAAACAATATCCCTCTATTCAAAATTGTGTTTTGGGTTTACGGGAGAAAGGATATCAAATTATTGCAACTACTCCGCACAGGGATTCGTGTTTGTTAGAAGATTTTGATATTTCTAATAAGGCTGCTTTTTTTTTTGGAACCGAAAAGGATGGTCTTTCAGAAGAAGTTATGGAACAAGCTGACGGTTTTTTGAAGATCCCGATGGTAGGTTTTACGGAAAGCTTAAATATATCAGTTGCGGCTTCCATCATTCTTCAAAGTGTTACGCAACGACTCAGAAATTCTACCATAAAATGGCAATTATCGGAGGAGGAAATCTTTTTAAAACGAATTGATTGGGCTAAAAAAACAATTAAAGACTGCGATAGAGTTGAAGAACGATATTTGGAGGCGTTAAGTAATAAATAATGAAAACACTATTTGCAATTAATTTTTACTTTCTTTTCAAAATCTTATACTCTTCATAACAATCATTGATGGCATCCAACACTTGAAGATCATTAGCCGTTTTGATAAATTGTTCAGAATAATTGCAGCGTTCTAATATCTCGGCTATATCTTTTTTGTTAACCCCAAGCATAATAGCAATAGTTTCCCGGTCAAATTTTGAAGCAAGTAAGTTACGAACGGTATCGTCTTTATTCATTTCTTTCAACTTGCGGAGTTCCTTGGGTTTGTTACCGAAGAAATTATAAAGCATGTCGGTCGGATTAAAGATAGAACCCAACACCCGATTAAATGCATTTGGTGAATATTCCCCGGCTTCATAACCATAAGGCAATCCCGAAATGCCGTACCGATAGTTTTCTTTCACCGGAATTAATTTAGCATCTACCTGAAGATAACCGGTAAGATTGTAAGGAGTAAGTACAACCTCTTCTAAAGCGATGGCTTTTTCAGTCAAACTGATTTGGGTTGTTTTTGTCTTAATCCAGTCATTCGTTACACGAACCCGAATGGATTGAAAACCAATTAATGAAATATGTAATGTGTCGTTAACCTGCACATTAATTTCAAACACACCTTTTTCATCTGTAATCGTTCCCCGAACAGAATTTAAATTGATGATGTTTACGTTTGGTAACGGTTTTGATTTAGTGTCATCTAACACAGTACCGCTCACTCTCTGATTTCGCTCTGCAATTTGTGCTTTGACTGAAGAAAGGGATAAAAACAATAAAAAAACTACAAAATATCTCATAAACGGTTTTAACGGTTTAAAAGTAATAAATCACTTTTAGATATTTTGTAGTTTCAGTATAATTATAAGAAAATTAACAAAAGTCAGTTAGCTTCTTCTTGGTCTTCTTGTTTTTGCAGCTTCAAAAGAACGGCCTGCAGGACGTTCGTTGCGTTCTCCACCCTCTGAACGTCTGGCTGGTCTTTCTGATGAACTACCTTCGGTTCTTGGTCTGAATCCACCTTCTTTGCGATCGCCTCTTGGAGCAGCACTACGTTCTGTTCTTGGACCGAAACCACCTGAACGGGGACCTGAACTTCTTTCTCCTCTGAATCCTCCGCCACCGCCTGAACTTCTTCCATTGTGATCACGTCTTCCGCCACCATCATTTTTAGAAATTTCTACGTTGATTTTACGACCTTCCAATAACATTCCGTTTAACACATCCATTACTTTATTAGCGTGTTCTGCATCAGTATTAAAGAAGGAGAAACCCTCTTTCACATCCACTTTATAAACATCTTCACGACCTAATTCTAACGTATCGCGTAAAAAGTCTTTCAGTTGCATCCAATCGAAATTGTCACGTGAACCAATGTTTACAAAGAAACGGGTAGCTCCACTGTTGTTTTCTCTTGGTTCTCTGTCATCACGTTCGCGTCTTTCTGAACCGGATGATTGATTAGAGATGTCTCTATTCTTTTTATAATAATTAATGAATCGGTTGAATTCTACCGATACCATTTTCTTGATTAATTCTTCTTTGCTTAATCCGTTTAAAACTTCGTTGATAGCCGGTAAGTAGTTGTCAATTTCATGATCAACTTCAGTATCTTTTATTTTAGTGGCTAAGTGCAATAATTGAATTTCACAGATTTCAATACCGGATGGTATTGTTTTCTCTTCAAATTTCTGTTTAATGATACGCTCAATAGCAGAGATTTTACGTAATTCACTTTTAGTAACAATTACAATGGATGTTCCTAATTTACCGGCACGACCTGTTCGGCCTGAACGGTGGTTATAGGTTTCAATTTCATCCGGTAATTGATAATTCACTACGTGTGTAATGTTGTCCACGTCAATTCCACGAGCGGCAACATCGGTTGCTACCAACATTTGAATTTGTCTACCTCTAAACGATTTCATCACACTGTCACGTTGTGCTTGTGATAAATCACCATGCAAAGCAGCGGCATTGTATCCGTCTTCAATTAGTTTTTCGGCAACGGCTTGTGTATCTCTTTTGGTACGACAGAAAACAACCGAGAAGATATCCGGGTTTGCATCGGCCAATCGTTTCAAAGCTTCATAACGGTCACGAGCATTGATTAAATAAAACTCATGAGATACGGTTGCAGATCCTGAGTTTTTTGTTCCTACGGTAATTTCTACAGGTTCGTGCATGAATTTTTTTGCAATACGCGACACTTCTGCCGGCATGGTTGCTGAGAATAACCAAGTGTTTTTTTCATCAGGTGTAGTAGATAAAATGCTTACAATGTCTTCGTAGAAGCCCATGTTTAACATTTCGTCCGCTTCGTCAAGGATACAATAGTTGATTTGTGTAATGTTTACCAAACCTCTATTAATCATATCTTGCATTCTTCCTGGAGTGGCTACAATAATTTGAGCTCCTCTTTTTACTTCACGTGCTTGTTCTGAGATGCTTGCACCTCCGTAAACAGCAACAACGTTAATTCCTTTTTCGTACTTAGCGTACAATTTAATTTCATTCGTAATCTGTAAACATAGTTCACGGGTTGGAGATAAAATTAAAGCCTGCGTATTTCTATTGTTCGCATCAATTTTTTGGATAAGCGGGAAACCAAATGCTGCCGTTTTCCCTGTCCCTGTTTGAGCCAACGCAACTAAATCTGTTTCTTGTTCCAATAAGAGGGGAATCGCTTTTTCCTGTACTTCGGTCGGATTTTCAAATCCTAGATCGATAATCGCACGCTGGAGCGATTCACTCAATCCTAATTGTTCAAATTTATTCATATAATATTTTAAATTGGGTGCAAAGGTACAGTTTAAAAACCATATAAACTAATGATGTTACCTATTGATTTTTAATTAGTTGGAGTATTTTGGTTGAGGATAGGTAATTAGTTATGGGTAATAGGGATGAAAATCGAGAAAAAAATGTGATTATTTGATACCTTTTTGTTTTAAAAAAGCAACCAATTTTTCAACCGCCAAACCGCGATGACTAATTTTTGATTTTTCGCTCATGGACATTTCTGCAAAGGTGTTTGAATAACCATTGGGTATAAAAATTGGGTCATAACCAAAACCTGCTGAACCTCTTTTTTCGGGGATTATTTCTCCTTTTATAATTCCTTCAAATAAGTGTTGATAGCCATTTAGATTTAAACAGATTACCGTTTTAAATTGAGCTTTTCGATTTGTTTTGTCTGAAAGATTGTGAAGTAGTTTTGCCATGTTATCATCAGCATTCTTTTGCTCTCCGGCATAACGGGCAGAATAAACTCCCGGGGCGTTATCTAAAGCGGCTACTTCTAAACCGGTATCGTCTGCAAAACAGGGGTAGCCATATTTTTCAGTAACATAATTGGCTTTTTGAATAGCGTTGCCTTCAATGGTGGGTGCTGTTTCCGGTATTTCTTCCAGGCAACCGATGTCTTCTAAACTTAAGATTTTTAGGGTGTTTGGAAGCAGTAATTGTATTTCTTTTATTTTGTTTGGGTTGTTTGAAGCGAATGCTAATGGCATGGGTTCGTTAGTTTAGTTAGGCTGTTTTTTAACGTAGTCTTCAATAGCTTGATTATCAATCATGACCTTCTTAATCACTCCGGTTCCGTTGCTGATGGCTACTTCAGCGTAGACTGATTTCTTGACATCGTTTACGCTTTCTGCATAGGTTTGTTCAGCCATGGGAGCTTTGTACTCGTTCATGTAATAACGGTCAAACGGATAAGAGACACTGATCTTTTGTATTGAATCATAGTTGTTGGTGTAATCTACTGTGAGTTCTAAATAGTCGGTGCGTTCTTTCGGGGCTGCGGTGTAAATTTTATCCA
>Ga0164292_10000547_pt1 | contig 29741 bp, 32 predicted proteins | sample GEODES117metaG_FD_111486 | JGI IMG/M metagenome (GOLD analysis project Ga0164292, IMG submission 111486) | Eutrophic lake water microbial communities from Lake Mendota, Wisconsin, USA - GEODES117 metaG | ecosystem: Environmental > Aquatic > Freshwater > Lake | place: USA: Lake Mendota...
GCGGCAGACCGCCGCGGCGGGTCTGCCCGGTCCGGGCATCGGCCTGCTGCTGGCGTGGGCGACCGTGATTCTGTTGGCATTCCACTGGGCTCGGGTGGTGTGGACCCGTACCGCGGTGCAACTGGCCGCCGAGGAACAGCGCCGCCGTCAGGCCACCGAACGGGAAGCCGAGACGCTGCTGGACGGCCTCGAGAGTCCTACGGACGGTAAGGCCCGCCCGGACGATCGGTAGGCGCCGCTATCGCCTTTTGGTGACGGCCTGCGCGGCTGCGGCCGCCCATTCGCGCCACTGGGCCGCGCTGGCGCGAGCTTCCCCGGCCTCCCTGTCGCGACCGGCTGCTTCGGCCTTTTCCGCTTGACGTTCGAACTGTTCGGCGCGGGCCCGGAACTGCTCGGCCCGGGCTTGGGCCTCCGGATCGATACGTCCGGCGTCGACCGCATCGCGGATTTTCTTCTCCACCGCCCGCAGCCTGCGCTCCAGTTCGGTGGAACTGTCGCGGGATGCCTTCCCGATCGCATCCCACCGGTCGGTGATGCCACGCAGCGCCGTCTGCGCGGCTTTGACGTTGGACGCGTCGATCTTCTCGGCTTCTGCCAGCAGTTTTTCCTTCGCCTCGGTGTTGGCCTGGAACTCCGCGTCGCGCTCGGCGTTGAGCGCGTTTCGGGCGGCGAAGAAGGTGTCCTGGGCGGCCTTGAAGCGCTGCCACAGCGCATCGTCGACGTCCTTGGCGGCCCGTCCGGCGTCTTTCCACTCGGTGAGCAGATCGCGGAACTTGGTGGCCGTCGCCGCCCAGTCGGTGGACCCGGATAGTTCCTCGGCGCGGGCACAGAGCCGCTCCTTGGTCTCCCGCGCGCCGGCGCGCTCGCGGTCGAGTTCGGCGAAATGGCCGCCCCTGCGGCGGTTGAAGGCGTCTCGCGCCGCGGAGTATCGCTTCCACAGTGCGTCATCGGTTTTGCGGTCCAGTCCGGTGATGGTCCGCCACTCGTCGAGGATGGCGCGCATCCGGTCCCCGGCGGCCTTCCACTGGGTGGCGTTGGCTGCCAGATCCTCGGCCTCGGCGGCGAGGGCTTCCTTGCGGGTGGTCTGCTGAGCGCGCTGCTCCTCGCGGCGGGCACGCTCGGCCTGCGCCGCTTCGGCGGCGTGGTCGGCGATGGCCGACAGCCGGGCGGCCAGCGCATCGACATCGCCGAGAACGTTGGCGGTGGACAGCGATTCGGCCAGCGCTGCCGCGGTCGCCTTGATCTTGCGGGCGTCGGCGGTGCCCGAGGCCAGCCTGGTCTCCATCAGGGTGACCTCGGTGGCCAGGTCATCGAACCGGCGGCCGAAGTGTGCGTAGGCGGCGTCGGGTTCACCGGCCTGCCAGGAGCCGACGATCCGTTCTCCGGCACCGGTGATCAGATAGACCGTTCCGTCCTCGGCAACGCGGCCGAACCGTCGGGGGTCACTGGCCGGCGGGGCGATCACCGGCTGGGTCGGAGAATGCGGCCGGGGTCCGGGCCGGGGCGGCCCCGGCCGGGGTGTGGGAACCGGGGCTGATCCCCGGGATTCCTCGGCGCTCGCGTCGTCGATCGTCATGGCGTTAGAGACTCTCCTACCCTTCGCGCGGTGCTGGCCCGCGCCCCTGCCGCGCGAAGCGGCGCCGATGCATGGTGAGCCGACGTTGCTGTCGGCACCGGGATATTGAATCAGTTCGGCGTCGGCGGTGGCACTGGTTCGCCTGCGCGCTTGCCGCGCGGGCGGGATACCGGGCACGCTGGCGGTCAACCGAAAGGGGTTTCGTGGCCCAGGCCGACATCGCCGCCCTGCTTGCGCTGGGTGCCGCGTTCTTCATCGCGATCGGCAACGTGATGCATCAGCGCTCGGCACATGAGGTCACCGACGAACCGGTCGGCAACGTGGCGTTGTTCACCCGACTGCTGCGCGACCGGCAGTGGTGGCTGGGCAGTCTGGTCGCCGGGGTCGGCTTCGGACTGCAGGCCGCGGCGCTGGGCCTGGGATCGGTGCTGCTGGTACAGGCACTGCTGGTCACTTCGCTGCTCTTCGCGCTGCCGATCAACGCGCGAGCCACCGGGCGCCCGGTCTCGGCCACCCAATGGGTATGGGCCGCCCTGCTGGCCGCGGCGGTGGCGCTCATCGTCACCGTCGGCAACCCCACACCCGGGCAGTCCCGCGGCGCGCTCGAGGTGTGGACCACGGTGGTGGCGGTGCTGGCTCCGGTGCTGGTCCTCTGCGTCGTGGGGGCCCGGATGCTGGCCGGTCGGCCCACCGCAGCGGTGCTGCTCGGGGTCATCTCGGGTGCGTTGTGGGGCGTGTTCGCCGTGTTGACGAAAGGCGTTGTGGAACGACTGGGCCACGGCGTGTGGGCGGTGGTCTCGGCCCCGGAGCTGTACATCTGGGCCGCGGTGGCGGTGGCGGCCACCGCCTGGCAGCAGTCGTCCTTCCGGGCCGGCTCACTGGCCGCGTCGCTACCCACCATGACGATCGCCGAACCGGTGGTGGCCTCCCTGCTGGGAATCCTGGTGCTGGGCGAAACCCTGCGGCCCGGCGACCGGGGCTGGGCGTTGCTCGTCGCGGCGATCGCCGTCATGGTGGCCGCCACTGTCGCACTGGCCCGCAGCGAGGCGCAGACATCGTCGGAAGTCGGGAGTCGCTAGCGTTGACCCCGTGCTGACAGCAATCGGTCTGACCCCATCGGCCCCGGTACTGGTGCCCGAGTTGGCCGGCGCGGCCGCTGCCGAGGTCGCCGAGTTCCGTGACGGGGCCCTCGCCGCGGCCGCCGCCCTGCCGGACCGCTGGATCGCCGTGGGCGTGGGACCGGCCGAGCGTGTCATCGAACCTGACAGCCGCGGCACCTTCGCCGGGTACGGCGCCGATGTGGCGGTGTCGCTGTCGCCGCGGCCGGATACCGACCTCGCTGCGCTGCCGCTGTGTGCGGTGTTCGCCGGCTGGCTGCGTGGACAGGTCCGGCCCCAAGCTCGCCTGCAGGTCCGGGTGTTTCCCGCCGACTGCCCCGCCGACGCGGCAGTGGCCCACGGCCGGGCATTGCGAGCCGAGATCGACGCCGCGGCCGAGCCGACCGGTGTTCTGATCGTCGCCGACGGGGCCAACACCCTGACCCAGAGTGCACCCGGCGGTTACGACCCTGCGGCGCAACCGGTTCAGGATGCCCTCGATGACGCTTTGGCCACCGGCGCCGGCGATGCGTTGACCCGACTGCCGGACTGGATCATCGGACGCGTCCCGTATCAGGTGCTCGCCGGATTGGCCCCCGGACCGGTGCGGGCCACCGAGTTCGTCCGCGGCGCCCCCTACGGCGTCGGCTACTTCGTCGGCACGTGGGTGCCGCTGCCAGAGTCGGTCTCGGCGTCTCGGTGAGCCGGCCGATCGCCGTGGTCGGGCCCACCGGCACCGGAAAATCCGGGCTGGGCCTGCAACTCGCCGAGCGGCTCGGCGGGGAAATCGTCAACGCCGACGCCATGCAGCAGTACCGCGGCATGGATATCGGCACCGCCAAGGTTCCGGCGACGCAACGCCGCGGTGTTCCGCATCACCAACTCGATGTCCTGGAGGTCACCGATACCGCCACCGTCGCCCGCTACCAGCAGGCCGCCGTGGCCGCCGTGGAGGAGATCACCGCCCGGGGTGCGGTGCCGATCATCGTCGGCGGCTCGATGATGTACGTCCAGGCACTGCTGGATCAGTGGGCATTTCCGGCCACCGACCCGGCGGTCCGTTCCCGCCTCGAACTCCGCCTCGCCGAGGAGGGCACGGCCGCCCTGCACGCCGAGCTTGCCCGATTCGACCCGGCCGCGGCGACGACGATCCTGGCCAGTGACGGCCGACGGATCGTGCGGGCACTGGAAGTCATTGAGCTCACCGGCAAGCCGTTCGCAGCCTCAGCGCCGCGCATCGGTGCGCCCCGATGGAACACCGCCATCGTCGGATTGGATTGGAGCACAGACGAACTCGACTGCCGGCTCGCCCAGCGCACGGAGATCATGTTCGACACCGGGCTGGTCGACGAAGTGCGCGTCCTGCTGGCCGCGGGGCTGCGCGACGGTGTCACTGCCGCCCGTGCGCTGGGGTACGCGCAGGTGCTTGAGGCACTCGACGCCGGGGGAGGAGACGATCATTTCGCCCGGGCGCGGGAACTGACCTTCATCGGCACCCGCCGGTACGTGCGCCGGCAGCGGTCGTGGTTTCGCCGCGATCACCGAATCCGGTGGCTCGACGGCGCGTCTGCGGGGCTCGCCGAGTCTGCCCTGGCGCACTGGCGGGACGTATCGTTGAGCGGCGAGGAGTGCGCACGATGATTTTTGCCAAAGGGCACGGCACCGAGAACGACTTTGTGGTGCTTGCCGATCCGGGTGCGCAGGTGGATTTGAGCCCGCCGGTGGTGTCTGCGCTGTGTGACCGCCGCCGCGGACTCGGTGCCGACGGTGTGCTGCGGGTGATCACCGCGGGGGCGGCGTTGGGTGCCGGCGTGCTGGCCCGGCTGCCGCAGGGTATCGGTGGCGATGACTGGTTCATGGACTACCGCAACGCCGACGGTTCAACGGCGCAGATGTGCGGCAACGGGGTCCGGGTTTTCGCGCACTATCTGCGTTCCAGCGGGCTGGAGCACCGCGACGAGTTCGTCGTCGGTTCGCTGGCCGGTCCGCGGCCGGTGGTCATTCACCGCGCCGACGACTACCGCGCCGACGTCACTGTGGAAATGGGCAAGGTCAGCCGGCTGGGCTCCGGCTCGGCCACTGTCGGCGGACGCCGGTTAACCGGTATCGGCGTCGACGTCGGCAACCCGCACCTGGCCTGCCTGGTACCCGAGATGACCGACGCCGAATTGGCCGACCTGGACGTCGGTGCGCCGGTGCAGTTCGACCCTGCGCAGTTCCCCGAAGGCGTCAACATCGAGGTGATCACCCCGGTCCGCGACGGTGCCGTCCGAATGCGGGTCCACGAGCGGGGTGTCGGAGAAACCCGTTCGTGCGGTACCGGCACGATCGCGGCCGCCGTCGCAGCGTTGGAACATCAGGGGTCGACGACGGGCATGGTGCTGGTGCGGGTTCCCGGGGGCGAGGTCAGCGTCGAGGTCACCGCCACCAGCAGCTTTCTTCGCGGGCCGTCGGTCCTGGTCGCCCGCGGCACACTGTCCGACCACTGGTTGTTGGCGCAGCGGTGAGCCCGGGACGTTATTGGGATGCGCGACGTTGTACCGGCGTGACACCATCGAGATTCCGCTATGACAGATTCTGATCGCGCTATGACCGCCGAGCCCAGTCTCGGCGAGTTGGCCCTGGAAGACCGCGCCGCCCTGCGCCGGGTCGCCGGGCTGTCCACCGAACTCGCTGACGTCACCGAGGTCGAGTACCGCCAGCTTCGGCTGGAACGCGTCGTGCTGGTCGGGGTCTGGACCGAGGGAAGTGCCGCCGACGCCGACGCCAGCCTGGCCGAACTGGCGGCGCTCGCCGAAACCGCAGGATCAGAGGTGCTGGAAGGCTTGATCCAGCGCCGCGACAAGCCCGACCCGGCCACCTACATCGGTTCCGGAAAGGCCGCCGAGTTGCGGCAACTTGTCGTGGCCACCGGCGCCGACACCGTCATCTGTGACGGCGAACTGAGTCCCGCGCAGCTCAACGCGCTGGAAAAAGTCGTCAAGGTCAAAGTCATCGACCGCACCGCGCTGATCCTGGACATCTTCGCTCAGCACGCCACCAGCCGAGAGGGCAAGGCGCAGGTGGAACTGGCTCAGATGCAGTACATGTTGCCGCGGCTGCGCGGCTGGGGTGAGTCGATGTCCCGGCAAGCCGGTGGCCGCGCCGGCGGCAGCGGCGGTGGCGTCGGTACCCGCGGGCCCGGCGAGACCAAGATCGAGACCGACCGGCGCCGCATCCGGGAGCGGATGTCACGGCTGCGCCGCGAGATCAAGGACATGAAGAAGGTCCGCGACACCCAGCGCAGTCGTCGCAAGGAAAGCGATGTGCCGTCGATTGCGATCGTCGGCTACACCAACGCCGGCAAGTCAAGCCTGCTCAATGCCCTGACCGGGGCCGGGGTGCTGGTGGAGAACGCGCTGTTCGCCACCCTCGAGCCCACCACCCGCCGCGGAGAGTTCGATGACGGGCGGCCTTTCGTGGTGACCGACACCGTCGGATTCGTCCGGCATCTGCCCACCCAACTGGTGGAAGCCTTCCGGTCCACCCTGGAGGAGGTTCTCGACGCCGATCTGCTGGTCCATGTCGTCGACGGCTCCGATGCCAACCCGATGGCGCAGATCGAAGCGGTGCGCCAGGTGATCGGCGAAGTCCACACCGACCACCACGCGCCTCCGGCCCCGGAACTGTTGGTGGTCAACAAGATTGACGCCGCTGACGACCTGACACTGGCCCAGTTGCGCCGCGGCCTGGCCGGCGCGGCGTTCGTCTCGGCCTGGACCGGTGACGGTGTGGACCGGCTACGCACCCGACTCGGCGAACTGGTCGAACCCCGTGAGGTCACCGTCGATGTCACCATTCCGTACTCCCGGGGCGACCTGGTCGCCCGATTGCACGACGAGGGTCGCGTCGACGCCACCGAGCACCATCCGGACGGCACCCGGGTCAAGGCGCGGGTTCCGGCGGCACTGGCAGCGGCCGTCGGTTCGTTCGCCACCTGAATAGGGCTGCAGGCAACCAACCGCCCGGTTGGTCTATCCTCGGAGTCAGATCGCACCCCCCTTCTAGCTAAAGCTGTCGCCGGAGGACACCGTCATGGGCAAAGCCGTCAAGTACACCCGCACCCTCTTCGAGCCCGAACATGAACTGTTCCGGGAGTCCTATCGGGGATTCCTGGACAAACACGTCGCGCCGTACCACGAGCAGTGGGAGAAGGACAAGATCGTCGACCGCGGGGTCTGGCTGGAGGCCGGCAAGCAGGGATTCCTGGGCATGGCTGTGCCGGAGGAGTACGGCGGCGGGGGAAACCCCGACTTCCGCTACAACACCATCGTCGTCGAGGAGACCGTCGCCGGCCGTTACAGCGGCCTGGGATTCTCATTACACAACGACGTCATCGCGCCTTATCTTCTGGAGCAGACCAACGAGGAGCAGAAGCAGCGCTGGCTTCCGCACTTTTGCACCGGCGAGATGATCACCGCCATCGCCATGACCGAGCCGGGCACCGGCAGCGACCTGCAGGGCATCAAGACCCGCGCGGTCAAGGAGGGCGACCACTACATCCTCAACGGATCCAAGACCTTCATCACCAACGGCATCAACGCCGACCTGGTGATCGTGGTGGCACAGACCAACCCGGAGAAGGGCGCCCAAGGCTTTTCGCTGCTCGGTGTCGAGCGGGGCATGCCGGGCTTCGAGCGGGGCCGCCATCTCGACAAGATCGGACTGGACGCCCAGGACACCGCCGAGCTGTCCTTCACCGACGTCAAGGTGCCCGTGGAGAACCTGATCGGCGAGGAGGGCATGGGGTTCATGTACCTCATGCAGAACCTGCCGCAGGAGAGGCTCTCCATCGCCATTATGGCGGCAGCGGCAATGGAGGCCGTGCTCGACGAAACAATCGAGTACGTGTCGCAGCGGAAGGCTTTTGGCAAACCGATCGGGTCTTTCCAGAATAACCGTTTCCTGCTCGCTGAATTGGCCACCGAGACCACCGCCGTGCGCATCATGGTCGACGAATTCACGCGACTGCTGATGGACGGGAAACTGACCGCCGATCAGGCGGCGATGGCCAAGTGGTGGACGACCGAGGCGCAGGTCAAACTCGTCGATCGCTGCCTGCAACTCCACGGCGGGTACGGCTACATGCGGGAATACAATGTGGCCCGGGCTTTCTTGGACGCCCGGGTGCAGACCATCTACGGCGGCACCACCGAAATCATGAAGGAAATCATCGGCCGCAGTCTTGGCGTGTAGCCCGAAAAGAGCCTCCCGTAGCGTCACATTCCAATTCGGGTTCAATCTCGATTCAGAGTCGGATTGGGCTAACTTCTGCGTGTCGTGTAAAGCTTTCCTGGGTTTTCGGCGCTGCGGTGCCATATTGAAGTGCACTCAGGGACGAAGCGGGCCCGAAACGTAGGAGGACCGGCATGACGCGGGTAGCTAACCGGCTTGGCCGGACCATTCGGCGGCTCACGTTGGGGGCGGCGGCCTCCGCGGCCGTCGCGGCCCTGGTAGTGCCGTCCGCCCTGGCGAGTCCGGAGACCGACGCCGCTGACGCCATCAATCAGGCCTGGCAGGCCGCCGGCGGAGTCAACTCCGTGGTGGGCGGCAAGGACGGCGAGGTCTTTCCGGTCGGCGGGGGCTACGGGCAGGAGTTCGCCGACGGGAAGATCTTCTTCACCCCGGCTTCCGGGGCCCACGTGCTCTACGGCCCTGTCCTCGACAAGTACGAGTCGCTGGGCGGTCCTGCTGACAGCGACCTGGGCTTCCCGAACATCAACGTGGTCCCGGGCTTGGTCAGCTCCAAGAGTCGGGTCAGCACATTTGATGCCAGCGACAAACCCGCCATCTTCTGGACGCCCGAGACGGGCGCGTGGTCGGTGCGCGGCGCGATCAACGCTGCGTGGGACAAACTCGGCGGCTCGGCCGGCCAGCTTGGCGTGCCGGTGGAGGACGAACGGTACGACGGCGACATCGTGAGCCAGAAGTTCAGCGGTGGCCAACTCTCCTGGAACAGTAAGGCCAACTCCTTCACCTCCGACCCGCCCGGACTGGCCGACAGCCTGGTCGGACTGGATGTGCCGCGGGATCCGGTCACGATGATCAACCTGGCCTGGCGCACCAGCGGTGGACTTGGCGGCCCGCTCGGTGCGCGGCAGGGCGAGTTGTCCCTGATCGGGGATACGACAGCCGCGCAGGGCTATGCCGGCGGCAAGGTCTTCTATTCGCCTGAGACCGGGGCGCATGCGGTGACCGGGGCGATCCTGTCGAAGTATGAGTCGCTCGGCGGCCCCACCGGGGATCTCGGTCTGCCGGCCGGGCCGGAAGCCGACGGCGGCGTTCCCAACAGCCGGATCAGCTCCTTCAGCGCGCCGGACAAGCCGTCGATCTTCTGGACCCCCGACACCGGTGCGGTCGTCGTGCGCGGTCCGATCAACGCTGCCTGGGCGAAGCTCGGTGGAGCGACCGGAGACCTCGGCGTCCCCAGCGGGGAGCAAACCGCCAAGGGCGACACCCTCAGCCAGACGTTCAGCGGCGGTGAGCTGTCCTGGAACAAGGCCACCAAGGAGTTCAGTTCCAAGCCCGCCGGCCTGGCCGCGCAACTCTCCGACCTGGAAATGCCCGACTCGGTCGCCCAGACCCCGGTGGCGCCGTCCTCCGGAGGTGCCTCCGACGAGAATGGATGGCGCTGGTGGTGGCTGGCGATCATCCTGCCGTTGCTGGCACTGCTGGGTCTGATGGCGATTCTGGCCCAGCGCAAGAGTCGGCCGCAGCACGAGGACGTCATGGCCGACCGGGGCTTCTTCGACAACGACACCGAGGACGACTACTGGCCCGGAAGCCGAACCGAAAGCCGCACCGACACCGGTCGCGACTTCTGGTCGCCGCCGGCTGCGGATAGCGCCGGGCTGGATTCCGACGAAGATGCCATCGACACCGCGCCGACGCGCATTCCCTCCGAAGCGGATTTAGCCGAAGCCGGCTACCCGGCCCCGCAGTTCGATGAGTGGGTTGCCGAAACGCCGACGTCGGGCCGGCACTCGACGAGCGCGCTTGGTGCGTCGCCGGCGGCGTGGCGCCTCGAGTTGGACGAGACCAGCACACCCCGCCGGCGCCATGCCGTCGAGGAATCCCGGACCGAGGAGTTCGACGTTGTCATCGACGAACCGGTTGAGCGGTTCGACTACCGCGCCGAGTTCGAATCTGAGTACGTGTCGGAGTTTCAACCCGAGTTCCAGCCCTCGTACCAGTCGGGCTATCAAGGCGAGTACCAAACCGAGTTCGAATCGGGGTACCAGCCTGACTACTACCAGCGCGTAGACGAAGGTGCCGAGGAACCGTGGCGGCCCGCCATCCATCTTCCGTTGTCCGATCCCTACCAGGCTCCGGACGGCTACTGGATCAAGGGGAACACCCATTCGGGCCTCTACTACACCCCGGACTCAGTGCTTTACGACAACACAATCCCGGAGGTCTGGTTCGCCAGCGAGGATGTCGCCCAGGCCAACGGTTTCGTTCGGGCTCCCGAGTAAATCGGGCCGTAAATCGGGACCCAGCCCGTCAGACCTTCCGGATGACGGGTCAGACCTTCCGGATGACGGTGACGACTTTGCCGAGGATCGCCGCGTCGTTACCCGGGATTGGATCGAATGCCGGGTTGTGCGGCATGAGCCACACCTGGCCGGCTGTGCGTTTGAACGTTTTCACGGTGGCCTCGCCGTCGATCATGGCGGCGACGATATCGCCGTTATCGGCGACGTTCTGCTGACGCACCACGACCCAGTCGCCGTCGCAGATGGCGGCGTCGATCATCGACTCGCCCACCACCTTCAGCAGGAACAGTGATCCTTCCCCGACGAGTTCCCGGGGAAGGGGGAAGACATCTTCGACCGCTTCTTCGGCCAGGATGGGACCGCCGGCGGCGATGCGGCCGAGTACCGGCACGTAAGTCGGTTCAGGCAGTGCATCAGAGCCGGCAACGTCGGTGACAACCGGGGCGGCCGTCTCATCGGTACCGCGGACGTCCACCGCGCGGGGTCGGTTGGGGTCACGGCGCAGGTAACCCTTGCGCTCCAACGTTCGAAGTTGGTGTGCCACCGATGACGTAGAGGTCAACCCCACCGCGTCGCCGATCTCCCGGATGCTTGGTGGATACCCGCGGGTGGTCACCGATGAACGGATGACCTCAAGAATTGTGCGCTGACGTTCGGTGAGGCCGGACGCCCCGCCGCGGCTGGTCTGTGTGCTGTCGCCCATAGAGGCGAATCTAGCGGGGATCGACGCGATTATCAAACATGTGTTCGAGCGTGTCGGGGCCGGATCAGCAACGCCCGCGGTTTGTGTCGGTGGCTTGTTTTATCGTCGAGACACGCTCGATCGCATGTTCGACTATCGAACATATGAACGAGTACAGTTCGAACATAAGAGCGAATCAGCTGCCCGGGAAGGAAGACACATGACGGTCCTCGACGATCGACAACTGAACGACCGGGACCTGGCCTGCCCCCGCCCGGCTGTGACCGGCTACCGCAGCGGTGTTCACTGCCGGGCCGGTTTTCCTGTGTCCTACCGGCCGGTGCCTGTCCGGCCCGCGCTGCACCGGCCGCTGCCGACCCGTCCGGCGGTCGCGCCGTTGCGGTACCACGGGAGCGGGGTGCGCGTGTCGCAGGCGGCGCACACTCGTCGTCCGGTCAGCACGGCGGTGAGTATCGCACTGGCCGGCGTAGCTGCGCTGATCACGCTGTGGTTGGGCTTTCTGGCCCACGTCAGCGGGGATCGGGTCCCTGTGCCTGCTCAGCAGCCGGACCGGTTGGCGGTGGTCCAGGTCCACGCAGGCGAGACGCTGCAGCAACTAGCCGGCCGGGTGGCGCCGGATGCGCCGACCGCTCAGGTGGTGCAACGCATCCGTGAACTCAACAAATTGGATTCGGCGGCGCTCGATGCCGGTCAGACGCTCATCGCGCCCCTCGGATAACGTCCGAGTTCACCGGTCCGACTCGTGGTGTGAAGATAGTGGCGGCGGGCGCCCCACAGGTAGGCTTCTCAACGTTCTGTCCAGTTCACGGCGGGAGCGGAGGAGCGGTCATGCACTGTCCTTTTTGCCGTCATGCCGATTCGCGTGTGGTGGATTCCCGAGAAACCGACGAAGGCCAAGCCATCCGGCGGCGCCGGTCCTGCCCGGAGTGCGGCCGCCGGTTCACCACGGTGGAGACCGCGGTCCTCGCCGTAGTCAAACGCAGCGGAGTCACCGAGCCGTTCAGCCGGGAGAAGGTCATCAGCGGTGTGCGACGGGCCTGCCAGGGCCGGGACGTGGACGACGACGCGCTCAACCTGTTGGCTCAGCAGGTCGAGGACAGCATCCGGGCCGGCGGATCAGCCGAGGTGCCCACCAACGAGGTTGGCCTGGCGATCCTGGGGCCGTTGCGGGAGTTGGACGAGGTCGCCTACCTGAGATTCGCGTCTGTCTACCGGTCGTTCTCCTCCGCTGAAGACTTCGAGAGGGAGATCGAGGCCCTGCGCGCCCACCGCGGGGCCAGCACGCCCGGCTGAGGCCTCAGTGCAAGTGCTGAGTCCCGTCGCTGACGACGCGGCCGGACACCACAACCCAGCCGTCCGGGCTCCAGGTGGTGAAAATCTGCGACCCCCGGCCCTGAGTGATCGTCAGGTCGCGGCTGAGTTGATCGGTCATGCTTACAGCGGCTGAACCTGTCGCCTCGTCCTCGTCAACGCCGAGCTCATTGGCGAACATCCGCGACCGGATGTGTCCGTGATCGTGATCGAGCCATGTCCACAGGTAGTGGTAGACGTCGTCGGCGTAATCGGCCGGTGCGGCAGCAAGAAGTTCTTCGACCGAGGCCAGATCGTGGATGGCGAACTGCGGTGACCAGTCGGCGCGTGCCCGTACGGAGGTGAGCCCGCCGTCCTGACTTATCTGAACGATGCCCGCCGGCACCTTAAGTGTGTGCACGGGCGTGCCCCGCTCATGGAGCCACCAACCCGCTCCCACGGTCGGATGGCCGGCGAATGGCAGCTCGGTCGCGGGGGTGAAGATGTGCGCCCCGGCGGTCGGTGAACCCGGTTTGGGGAGGTCGACGAAAATCGTTTCGCTGTAACCTAATTCGGTCGCAACTCGCTGCCGGTCCGCGGGCGCAACCGTGGCGGCGTCAACGACGCCGAGCGGGTTCCCGAAGCATCCTGATGCGTCGGTGAAGACCCGCAGAACTGAGACTTCGACACCCATGAGTCGACATTACGCCGGCGGCGGGCGGCTCAACTCTCGGTGTCGCCGGCTGATCCGTCCTTGAAGTCGTCGGCATGCTGGGCCAGGAACCGTTCGAATTCGGCGCCCAACTCCTCCCCGCTGGGCAGATCCTCGTCACGGGCCAGCAGCGAGCGGTTCTCTTGGGCGGCGACGAACGCGTCGTACTGCCGCTCCAGCGCGTCGACCACCTGGGCTACCTCCGGTGAGGACTCCACCTGCTCGTCGATCTTGCTGCGCACCCCCGCGGCGGCGTCACGGAGGGCGTCCAGCGGCAACTGCAGTGTCGCCGACTTGGCGACCTGCTCGAGCAGTGCCTCAGCGCCCGCCGGGTAATCGGTCTGGGCCAGGTAATGCGGCACATGAACGGTGAATCCCACGGCTTCATGCCCGTGCTGGGCCATCCGGAACTCCAGCAGATTCGACGCACTGCTGGGTACCTGCACCTCGCCCACCCATGGTTGATGGTCGGCGATCAGTGTGCGGTCATTGGAGTGTGCGGTCATCGACACCGGTCGGGTGTGCGGCACGGCCATCGGGATGGTGCCCAGTCCAATGGTGCGGCGGACTCCGAGCCGCTCGGCGAGAAGACGCACGGCCGTGACGAAGCGTTCCCACTGCAGGTCCGGTTCAAGACCCGCGAGCAGCAGGAACGGAGTGCCTGCAGTGTCGCGCAGCGCATAGAGGTTCAGCTGCGGTTCGTCGTAGTGGGTGAAGTGGTCGGTTGTGAAGGTCATCATCGGACGCCGGGACCGGTAGTCCAGGAGGTCGTCGATGGCGAAGGAGGCCACCAGTTCGCTGTCCAGCGAGCTCTTGAGGTGCTCGGCGGCGAGCCGGATGGAGTGGCCGGCGTCGGAGAATCCCTCAAGTGCGTGGACCAGGACCGGTCCACGGCCGTCCACGGACGACACCTGCGGCGCGGGGAGCTCCAGCTGATACATCCTGTCGGGCACCCTGCTGTGTTCATCGGCCATGCGGCTCATCCTCCCTCGTCAACGCTCATACAGTCAGCCCGAAGGAACAACGCACCGACTCCCCGGGACGTTCCCGTTACCCGATGTGATCGTCGTTTCGTCCACAGTGACAGTTTCATACACAACCGGCCGCGAGGGGTGCCCGACGAGCGGTCGTTCTGACGGCGGCGGCTGCAAGCCTCGCTGTCATGACCACATCGGAGTTTCATCTCACCCGACCCGGCGCCCTCATCGCCGCGCTGCCCGCCGTTCTGGGCTTCGTCCCGGAGAAATCCCTGGTGCTGGTGGCATTGGAAGAGGGCCGGATGGGCGCAGTCATGCGGGCCGATCTGTCCGCCGACCTTGCCGACCACGTCGGGCGCCTCGCTGATCTCGCCGCCACCTCCGGCGCTGAAACAGTCGTGGCGGTCATCGTCGACGCCGACGGGGCGCTGTGCCCCATGTGCAACGACGACCACCGCGAATTGTCCGACACCCTGTCTGAGTCGCTGCAGGCCCACGGGATCGGGTTGTTCGCGGTGCACGTCGTCGACCGGGTGGAGGCCGGTGGGACCTGGCGCTGCATCGACGGCTGCGGCGCGGCGGGCACGGTTGAGGACCCGGCGTCCTCCCCGGTCGCCGTCGCCGCCGTGCTCGATGGCCGACGCCTCTACGGCCGCCGTTCCGATCTGCACGCAGTGGTCGCGCTGACCGATCCCGTTCGCACCGCCACGCTCATCGGGCCCATCTCACTGCAGGCAACCGAACGCGAGGCCGACTGGCAGGCAGACCCAGACGGCCGGGGCCGTCGCGACGTGCAGGGCGTGATCGACGTGGCGGGCCGTGTTCTGGCCGGTTTCCAGCCGGGCGAAGCCGAACTCGCGGAACTAGCCTGCGGGCTCACCGATGTTGCGGTTCGCGATACCCTGTACGCGCTGGCGGTGGGTTCTGAGGCGGCTGCAGCCGAGGCGCTGTGGGCGCTGCTGTGCCGCACGCTGCCAGATCCATGGCGGGTGGAAGCACTTGTACTGCTGGCTTTTTCGGCCTACGCGCGCGGGGACGGCCCGTTGGCCGGTATCGCGCTGGAAGCTGCGTTGCGCAGCGATCCCGACCACCGGATGGCCGGGATGCTCGATGTCGCCCTGCAATCTGGCATGCGACCCGAACAGATCAGAGAGCTGACGGGAACCGGCTACCGGCTGGCCAAGCGGCTGGGCGTACGACTGCCGCCGCGCCGGCTGTTCGGGCGGGCTGGCTAGACCTTCTGCACCTTCACCGCGTGGGCCATGTCGTGCGGAAGTTCCACATTCTCGTGCCCACCCACCACGATCGTGACGTCGCCGTGGGGGCCGGTCTGCACCAGTACCCGGGCGTTGGGAACCACCCCCGCCTCCTTGAGGCGTCCGATCAGCGCCACGTCACCCTGGACATGCTCGGTAAGTTGCCGCACCACCACGGCCACCGAATCCCCGGCCGGCAATTCGGTGAGCCGCACCAGGTCGGTGCCGTCGGCTTCGTGGTCCTGCTCGGGCAGGCCCAGAAGTCCCAGCCCGGGGATCGGGTTGCCGAACGGGGAGACGGTCGGTCGTTCCAGCACCTGCACCAGGCGGCGCTCAACGTCCTCGCTCATCACGTGCTCCCACCGACAGGCCTCGGCGTGCACCTCCTCCCACGGCAGGCCGATGATGTCGACAAGCAGACGCTCGGCCAACCGGTGCTTGCGCATCACCGCAATCGCCAGCCGCCGGCCCTTTTCAGTGAGCTCCAGATGCCGATCGCCGGCTACCGTCAGCAGGCCGTCGCGCTCCATCCGAGACACGGTCTGGCTGACCGTCGGCCCGCTTTGCTCGAGGCGCTCAGCGATCCGTGCCCGCAGCGGCACCACCCCCTCCTCCTCGAGGTCATAGATGGTGCGCAGATACATCTCTGTGGTGTCGACCAAATCGTTCATGAGGGCACCCTTCTTCGCACCGGCGAGTCTATATGCCTAGCTGCGCGAATGGTCTGCCACAGGTGGTGTCGACCCGAGGGGACGGGGGCGTTGCCCGCCGGCGCTGGGTCAGCTTGCGTAGGAGCGCAGTTTCTCGGCCCGCTCGCCGTTGCGCAGCTTGGTCATCACTTCGCGCTCGATCTGGCGAACCCGCTCTCGGGACAGGCCGAACAACTTGCCGATCTGATCGAGGGTGCGAGGCTGGCCGTCGTCGAGGCCGAAGCGCAACCGGATGACCTGTTGCTCCCGTTCGTCGAGTGTGGCCAGGACGTGCCGGATGTCGGTGTGCAGCAGTTCAGCGATCACGGCGTTCTCCGCCGACATCGCCTCGGCGTCCTCGATGAAGTCGCCCAGGGGTGCCTCCTCGTCGCTGCCGACCGGCATGTCGAGACTGACCGGATCTCGACTGTGCTCGAGCAGATCGTTGATCTTCTCCACCGGAATGCCGGATTCCTCGGCCAGTTCGTCATCGGTGGCCTCACGGCCGAGGCTCTGGTGCAACTCCCGCTTGATCCGGGCCAGTTTGTTGACCTGCTCCACCAGATGCACCGGCAGCCGAATCGTGCGGCTCTGGTCGGCCATTCCGCGGGTGATGGCCTGCCGGATCCACCAAGTGGCGTAGGTCGAAAACTTGAATCCCTTGGTGTAGTCGAACTTCTCCATCGCGCGGATCAGACCCAGGTTGCCCTCTTGGATCAGATCCAGCAGCGGCATGCCCCGGCCGGTGTAGCGCTTTGCCAGCGACACAACAAGGCGCAGGTTGGCCTCAAGCAGATGCCGGCGGGCTGCCTGCCCATCGCGCGCAACCGTGGCGAGCTCACGTTTGCGCTTGTCGCTCAGGCGCTTACGGGTTTCGAGCAGGTGCTGGGCGTACAGACCCGCCTCGATCCGCTTGGCCAGTTCCACCTCGTCCGCGGCGGTCAGCAGAGCAGTTTTGCCGATCCCGTTCAAATACACGCGCACAAGGTCGGCGGCTGGACTCTGGGCGTCCAGGTCGCGGTCAAACCGGGTGGTGGTGGCGTTTGCCATGGGGTGCCTCCTGATCGGCTCCTGCTCTTGAACCGTCCAACGCGTGACGTCGGGGAAGAGTTCCCACGAATGTGCCACCTCACACCCTCTGAACTGCGACGACGCGGGCCAGCTCTAAGAATGTGCTGAGAAAGCGTGGTCCTGCGATTCAGCGGGGATGTTCGTCGCCCTGGTGGGCGGCATGCGGTTGGGCGGTCGGTGTGGCACCGGCCTGCAGCGCGGGACGCTCGGCGCGTGGGAACAGTGCAGTGCTCTCAGCAGCGTCCGGGAATCGCCGCGGCTCCTCAGCCGTACGCGGCGGCCGGTCGTTGGCGATCAGCACCGCCATCCACGGAAGAGGAATGGATACAGCCAGAATCGCAAGGGAGAGAAGGCCGTTCTGCCAAATGTTGTAGGCGACAGCCGCAGCAATGAAAGCCGGTATGCGCCAGATCATCAACTTCAGGTACTTGCGCACGCGGGCCCGGTGCTGCTCCTCGTAGGAGTACGCGGCGCGGGTGATGAGTACAGGGCGACCCTCGTCATCGAAACCCAACTCACGTTCCATTTCCCTACTGTTCCACACGGGGGCAGGGTCAAACGAGGGTGCTTTTCTTACGGCTGTCTGACACCGCCCATTTCACCCGGCGCCGTGACGGGGCACAATGGCGCTATGCAGACCGATACGATCGAGCGCACCGACAGCGACGAACGCGTCGATGACGGCACCGACGACGACCGACCCAAGCATTTTCACTACGTCAAGAAGAACAAGATCGCCGAAAGTGCCGTGATGGGCACACACGTCGTCGCCCTCTGCGGCGAGGTGTTCCCGGTGACCCGATCCGCGAAGCCCGGTTCGCCGGTGTGCCCGGATTGCAAGCGGATCTACGAGTCGCTCACGAAGGGCTGACAACCACCGTCGGTTGCTTCTCGGGCGCTGCGGCGACCGCTTCGTCGGGCCCGACCCTGCGGGTGTCCGGGTCCCCGCTTCTGCCGTTGCGCCACCGCGCCCGCCAGCGGTTCAGGTGGGTCTCAGGGGCCGGCCATTCCTCTTGGATCGCAGCGTTCAACTCGGCGCCGATCATGATGGCGAAGCCGAGGAAGAAGGCAAACAGCAGGAAAGCGATCGGAGTGGCCAACGCGCCGTAGGTGTAGCCCGTACGGGTGATGGATTGCAGATAGACCCGCAGTCCGGCGGTCGCCACCACGAACACCGCGGTGGCCAGCACTGCACCCCACACCAGTCGGTGGGTGGGCAACGGTTCGGGCAGCGACACCCGGTAGAGCACGGTCACGGCGGCCACCAGCGCCAGTATCAGCATCGGGTAGTAGCCGAAGCGCAGGATGTGGTCCCAGTTGTCCGGGATGTACTCGGCGATTTTGCGCGGCCCCAGCGCCAGCAGTGGGGCCGCGGCGATGACCCCCACCAGCATCACCATGTAGAGGCCGAGGGCGAAGAAACGCTGCCGCACCGGATGCCGCAGCGGGGTCTGGTCGTGCGCCTCCACCACGGAGTCGACGAACGCCGAGATCGCCGAGGATCCGGCCCACAAACTGATCACGAACCCCAGCGAGACCACCTCGCCGCGCGACCCCTGTGCGATGTCCCGCACCGTCGGTTCGATGATCTCGGTAACGATGTTCTTGGAGAAGAAGCTGTTCGAGGTGCTGATCAGCTGGCTCTGGATGGTGCTCAGAGTGTCCGGCCCGAATAGCGGCGCGATGAAGGCCAGGCTGCCCAGCATCCCAAGCAGAAGTGGGGGCAGGGACAGCACCGACCAGAATCCGGCCTGGGCGGACTCGGAGAAGATCGAGTCATCCCAACTCTTGGAGATGGTTCGCTTGGCGACGCGCAACGCGTGATGACGCGTTGGGGGCAGCGGCGCGCGGTCCGCGGTCACACGGCAGTCCGAGGTGGTCGCTGATGCTTAAGCGTCGGCCTGACTTACTTCGATGACCGCATCGAGCGCGATCAGCCGGGCCTGGTGCTCGTTGGCGTGGTGCTGGCAGAACAACAATTCCGCGCCGGAGGGGAGAGTGGCGCGCACGCGGGCGGCCGCCCCGCAGCGGTCGCAGCGGTCAGCACTGGTCAGTTCCGGACTGGTCAGCGTTGCGTTCATGGGCTCCTCCAAAGGTGCTCAGCGCCCCCGCGGCGACCCGGGGTACGTCTACTGTCTCAGACGTTTCGGGCCGCTGCGTTGTTCCCGGGCCGCATTGATGTGTCGTGTCTCACCCGCTGCGCTCCGCCGTTCGGGCAGGGTGACCACATGGGCGACGAAAACCTGCTCGTTCACCTCTGCTCCTTACCGGAATGGGAAGCGGCCGGGTTGGCGGGGGAGGTGTGTCCGCAGTCGCTGGCCGACGTCGGCTACGTCCATCTTTCTGCCCAGTATCAGGTGCATCTGCCGGCTAATCGGCTCTTCGCCGGCCGCCAGGACCTCGTCGTGCTCTACGTCGACCCCGCCGTCCTGAGCGCACCGTTGCGCTGGGAGCCGGGCGTGCCGGGTGATCCGGAGTCGATGCTGTTCCCGCACCTGTACGCAGCGATTCCGGCCGCGGCCGTAGTGGCGGTCCGGGCCTACCGTCCCGGCTCGGACGGTAGATTCCCGGCATTGATCCACAGGGCGGAACCGCAGAGGTAATCCCGTCGATGTTCCCGCTGTTAGGTTCACCTCGAGTGACCGGGCGCCGGACGTCCTAACGGAACCCCCCATTCCGCAATACCGGCCCAGCGCCCGGTCACCCCTGAATACGCTTCTTGTCGTGGGAAAGACGCCGAAACTCGCCGTCCGTGATGTCGCTGACGTCCCGTTGCGGGAACTGTCCGGTCTGGCGTTGCGCGGTGGCGACCTTCTTGCGGTGGGGGACCGGGAACCTTCCATCTTCTGCGCGCCCCTGGGGTCGTGGCCACCGCAATGGCGGGGAGTTGACCTCGCCGATCTGAACCTGCCCGACGGTGGCACCCAGTTCGAGGCGCTGGTCGCCACCGGCGATCACACCGTGCTGGTGTTGCAGGAACAGCCGGCCCGCGTCCTGAACATCGACGTCTCCGCACCTGCCCTGCTGGGAACTCTGCGGCTGGACATCCCGGAGGGGCATCGGCTGCACGAGGCGTGGCTGGGCGACCGATCTTCGCGCGGCGAGTCGCTCGTGCTGGCAGAGAAGGGCCACCTGCTGGTGGTGAAGGAGAAGGACCCGTCGGCGATCCTGGAGTTCGGTCCGCCTGGTGACGCACCGGTCGGCTGGCGGCGCGGGTCAATCCCGGTTGCCCCCGCCGCCGGCGATGCGACGTTGACGTTGCTGGCGACGTGGTGGCTCGGCGGGCGTCTGAGTAAAGAGCTTCCCGACATCAGCGAAGCCACCATCGGACCCGACGGGTGCCTGTACCTACTGTCCGATCAGGGCAGCGCGATAGCCCGCCTGCCCGACAATCTCGAGTCCGCGGGCGGCACGATTGATGCCGAAGCGGTCTGGCGTATCGCCGGCCGCCCGGAGAACCCCGAGGGGATGGTCATTCTGGCCGATGGAACGGCGCTGGTTGGACTCGACACCCATTCGCCGCGGCACAACCTGCTGCGACTGGCGCAGCTGGAACTCAAGGCGGCGGTTTAGGGGCTACCGGCCGCTTGCGCTTCGGGCGGGTGCCCGGCCGGTTCGGGCTTCCGACCGGCCTGAGCTCGTGGCCGCGGCTATCTTCGCCGGCTCGGCGGCCACCTTCGGAACGGAGACCGTATCGGCGGGGGCGGGTGCCAGTCCGGCGACGGTGGTCGCCGCTGATGTCTTCTTCGGATCATTCCGGATGTAAGCGGCGTCGATCTGCTTGCGCAGGGTGGCTTCCTGGGCCTTCAGCCTGGGATTGAGCGCCACCAGCGGGAGTGTTTTCGTCGGGACGAGGTAACTCTTGGTGACGCCACCCTTGGCGTTCGTGGCGGTGGTGATGTTGGAGGCGGGGACCGCGCTCAACGGAGACAGCATCGACGGAATGTGGACGAGTTGAGATCCTGCGGCGGCGTTGGCGATAGCGACCGGGTTGGGCCGATCCGGCGGGTCCGCGTAGCCGTCGTACTGACCGGTGACCACCGTGACGTTGTACTTCGACTCCACCGGCACCCTGTACTGGTAGCCGATGGTGGCGTCATAGCGGTTCTTGTTGAACCCGGCCCGGCTCGAGTCGGCGATCACGACGAAGTCGAGCTTGCTCGAGGAGGGAGAATTGGTACGCGAATCCAGCAGTCGGATCTGCTCGTCGACCACCAGAGCGCCGGCAGAAAGGCCGACGACGGTGACTTTCTCGCCCGGGCCGACCTCAGTCAGCGATCTGGCGATCGCCGCGTCGAGGTTGGTGGTGCCCACTTTGATGGAATCAGTCATCGTGAGACTGTTCCTGCCGGACAGCGGGCGTGCCTGCTGTGGCCACGGGACGTTCTCACGCTTCCAATTCGTGCCGCCGTACGCGCCGCCCAGGATGTTGGCCATGGCGAGGTCGGTCAGGTTGCCCGCACCCATGCCGTTGACCATCAGAACCTTGTTGGCCGCTTCGGCGGTGGCCGCCGAAAACGCGAGCGCCGCGGCCGAGGCTGCCGCCGCGACGATCATCCCCAGTGAACGGGTCATCTTCCGCATCTGAAAATCCTTTGTCATTTCGGTCATTTCTGTCTTTTCGATCTTCTCGGTCATTTGTGTCTTGTCTAGGCGGACGGCCGCTGGGCGCTGGACCGCCGAGCCGTGTTCCGCTCTGGCTCCGGTGAATCGGAGACGGCGGCCGGGGCCCGGTTCGTCCGTCCGGTCGGGGCCTCGGTGTCGGTGTTGGTGTCGGTGTCGGCGATGCGGGCGCTTTCGACATCGGGCGCATCGAGGGCCGCAGCGCCCCCAGGGGCCTCCGTGACCTTGCTGGTGACCTCAGTGACCGAAGGCGCCGTCTCCGCGATCGGAGCCTTCGGCGTGGGGACATCTTCGCTGAGCGCGGGGGTGTGCTCGGGGGTGTGCTCGGGGGTGAGCGCGGGGAAGTCCGCGGGCCCACCGACCGGTTCAGTGGTGGCCGCCGACACCGCTGCGGCGGCGGACTTGTTGTCGTTGCGGGCGTAGGCGGAGTCGATGGTCTGCTTCAAACTGGCTTCTTGAGGGCCCAGGAACGGAAGCAGAGTTACCAGCGGAAGGCGCTTCGCCGGGATCAGGTAGCTCGTCGTCACACCACCCAGCGAGTTGGTCGTGACGGTGATGTTCTCCGCCGGGACAGTGTCCAGATCTGTCAGCATGGCCGGGATGTGCTCGACGATAGTGCCGGCGAAGGCGTTGGCCACGGCGAGGAAGTTCCACCAGCGGTCCGGGAAGTCGGCGAAGCCGTCGTACTCAGCGGATACCGCGAGGGTGTCGTACTTGGTTTCCGCCGGCAACCGGTACTGGTAGCCGATGATCCCGTCGTAGCGGTTCCTGTTGAATCCGACGCGGCTCGAATCGGCGATCACCACGAACGTGACCTGGCTCTTGTCCGGGGCGTTGGGATCGGAAGCCAACTTGCGCATCTCGTCATTGACCACCAGGGCGCCGCCTGACAAGCCGACGATGGTGACCTTCTCGCCCGGGCCCAGTTGTGCCAGTGCCTTGGTGAGTTCGCCGTCCACATTGACGACGCCCTGTTCGACGGATTCCGTCAGACTCAGGCTGTCCGGTCCGGTGACCGGGCGGGACTGCTGCGGCCAGGGGATGTTCTGGCGGACGATGTCCCTACCACCGAACATGCCTCCCAGGATGTTGGCCATCGCAATATCGGTCAGCTCGCCGGCAGCGATGCCGTTGACCATCAGGGCTTTATTGGCGGCCAGGGTCGGGGCCGACAACGTCAGCGCCAGGGTGGCCGCGCAACCGGCGGACGCAAACGCGAGGCCGATCGAGCGAGCCAGCGTAGTTCGCACGTGAGTGTCCTTCCCGCGATACGGCCTTCAGGTGTCCAGCAAACTCACTATAGACCCGTAACCCGGCGTAGCGGAAACTCGGCGATGGGTCATAAATCCGTAGGCCTAGACGTCTGCGCCGCTGCATTCCGCAGTTTTGGTGCCTCCGGACGATCGATTCGTTAGTCCAGGTAGTCGCGAAGCACCTGTGACCGGCTGGGATGACGCAACTTCGACATGGTCTTGGACTCGATCTGGCGAATGCGCTCGCGGGTGACTCCGTACACCTGGCCGATCTCGTCGAGAGTCCGTGGCTGGCCGTCGGTGAGACCGAAGCGGAGCCGCACGACGCCCGCCTCGCGCTCGGAGAGGGTGTCGAGCACCGACTGGAGCTGGTCCTGCAGCAGGGTGAACGAGACCGCATCGACGGCCACCACCGCCTCGGAGTCCTCGATGAAATCGCCGAGCTGACTGTCACCCTCGTCGCCGATGGTCTGATCCAGTGAGATTGGCTCCCGGGCGTACTGCTGAATCTCCAGAACCTTCTCCGGAGTGATGTCCATTTCCTTGGCGAGTTCCTCCGGGGTGGCCTCGCGACCCAGATCCTGGAGCAGCTCCCGCTGGATGCGGCCGAGTTTGTTGATCACCTCAACCATGTGAACCGGAATGCGGATGGTGCGGGCCTGGTCGGCCATCGCCCGGGTGATGGCCTGCCGGATCCACCAGGTGGCGTAGGTGGAGAACTTGTAACCCTTGGTGTAGTCGAACTTCTCCACCGCGCGGATCAGGCCGAGGTTACCTTCCTGGATGAGGTCCAGGAACGCCATGCCGCGACCGGTGTACCGCTTGGCCAGTGACACCACCAGACGGAGGTTGGCTTCCAGCAGATGGTTCTTCGCGCGTTCGCCGTCTCGGCAGATCCACTGCATGTCCCGGCGCTGCTGCACCGGCAGTTTGACGCCCTGATCGGCCAGCTCGCCCAGTTTCTGGGTGGCGTACAGGCCCGCCTCGATTCGTTTGGCCAGTTCCACCTCCTCCTCGGCGTTAAGCAGGGCGACCTTGCCGATCTGCTTGAGGTAGGCGCGGACCGAATCGGCTGAGGCAGTCAGCTCGGCGTCCTTGCGGGCCTGCCGGAGAGCCTCGGACTCTTCCTCGTCCCAGACGAAGTCCCCGGAGGCTTTGTCTTTGTCCGACGGTTCGGCAACGTCCTCGTCCTCGGCCGCCGCGTCGGCGGCCGGTGTTTCGGCGGCGGGGGTCTCCTCGTCGTCAATGACGACTTCGATGTCCTCGAGTTCGAGGTCCCCGGCGACTTCGACGGCCACCTCGAGGTCTGGCTCGGCGGCCAGATCGATCTCGGCTTCGACAACGAGCGTGACGACTTCTCCGTCGGCCGGTGTGGTGGAGACTGCCGCCGCAGCGGCCTTCTTGGCACGGCTGCGGGCCGGCTTGACTTCCGTGGAAGGGGCTGTTGTCGCCGGTGCTTTCGCTTCGGCCGGTTCGGCTTTCACCGCTGCGGCCTTGGTCACCTTAGTGACTTTGGCAGGGGTGGCCTTAGCGACCGTGGCAGGGGCGGCCTTGGCGGGGGCGGTTTTTGTGGCCTTGGCAGGAGCCGTCTTGGCGGCCTTGACCGGTGCGGCCTTGACCGGTGCGGCCTTGACCGGTGCGGTCTTGACCGGTGCAGCCTTGGTGGCCTTGGCGGGTGTGGTTTTGGCCGGTGCAGCTTTGGCGGCCCTGGTCGTGGCCGGAGCCGGCTGAGCAGTGGCCGGTTCGGGGGAAGCCTTGGCGGCTGATCTGCCGGTTGCTTTCGCCGCTACCTTCGCCAGCACGCTGCGGGCGGTCTTGGCGGGCGTGCTCTTCTCGGCCTTGACTGGAGCGGCCTTCTTCGCTGGGGGCGTGGCGGTGGCTTGCCTTGATGGCTTCGCGGTTGCCTGGCTGGCCTTTGTCGCTGCCACGTATCACCCTTTTCGCTACTGCGGGCTCCTGTGAGGGCGGACATGCGCCATCAGAGCGTCGGTTATGGGAACTGTCGGCGTGATCGGTGGGGATCCTCGCCGCTCGGGTGGGCGGCCGCCGCGGTCCATTGTAACGACACCGGCGGCCTTCGCCGGTCATCCGTCACCCGGGCGGGCTTTAACCCGGAACCTGCTCTTCGACGGCGGCCATCGCGGCCCCGACGATCCCGGCGGTGTTGAGCAGTTCCGCGGCGACCACCGGGGTGCGGTTCTTCAGCAGTGGAATCCACTTGTCGGCTTTCTTGCTGATGCCGCCACCGGCGATGATCAGATCAGGCCAGATGGCGTTTTCGACCGCGATGAGCACCTTGGTGACCTGCTTGGTCCATGTGCGGTAGCTCCACCCTTTGCGTTCCATCACCGATGACGCGGCCCGGTGCTCGGCCTCCTTGCCGTCCACCTCCACGTGACCGAACTCGGTGTTGGGCAACAACATTCCGTGATGGATCACTGCTGAGCCGATACCGGTTCCGAACGTCAGGAGCAGCACCACTCCGTTCTGATTGCGTCCGGCGCCGTAGTGCTGCTCAGCCAGCCCGGCGGCGTCGGCGTCATTGAGCACGGTCACTCGCTGGCCGCCCAGCGCGGTGCTCATCTCCTGCGCGACGTCGCGGCCGATCCAGCTCGCGTCGACGTTTGCGGCGGTCTGCACCACGCCGTTGACCACGACACCGGGGTAGGTGACGCCCAGTGGACCGGACCAGTCGAAATGGCGCACCACCTCGGCCACGGTCTTGGTGACCGCTTCCGGTGTGGCGGGTTGCGGCGTCTCCAGGCGGAACCGCTCGCCGACCAGGAGACCGGTGTCGAGGTCGACGATGGCGCCCTTGACGCCACTGCCACCGACATCCACGCCGAGGGCCTGGCGGGTGCTGCTGGGCTGGGTCATGGCAGGTCCTCCATGTCGTGGGCCTAACGTCGGTTTCAGTGGGTAACACTAGTGCGTGAGACTGCCTGCCTGTGCTGCGATTGCAGCGTGACGGACAATCGGCCCGAGCGGCTGCGTGAGGTGGCCGAGGAACTGGTCGCCGAGGCGGCCGAGTACGTGCGGCGCCGGCGGGTGGAGCTCTTCGGCAGCGATTCGGCACTGTGCTCTGCAAGCGGCTCGCCCGCCGTGCGCACCAAGAGCAGTCGGACCGATCCGGTCACCCTCGCCGACACCGAGACCGAATACCTCATCCGGGAACGGTTGGCCGGGCTACGCCCCGGTGACCCGGTTCTCGGTGAGGAGGCCGGAGCGACGAGCACCGGCGGCGCGGTTCGGTGGGTGGTGGACCCAATCGATGGCACGGTCAACTTCCTCTACGGCATCCCGGCGTATGCGGTCTCGGTGGCCGCGCAGATCGACGGCATCTCGGTCGCGGGAGCGGTCGCTGATGTCGCGAACGGTGAGATTTATTCGGCGGCAACCGATTTGGGTGCCCACGTCATCTCGTCTGACGGGGAGCGCCGCCGACTCCGGTGCAGCCGGGTCGGTGAGCTGTCGATGGCACTGCTGAGTACCGGATTCAGCTACTCGCCGCAACGGCGCGCGGCGCAGGCGGTCCTGCTGGCGCGGCTGCTGCCGCAGGTTCGTGACGTGCGGCGGTTGGGTTCGGCGGCACTGGACCTGTGCATGGTCGCGGCCGGCCGACTCGACGCGCACTACGAGCATGGCCTGCAGGAGTGGGATTGGGCCGCCGGTGCGCTGATCGCCGCCGAGGCCGGCGCGGTGGTGGTGCTTCCCGGAGCCGAGGGTCCCGGTGCCGGCCTGCTGTTGGCAGCTGCGCCGGGGGTTGCCGCCCAGACGATGGAGGCGTTGCACGCTGTCGGCGGCTGGACGCCGCTGCCGTGAGACTCAGCAGGTGCTGCTGTGGATCTTGGTGATCAGCGACGAGTCGGCGGGTTCGGTGGCGCCGGGCTGTAGGCCGGAGAGCACCGCGGCGATGTCGTCGCTGTTGGACAGCGCGGTGAAGTCGGTCCCGATCACCAGGTCCGCCGAGTCGTCGGTGCGATCGTCTTGGTACAGCTCGACGCAGGGCGCCACCAGCCATGCCGCTGCCGCGCTGGGCCGGCCCGCCTCGCCGAACCGGATCTGGCCTTGGCAGGCCAGCCGGGTGCCGGCATAGATCGGGTCGTTGGCCGCGTTAGGTGCCGCGAAGCCCAGATCGCGCAGCGCACTTGCCACCTCACCGGCCTGCCCGCCTTGCCCGCTTGCGTTGAGCACCCGGACCTTCGCTTCCGCCAGGTTGGCGGGCGCAACGTCGATCAACGAGGAGCCCGGCACCAGCCGCCCGAGGTTGGGCGCGGTGGCGTCGGTTCGCGAGGGCGGGGGATTGCAGCTTGCAGCCTCGCGGATCTGTACCGGGCGGGTGAGAACGAACGCCCACGCCAAGGCGGTCATGGTGAGAAGAGCCACCAGCGCGACGATCCCGGGGAGGTAGCGCCGCCGGACGAACGGCCGCCCGTCGGGGGCTTGGGTGGAGCCTGCGGTGATGTGAGAAACCACGGGTGAACTGTAGAGGCAGTGCGTAGCGTGTCGGAATCGGGCAGCGGGAGCACCCCAGCCGCTCTGCGGTGGTGTGATACAACTCACACCGAAGTCTTGGCCGATAGGGCACGAATCGTTTGGCCGAAGCGTTCCACGCTGATACAAACCTCAGCTGAGGTACTGGACGAGGGGAGTTGACATGGCGACCGACTACGACGCCCCACGGCGCACCGAAACCGACGAGGTTTCGGAGGATTCTCTGGAGGAGTTGACCGCGCGCCGCAACGAGGTGCAGTCGGCGGTCGTCGACGTCGACGAAACGGAATCCGCGGAGTCCTTCGAGCTTCCCGGCGCCGACCTGTCCGGCGAGGAACTGTCGGTCCGGGTGGTGCCCAAGCAGGCCGACGAGTTCACCTGTTCAAGTTGCTTCCTCGTGCACCACCGCAGCCGGTTGGCTCGGGAGCGCAACGGGGAGTTCCTCTGCACCGACTGCGCGTCCTGACGCCGGCTCAGCTCTGCAGCGCCGCCAGCACCCGCTCGGGGTGTCGGCAGCTGACCATCCAGTAGGGCGTCGGGTCGTCCGGATCGTTGAGGACCACCAGAACCATGGGCCCGATCCAGTTGCGGTGCAGCACGAAGGCGGCCGGATCAAGCTGGCGGCCCAGCCCCGCTGACTTGGCGCTAGGCTGCACGACCGCCGAGCGGGTGATCACCGAAGCCGGCAGATGTGCCTGGCCGGCCCACAGTTCGACATCGGATCCGGTGCCGACCACCCGCACCTCGATGCGTCCGAGCCACAGCAGCACCCCGATGGCGACCAGGGCCATCATCGCGTAGGGCAGCCAGTTCGGTAGGTTGCGAACACCCATGTTCACCTGCGCGGCCATCACGGCCGACAGGGCGAACCCGATCGGCCACCACCACCACGGCACCCACAGCCGCTCGCGGTACCGCACGGTTTGCGTGGCGACGCGCGAAACAGACACGCAGTCGAGGGTAGTCTTTGCCCTCGTGCTCACCAGTCTGGCGGTGGTTCGGCTGGACCCCGACCTACCGCTTCCCGCCCGTGCCCACGACGGTGATGCCGGCGTGGATCTCTACAGCGCCGAGGACGTCGAACTGCCACCCGGGCAGCGGGCGCTGGTTTCCACCGGGATCGCGGTGGCAATCCCGCAGGGCATGGTGGGACTCGTTCACCCGCGCTCCGGGCTGGCCGCGCGGCTGGGGCTGTCGATCGTCAACACCCCCGGCACCATCGACGCGGGCTACCGCGGCGAGATCAAGGTGTCGCTGATCAACCTCGACCCCGCTACGCCCATCGTGCTGCGGCGCGGTGACCGGATCGCTCAGCTGATTGTGCAGCGGGTCGAGTTGCCCGAACTGGTTGAGGTCACCTCGTTTGACGAGGCCGGGCTGGCCGACACCACCCGTGGCCAAGGCGGCCACGGTTCCTCCGGCGGACATGCGAGTTTGTGATGGCATTCGGTAGACGTAAGCAAGATCAGGAGACCGGGGTCGACGAGAACGAGACCGCTTCGGTCGAGGACTCTGCGACTGAGACGGCCTGGGAGGGCGACGACGTCGAGGGACCCTTCGACATCGAGGACTTCGACAACCCGGAGCAGGCGGCGCTGGCCCGCCTGGACCTGGGTTCGGTGCTGATCCCGATGCCGCCCAACGGTCAGATTCAGGTCGAGTTCAATCAGGGCGGCGTTCCCACTGCCATCTGGGTGGTGACGCCCAACGGCCGGTTCACCATCGCCGCCTACGCCGCGCCCAAGTCGCCCGGATTGTGGCGGGAGGTGGCCGCCGAACTGGCCGAGGCGCTGCGCAACGACAAAGCCGCGGTCTCCATCGAGGACGGGCCGTGGGGGCGTGAGGTGGTCGGCACCGGCGCCGGTGCTGTTCGGTTCATCGGGGTCGACGGCTACCGCTGGATGATCCGCTGTGTTGTCAACAGCATGCCCGAGGCGATGCCGGCCCTGGTGGCCGAGGCCCGACAAGCGTTGGCCGACACGGTGGTTCGCCGCGGCGAGACCCCGTTGCCGGTGCGAACCCCGTTGCCGGTGCAGCTGCCTGAGGAGTTGGCCGCGCAGTTGCGTGAAGCTGCCGCCCAGCAGGCCCAGCAGGCCATGATGGCGGCTCAACAGGCCCAGCAGCAGGCCATGCTGGCCGCTCAGCAGCAGATGCCGCAGCTACCCGACCAGCGGCGCAGCATCCCGGGTTCGGCGCTGCCGCAGCAGCAGGTGCGCAGCACCATCACCGGCGGCTGAGGGCCCCGCGTCAGCCGATAGCGTCCGACTCGTCCAACTCGTCCAACTCGTCCAGGGCGGCTAGACACGCCCCGCCGAGCAGTGCGGGGCGAGGCCCGAACTCCGCAAGTCGGACGGTGCGCAGCGCGGCACGGGGTGCCCAGGCTGCCCAGGCCCTCGCCACCGCCGCCGGGTGCACAAGGTCGTCGTCGGCGGCCACCACCGCCAGCGGCACCGCGAGGCGGCTCA